>JGI24707J26582_10002103_pt1 | contig 15236 bp, 12 predicted proteins | sample BioPla1DNA1_FD_26582 | JGI IMG/M metagenome (IMG submission 26582) | reverse complement strand
AAAAAAGTCCAGAGGCAATCCTCTGGACTTGTGTCGATTCTTACTTTGTGAAACTTACTTAGTTCTTTTAAAAATTAAGGCATAGTTACTGGCTGCGCTGCCGCCAATATTGTATGTGAGTCCTACTTTGGCTCCTTCGATTTGATGGCCGATAGCTTTTCCCTGGAGCTGGCGTACGGCCAGGACAGCCATGGAAACACCGGTAGCCCCGACTGGATGGCCCTTGGCCTTCAGACCGCCAGAAGCATTAATGGGCAGTTTGCCGCCGACTTCAACCAAGCCTTCGTCAATCGCCCTGGGGCCCTCTCCGTCTGGAACCAGGCCTATTGCCTCATAGGCCAGCACTTCAGCAATGGTAAAGCAGTCGTGTACCTCGGCAAAATCAAGGTCATCCACCGTTATATCCGCTAGTTCATAGGCCTTCTGAATAGCTCGCTTGCCTGCAGTAAATTCCGAGTTTGAGCGCTTGCTTAAAGCGAGATAGTCTGTGGTGTGAACCAAAGCAGAGAGCTCCACCTGAGCCAGTCCCAGTTCCTTAGCCTTCTTNTCGGAGGCTAGAACCAGGGCGGCAGCTCCGTCGGAAACTAGAGAGCAGTCAAAGAGGCGGAGGGGTTCAGCTACCATCGGGTTTTTCTGGTCTGGACGATCTAAGATATCCTGAAAAGTGCATTCCCACGGCATCTGGGCTAGGGGATTAGCCACCGCGTTGCGATGGTTCTTGGCTGCCACTTTAGCCAGTATCACTCTTAATTCTTCGGCAGAAACATTGTACTTTTCCATATAACCCTTGGCATACTCGGCGAACAGGCCAGGAAAGGTCATTCCCAATTCCCCTTCTTCGGGCCAATAAGAGGCCATGGCCAGCACCTTGGTTACCCCTTTAGTATCCAGGGAGGTCATCTTTTCCACCCCAATGACCAGAGCAAGTTCTGCCTCGCCGGCTTCAATGGCGTTTTTTGCGGCCGCAATGGCCGCAGAACCCGATGCACAAGCATTTTCCACCCTTACAGCCGGTTTAAAGCGGAGAGCGGGGTCGATATCTACCGCGCAGGGCGCGAGATGTTCCTGGGAGTTGAAGCCTCCGCCGCTAAAGTTTCCGATCCAGATACCATCAATGTCCCCAGCGGCTACGCCAGCATCTTCCAGAGCGCCCCTGCCGGCCTGTACCAGCAGTTCGTACACATTTTCGTCCAAACGACCGATCTTGGAATGAAAAGTGCCAATAACGTTAACAGCCATTTGCAACACCCTTTCCTTGTTTGACTAAACTTTAACAAGGAGGTGTTACAAATAGGTTACATCTCAGATCTAAGCTGTTGGTAATACTTCTCGATTTCCGGCATTGGGGTTACATTCAGCTCACGGTCTAGAACCGTCTTGCACTGTTCGTACACCTTGGCTGCTAAAAAGGGCCGATTCAGTCGATGGTAGACTTTCATTTTCAATAAATAGGCAGGTTCCCAGCAGGGGTCATGCTCCAGAAGCAGATCTGCCATCTCCAGGGCCTGATCATTTTCCTCAATGAGGTAATAGTACCTGCCCACTTTATCTGCGGTGTTTAGAAAGAGGGCACGCAGCCGCTCCCGTTCGGTTTCAATCCACTCGACGTACAGGAAATCAGCTAAGAAGTCGCCTTGGTACAATTCGATGGCCTCGCGATAAAGTTCGTTTTGCCTTCGCTTATTCTTCTCCCGGTCGCCTTCCGCTAGCAGCCGTTCAAACTCTTCCACATCAAAGCTGTAGGTGGAGTCTTGGTTAAAGCCGTAATTGGAACGGTTTCTCAGTACAAAAAATGACTCTTCCTGGGCTTTGCGGTCAGGTTCCAGTGCTTTTTTCAAGGCATTGAGCGTGACCTTGAAGTTGCGGGCTGCAGTTTCATCATCGTCATCGGGCCAGAGCGAATATTGGATGGTCTCCTTAGGAAGAAACTTGCCCCGATTCACAACGAGCAGCAAGAACAGCTCCAGTGCTTTTTCTCGTTGCCACTCCCTGCTGCCTATTTCCTCTTTGCCTCTCCACACTCTTAGATTGCCAAGGCTGGTGATTTTCAGTGAATAGCCAGGATGATAGTCGAGGTTGGCCAGTCCCTGTTCTGCCACAATGCCTTGCAGGAATTTGTTGGAACTAAACTTTCTGCCCGCATCCAGGAGCAGCGGGGCAATCATGTTGATGTCTCTAAAGCCGAGCAGGGTGGGCGTTGAGAAGATACATTGGTAGTCTTCGTTTTCTGCGGTTTTAAAGACTTCCTCTAGTATGCGCTCATAGTTTTTAGCTTGTTTGGTCTGCCTGTAGATCAGGGTAAGCCACAGTTCACTGGCAAGCTGGCAGAACAGATCTTTGCACTCCCGAAAATCATTGCGCGCCAGCTTAAAAATTTCGGCTGCAGCCTTGAGATCCCCCAGGAAGAAGTGGTTGATCCCAATGCTGATTTTTAGCATGCCTGAGAGCCACTGATCCCCGGATTTTTCTGCAATGTCCAGGCCCTCCCGACCGTATTTGAGTCCCAGGTTTGAATCGCCGTAAAACCCTTCTAGCAGGGCTAAGCCTAAGAGCGGTTCAGCCCGTCCTCGGACAATTTCCATTTCATCCACCAGTCTGAGGGACTCCTGGTAGGCACCTCTCGCCCCATCCAGCTTAGGTTCAGGATCCAGCTGCAGGCTGTGCCCCAGGCGCATATAGGCAACAGCAATGATAAAAGGAGAATGCAGCTGTTCGCCTAGCTCTACGCCAGCGGAGGCATAGCTGTGGGCCAGGTCTATTTCACCTCGCAGGCTGTGGATCAGCGATAGAATCAGGAGTGTCTCCCGGTGGGAGCGGGGCAGGATTTCTCTCTGCTCCTCGTCGGCCCGCTTGCCTTCAAGCAGCTCAATAGCTTCAGCAAGCTTTCCAGTGCGGAGCAGCACCCTGGCACGAATATTGCTATCACTGATCTCCTGTTTGTCAAGCTGTTGGGCCCGCTTTTGCAGCAGCTCTGCCTGATCAAGCTGACCTTCGTTGGCCTTGTTTTCTGCCATCAGCTTGAGCAGGGCAGCTTCTTCCCACAGGTTTTCCTTATCCCTATATCTGAGGGCTTCCTGCAAAAATTCGTTGGCCTTAACCGGTTGAACTGTATCTAGGTAAACCAGGGCAATTTTCTGTGAAACCCGACTTACATTCAACAGCTCCTTCCGGTCCAGGAACATCTGCCGTGCCTGTTCGAAGACTTTAAGGGCCTGATTAAACATGCTCTTTAAACGCCAGACTTCCCCTTGATAAATGAAGAGTTCAGGATACTGGGAGTAGATGGTATCAGGGAGTTCGTCCAAGTAAGTCTGCAGTGAATCAAGGCGTCCGAGCTGCAGTAGGTTGTCTGCAGAGGAAACAATGAGGGAGGCCGCCTGTTCATAATCAAGGGCTTCCAGGCTGTGATAGATGGCCAAGCCCGTCTCCCCTAGGTTGAGGCAAATCTCTGAGGCTCGCTGATGCAGCTCTTGAGGGTCGTATTTTTCCTGGCATATCTTAAGCAAAAACTCCCGTACGAGATGGTGGTAGCGGTATTGACCCTGTGTGAGGACGAACACAAAAAACCCCTTATTAATCATCTCGGCCAAGATTTCTTCGCTGTTTCTGATGTCGAGGAGCTGATTGCATATATCGAAACGCAAATTTTTCAGTACAGATGTTTTCACCATGAATTCCTGTACTTCAGCTGATTGGCTTTCTAGTACTTCATAGGCAAGGTACTCGAAGAGCAAATCAAGGGAGTCAGTTTCGGCGCCAAGTACTTCCTGGAGTTTAGCGCCATGGGTCAGCCCCTGACCTAAGAGATCCAGGGCAATAATCCATCCTTCTGATTCTCTCTGGACTCTGTCTGCATCTTCTTTCGAGATCTGAATGCCGTACTGTTCAGCAAAAAAGGAGGCGATTTCTTCGCTGTTAAGCATAAGATCCCGTTCATCAAAGATCAGGACAATCTTCTTTAGGCGCCAGGCTGCCCATTCTTTGAAACCTAACTTCTCCCGGGTCAGCAGAATCAGATGCAGCTGGGCCGGCATCAGTTTTATAAAATAGGACAAAAGTTCCATGATCTGCCTGTTGTTTGCCACCAGATGAAAGTCATCAATAATGAGGTAGGCGTCTGTTTTGAGATGGGCCGCCAAGTCGTTGATAAAAGAGCTGACGATCCGTGTGAAGTTGCCGGTGTTGTCGGATGCTTCAGTTAAGGCCTCAATGGCATCCCCCGCAATGTTCCTGTTTTTCCAGTGAAAGGCACTGAACACATTCAATAAGAAGACTGCCGGATCAGCGTCCATCTCATCCGCGTTGTACCAGTAGCACTCATCTTTGCCCCGAAAAAAGGCCGCAATGGTTGTGCTTTTTCCGTAGCCTGGACCGGCTCTGACCACAGTTACTGGATAACTGGAAATCTGCTCATATTCTTTCCAGAGCCTAGACTTTTCCCAGTATTCTCTATTGGAACCAGGCGGCACAAATTTAGTTTTTATAATGTAATCACCCAAGACATTCACTCCTCCGCCTAATTGCATAGTGCGGTATATCTTCTTTAATAAATCATAAAAACCTGCTAAATGGGTCAGGACAGCTACTTTTTCCTCCACTGATTATATCTTTCTTCCACAAAAATCGTCAGTTGTACGCTTTCAGTTACTTTTTTGTAACTGAAATGGAACCACCCTTGTTTATACTCAGCTTACAGTTAGTTAACAGTTACCTCCGAAACTCGGCGAGGCGACAGAAAGGATAGAAGGAGGATGAGTATGCCCACAGACATTAACGTTGGTATCGTTGGAACCGGGATTTACCTGCCTGACCAGGTGATGACAGCGAAAGAAATTTCAGAGGCTACTAAAGGTTATTGGTCAGAAGAAGCGGTCAAAGAAAAGCTGGGAATCTACAGCAAGAGAGTTCCCGGGCCCGAGGACGGCACCCAGGAGATGGGAGTAAAGGCAGGTTTGGATGCCCTGGAGAGAACGGGAATTGATCCTGCGGAAATCGATTTGGTTTTGTGTATNGGTGAAGAGTGGAAAGAATACCCCCTCACTACATCCGGCATTTATATTCAGGAGAAAATCGGCGCCACAAATGCCTGGGCCATAGACCTTCAGCAGCGATGCTGCACCACTGTGGCGGCCATGAAGATCGCCAAGGATATGATGATTGCAGATGAAGATGTAAATACAGTCATGGTCGTTGGCGGCTACCGCAATGGTGATTTTGTGGATTACACCGACAAGGCGATGTCGATGATGTACAACCTGGGGGCCGGCGGCGGCGCAATGATCCTCAGGAAGAACTACGGAAAGAACCTGCTCTTGGGGACGCATATCATGACGGATGGCTCTTTAGCCCGCACAGCGGGGGTAAAGTACGGGGGAACCGAACATCCAATCACTGCCGAGAATCTCGATCAAGCTTATAAGTCTTTACAGATTTTCGATGTAGAGTTTATGAAAAACCGCCTAAATGAAGTATCTATGCCTAACTGGTTCCACTGCATTGACAGGGCTTTTGAAAAGTCAAACCTGGGCAAAGAAGAACTGGGCTACCTGGCAGTACTGCACTTTAAGCGGTCGATGAACGAATACATGCTGGAAACCTTAGGCCTTACTCATGACCAGACCACATACTTGAGCGACTACGGTCATTTGGGCCAGGTTGACCAGATTCTCTCCCTCCACCTAGGACTGGAGGCTGGGAAAGTCACAGACGGAACAGTGATATCTATGATTGCTGCCGGCATTGGCTATGCTTGGGCCGCAAACGTAATTAGATGGGGTTAGGAGCAGAACGGACAAAATCGAAGGAGGTAACTTAGATGAGATTAAAGGACAAAGTTGCAATTATTACAGGCGCTGCCAATGGTATAGGGGCTGCAACTGCCGAGATTTTTGCCAAGGAAGGGGCCAAGGTGGTTGTGGCCGACTTTGACCAGGAGAGGGGCGCACAAGTAGCGGAGCAGCTTACCAAAAGCGGTGCCGAAGCATTTTTCTGCAAGGTCGATGTGGTTGATGAGGAGAATGTTCAGGCACTGATGGATAAGACTCTAAGACGATTCGGGAGAATCGACATTCTGGTCAACAATGCCGGAATCACAGCCGACGGCTGGCTGGTTAAGATGACTGAGGAACAATGGGATCGGGTTATCAATGTTAATCTGAAAGGCGTATTTAACTGCTCCAAACTGGCTGCCAAAGTTATGATGGATCAAGGCCAGGGAGTAATTCTCAATGCTACATCTGTTGTGGGACTGTATGGCAACATGGGTCAATCCAACTATGCAGCTACCAAATTTGGTGTCATAGGATTAACAAAGACCTGGGCCAAGGAGCTGGCACCCCGCGGTATCAGGGTTAATGCGGTAGCACCTGGCTATACCATGACTTCTATGATGGATACAGTGCCCGAGAAACTTTTGGAAAGCCTGAAAGAAAAAACACCGCTCAAAAGGCTCGGTCAGCCGGAAGATATTGCCTACGCCTACTTGTATCTGGCTTCCGATGAAGCGGCCTATGTGAACGGAGAAATTCTCAGCGTCGACGGCGGACTGGTGATTGGCTAAGGTCTCGTAAGGAGGATAGGATTGTGGATGTAAGGGAGTTATATAAAAGAAAGCATATTTCCATTGAAGAAGCGGTGAACATGGTCCAGTCCAACCAGAAGGTCTGCACTGCCATGGCTGCCTCTGAACCCCAGGGTTTGTTAAAAGGGTTAGAGGGCCGCAAAGATGAATTAGAGAATGTAAGTTTGGTTTCCTGCTTGATGATGGGTGATTATGACATCTTAAAGCCTGAGATGAAAGGGCGTTTTATCAACGAAACCTGGTTTTACGGACCTGGAGACAGAGCTAATCATCCACATGGGAACGTGACCTATATACCGAACAACCTGCATGAAGCGGGCAAAAAGAAGCTGGCTAACGATAAGATCAACATTTTCTGGGGAACAGCATCTCCCATGGATAAACGGGGCTTCTTCTCGCTATCGCTCGGTTTGACCTATGAAAAGATGATGGTAGAAGAGGCTGACCTAGTCATCCTGGAAATCAATGAAAACCTGCCTTGGACCCTTGGTGATACCCATGTGCATATTTCCGAAATTGATTATCTGGTGGAGCACAACGCCCCGCTTTTGGAAATCCCTGTGGTGGAACCCCAGGCAGAAGAGCGTATTATCGGCAATTACATTGCCGACATGATTGAAGATGGATCAACTCTGCAGCTTGGCATAGGCGGAATCCCCAATGCTATTGCCCAGTCCCTTACTGGGAAAAAAGATTTGGGAATTCATACCGAGATGTTTACAGACGGCATGGTCGATCTCTTTGATGCAGGTGTGATCACAGGCCGGCGCAAAAGTCTGTGGCGGGGTAAAATGGTAGGCACCTTTGCCCTGGGAACAAAGAAGCTCTATGATTTTATTGATCGCAACCTTGCCGTTGAATTCCAGCAGGGCAATATCGTTAACGATCCTTGCATCATTGGCCGGAACTACAAGATGGTCAGCATCAACACCGCCCTCCAGGTTGACTTGACTGGGCAGGTTTGTTCTGAAGCAATCGGCAACAGGCACTACAGCGGAACAGGCGGACAGGCCGATACTCACAGGGGAGCTCAGCGTTCTGAAGGAGGCAAAGGGATTATTACCCTACGTTCCACAGCAAAACGGGGCGAGATTTCCACTATTGTGGCCCAGCTGCCGGCAGGTGCCAAGGTCACCTTGGGTAGAAATGACATTGATTATGTTGTTACCGAGTACGGAATTGCCCATCTAAAGGGGCGTTCTGTCAGGGATAGGGTGGAAGCGATAATTAATATTGCCCATCCTGATTACCGCAGTGAACTGAGGGCAGAGGCGGAAAGAATTCAGTTGTGGTAGGTTGTCTACGAATTGTGTTTTAAATCACATATTAATTTACGTTTGTAACTCATTTGTAACTACGATCGTTTAAAGTTAAAAATACGGAAGAAGAGTGAAAAGGGGTGGTAGAAACAGGGGAACCATCTGATCGCAGGAAAGTTTGAAAGAATCGGATATAAAAAGGAGGATTATCGTGAAAAAAATCAGTCTAGCTAGTGTTTTATTGCTGATTGCTGCCTTGATGCTGTCAAGTGTGAGTCTCGCCGCAGAGCCAATTAAATTTGGTGCTGTAAACCCGCTTGGTGACATTACCGGGTTCCAGACCACTCGTGCTATGGAATTGGCAGTTAAAGAAATCAACGAGGCCGGCGGACTTTTGGGACGTCCGGTAGAGCTGATTGTAGTTGACGATGAAATGCGCCCGGAAATCGGTGCAGCAGCCATCGATCGTTTGGCTACTGTTGACAATGTGGACTTTTTCGTCGGCGGCATGGGCAGCGGTGTTCACCTGGCCCAAGTTCCAGCCCTGAAAAAGTACGAGAAGATCACAGTTTGGATGGGAGCAGCTTCTCACCAAGTTGAGATTGCTATGGGGCCAGATGCAGATTGGTACTTCCACCTGCATCCGTGGGATTACCAACAGGGCGCCAGCTATGGTCAAGGCTGGACAGACATTGCCAACGCACATCCTGAGATCGGTGCATCCAGAATCTTCTTAGCCTATGAAGAGGGTGCCTTCGGTACTGACTCTTACCTCGCCTATTTGGATCTCTATGAAGCAGCCAAAGACGGCGAAGGACCGTACGGACAAATTCTCAATGACTTTGCCGGTGCTTCCTTTACCAGTGCACTTCTAGGCGGCGGCGACTATCGTGCCATGCTGAGACAGGCCATGGACTTTGACCCAGACCTCTTTATCTGGGCTGGTTATGACGCTGACGCTGTTCCGATGGTAGCCCAAGCTATGGAACTGGGCTTTGAACCTCCGCTTTTTGTCGGAGCACCTCCAGGATGGCCAGCCAATTTTGGTGACAATCCCCTGTCCGATGGAGTAATTCTCTACGGCATGTGGGCGCCTGCCCTCAAGGAAGTCAGCGAGATTTCCAACCATTTCTGGAACGAGTACATTAAGATGCATGGCCACGAGCCGGCAACTTATTTCGCACCGCTAGGCTATACCAACATTATGTTTCTGGCTGAAGCCATCAAGGCTGCTGGGACTTTGGAGAAGGATGCTGTGATCGAAGCGCTTCGCACTATCGAGTACGAATCTCCAATCGGTGCTGTACTGAAGATTGAACCGAGCAACATCATCTCTAATCAGGGCTTTACAAGCCAGAAAATCCTCCAGTATATCGATGGAGAGCAACATGTAATCTGGCCATTTGAGTATGCTACATCGGAAATTAAATACCCATTTGGTCGATAGGTAGTAGACTGTCACGCTTACAGCCGGGCCTAGGCCCGGCTGTACTTCACTAGGAAATTGGGGGGGTAGGTATGCTGGCTGCTGCATCAAAGAAGCAATATCTGTTTATTGCCCTGCTAGTTATAGCAGCAATCGTTATTGGTTTTTGGGAACCTCATGCGCTAATCTATGGAATTCAAAGGGGAAGTCTGTATGCTGTAATAGCGCTGCCTCTTGCTCTTATTCTAGGTATTTTAGGAGTGCTGAATCTAGCCCATGGTGAGTTTCTAACTGTAGGTATGTATGCAACCTTTGTTCTTTTTAGCCGTTTTGGCGTCGATCCAATGGTATCAACTGTACCGGTTACACTCTTATTGGCCGTTGTGGGCGTTGCAGTTTACTTACTGACAATCAAACATGTGCTGAAAGCGGGACATCTCAGCCAACTGCTGATTACATTCGGCATCTCTCTGGTGATCAGTGAGTTGATTAAGAGTATTTACACTACACAGCCCAGGGGGGTCTTTACCACCTATTCATATTCTTCCACCACTTTGGCGGGGATAAGGTTCGGGACCTATGAGTTTCTCTACTTGCTGATTGCCGTTGCCGTACTGGTCGGCCTCCAGCTGTTTTTGAAAAAGACCCGTTTAGGGCAGGCCACATTTGCAGTGGGACAGAATCCGCGGGGTGCCTCGATTGTCGGCATCAATGTCAGCTTTGTCTACCTCTTTGTCTTCGGTCTGTCCATAGCCATCGTAGGCTTGGCCTCAGTATTTATGGTTCCCCGAGTATCTATTTTCCCAGGGGCTGGAACCCCTTACACGATGAAGTCCTTTGCCCTGACGGCAATGGCCGGTTTGGGGAATCTGAACGGCATTTTACTGGCTGGAATCGCCCTTGGTATTTTCGAGGCGGTTGTCAATGCCATTCCCGGCGGCAGCGGCTGGTCAGACGTGGTCTTCTTTGGAGTACTTATCTTGGTCATTATGACCAGAGCGATTAGGGAGGGTAGAAGATAATGCGGAATAAAGCTATGTTGATTGTTGCGGCATTTGTCATTGCAGCGGCTAGTCTACCTCTCTTTGCAGGCCCTTACTTTCTCAGTGTGTTTAACACAATCTTTGTCTACATGTCCCTAGCTCTCACCTGGGATATTATGCTTAGGACAGGACAGCTCTCCTATGGAACTGCCGGATTGTTTGGCCTTGGCGCCTACGCTTCCGCATTGCTGGTGGCTAAAGCTGGTTTGAATCCATTGGTGAGTATCGCCGCGGGAGGAGCATTTGCGGGCCTTCTGGCCTTTTTCCTAGGGTTTGGCGTACTTAGACTGAGGAAAATCTACTTCTCCATTACAACCTTGGCGTTAACCACAGTTTTTTCTGTTATTATCAGAAACCTGCCTAGGCTGACAGGCGGGGCCAGCGGTACCGTCTTGCCGAGGGCTTTGTTTAACGGGGATCCCGGCAAGAACTACTGGATGATTTACTGTCTAGCCCTAGCTGTGATTGCTATCTCTGTATGGCTGAGCAAGAGCAAGACCCACTATGCCATCAACGCCATCAGAAACGATGAAATTACAGCCAGATCCAGCGGGATCGATGTTTTCAAGTATCTGCTTTTTATCTTTGTGCTTACCTCTACCATTCAGGGCGTGATTGGGGCTTTTTATGCTCAGCAGTACGCCTTTGTGCAGCCTGAAGCAACATTCTCCATGAACTTCCTGCTGCTTCCCTTGGCTATGGCGCTGGTAGGTGGGGTGTATTCTACCATTGGTCCAGTGGTGGGGGCTGTCCTGTTAGGTTTGGTGTCTGAGTACTTGAAGCTGATCATGCCCTATGGCCACCTGATAGTGTACGGCATTATCATTGTTCTGGTGGTGCTGTTTATGCCGCAGGGAATCACAAGGGCCTTTGCAAAACTATTTACCAGGAAAATGCAGGTTGGAGGTGTAGACAGTGCCAGTCTTAGAGACTAGAGGTCTGGAAAAACGTTTCGGTGGACTTTTGGCAGTGCGCGACCTCTCCTTTTCGGCCTCCCGGGGCGAAATCCTGGGAATCATCGGTCCAAACGGGGCGGGAAAAACGACGGTCATTAACCTAGTTGCTGGGATCTTTCCAGAAACAAGCGGCCAGATTTACTTTAAAGGCCAGGAGATTAATAAACTGAGCACCCATGAAAGAAATCATCTAGGTATTGCCCGAACCTTTCAGAGCGTACGTCCCCTTGACCATTTTACCGCATTGGAAAATGTCATGATTGGAGCACTGTTCGGACAGGGTATGCATCTTGCCGAGGCTAGGGAGTATGCCTACGAGATCTGCGATCTGATTGGCTTAAAAAATGTCGACCGTTCCATCGATAACCTTACAGTACTGGATTTAAAGAAGATTGAAATCGGCAGAGCCCTTGCCTCCAAGCCGGATTTGCTTTTCCTGGATGAGCTGATGGCGGGACTGAATGCAGATGAGACCGCTGAGATGATTGAAGTTGTCAGGGAGCTGCAAAGAAGGCAGCTGACCATCATTGTGGTAGAGCACATTATGGCAGTGGTCAGGGAGCTTACCCAAAGGTGCATTGTACTGGATGGCGGCGCGATCATCGCTGAGGGCAGCTATGAAGAGGTAGCCAAACAGGAGCGGGTTATCGAAGCGTACTTGGGGAAGGAGGAGTAGTATGCTGGAGGTAAAAAACCTAGATGTGGCCTATGGCAGGATTCAGGTCATCTGGAACTTGTCCTTGAACATCGGAAATAATGAAGTGGTTGGCGTTTTCGGCCCGAACGGTGCGGGCAAAAGCACCTTGATCAACGCCATTGTGGGGGTTGTGAAGGCCAAGAGCGGCGAGATTACATTTGACGGCGTACCTATCCACAATCAGGAAACCCATACCATTGCCCGAGGCGGCATTGTGGTTGTTCCGCAGAACAGGGAACTCTTCCCCGCAATGACAGTAAAAGAAAATCTAAGGCTAGGTGCAGCCTATATTCCCCATGCCCGGGCGAAGATGGATGAAACTATCGAGTATGTCTACAGCCTCTTCCCGATTCTTAAAGAACGTGAGAAGCAGCTTGCAGGCACCATGAGCGGCGGACAGCAGAGGATGCTGGTGATCGGACGCGCCTTAATGTCCCGTCCGAAGATGTTGATCCTCGATGAACCCTCCTTGGGGCTGCAGCCTTCGTTGGTAACGGAGATGTTTCAAATCCTGAACCGAATCAAACAGGACGACATGGTGATTCTCCTCGCGGAGCAGAATGTCCGCCAGGGGCTGAAAGTTATCGATCGAGGCTATGTGATGGAAAATGGGCGGATTGCTATGGAAGGCAGCATCGAGGAGCTCTCGGAGGATGAACACATTAGACGGGCTTACCTGGGAGTCTAGTTCCAAAAAGGGGTGGGCAGAATGAAGGACATTAAGCTAAAGCGCATTACACTGCCTAATGGAGAGACGCTGGGCTATCGGCACTATGCCGGGGGAGAAAGGGTTTTGGTGCTAGTCCATGGCAANTTGGCCAGCTCAAAATTNTTCGCTGAACTGATTCAGGCACTTCCCGACACCTTTACCGTTTATGCCGTAGATCTGCGGGGAAGCGGAACTTCGACTTATAACAGGCCTTTAGATGATCTTAGGGATTTTGCAGGCGATCTCAAGTTGTTTGCTGATGCTTTGAATCTGAAGACATTTGACTTATTGGGCTGGTCCATGGGCGGAGCGGTAAGTCTGCTGTTTACCTCGAGCTACGGTTATATGGTGAATCGTCTCTTCTTGGTGGGCGCTATCCCGGTCAGCGGTTACCATTCCTATGCTCTGGACGAGGCAGGCAAGCGTGTGAAGCTCACAAACAAGCAGGCGATCTTGACCGATTCTACCAAACAGGAGTTGGCGAGGGCTGCTGCGATCGGCGATAAGGATTTTTACTATCGCCTTTGGGACTCCGCCATCTATAACGTGAAGAAGCCCGAGCCAGAGGTGTTCGCGGTTCATGTAGAAGAAACACTGCTGCAGAGAAGTATGCCGGAAGTGTATCATCTTGTCGCCAAGTTCAATATGACTGGTTCGTTCAATGGCTTATCCATGGGCACGGAAGAAATTTACAAGATTCAGGTGCCAACAATAATCGCCCATGGCAAGGATGACTTGTTAGTTCCGGCAGATGCCGCAATGTTCACCCAGGCATGTATAGGTGAACATGCCCAGCTGGTGATTTGGGACAAGTGCGGACACTCCCCCTTTGTAGATCGGCTTGATGAGTTAACAGCACTGATCGTAGCTTAGTGATAAAGGAGGTATCTTGCTATGCCTAAAGTGGAGGTCAATGGCGTAGAGCTTAACTACAGTCTGGATGGAAACGGCGAGGAGACCATTGTTTTCCTCAACGGAATCATGATGAATACATTGAGCTGGAATGAATTTGTGCCTGTACTGACAGAGCAAAACAACTACCAGTTCTTAAGGCTCGACTTTCGCGACATGGGTTTTTCGAGCCCGTATAAAGAGGACTATGATGTGTCTATTCATGTGGATGATCTCAAGGAATTACTTGATGAACTGGGCATAAAAAAGGTTCATCTGCTGGGCGTGTCTTACGGGGCGATGGTAGCGATGATGTTTGCTCTGCGCTATCCTGAATACCTGTCAACACTGATACTGCCCAATGCAGTGGCCCAGGTTACAAGGTTTCTGCAGGCGGCCAGTGATATCTGGGAGTACTCTGCCGCAACCAACAGTGGAGAGGTATTTTTTAAACTCAGCATGCCCTTTATTTACTCCGATGAGTTTTATAACCGCAACTGGGAGTGGCTGAAAGAACGGGAAGTACTTTTTGATCAGATCCTCACCAAGGAGTATTTTGAGTCGCTGCAGCGTTTGTCGAGAAGTTCGAAGAACTTCGATATCTTAGATCAGATTCATGCAATAAAAGTGCCTACGCTGTTGATTGCAGGCACTCGGGACATAATTACGCCGGTTTATGAAATGAAAAAGATCCAGGAACGTATTGAAGGCTCTAAGATGGTGATTATCGAAGGCGCAGGCCATGCATCTTTCTACGAGAAGATGGATGAGTTTGTCACCGCAGTGCTTGGCTTTATCGCTTTGCATAAAGTAGTGTGAAATTGGGAAGTGAAAGGAGCTTGGGGCGACCCAAGCTCCTTAGTTGATCTTAGCCGTAAATGTCCCTTCGCTCATAACCAACCATCCCTAGAGCAAGCAAGATAAAGGCAGCCAGCACCATGACTGCTATGCGGGATGAACTCATTGGCTCCATAGGGACGTTGGGCACAAAGCCAAGGGGTGTGGTTTTGCTCAGCCACTCCGGCAGCTGGAGCAGGCCGCCGAAATAGATGACAAAGAAGGTGTAGCCTAGATAAAGCCAAATCAAATTGGCCAGCTTCGGTGCAAAACCAATCATCAGCACAGCCAAACTAAGCATAAGCCACATGCTTGGCACATAGGCCAGACCGGCTTTGAGTATAGAAGCTAGATTGAGCGGCTGATCCAGTACTGCCGCGGAGGCAGACCATAGGCCCAATACCGACACAATCTGGCCAAGAACTGCCAAGCAGAGGCTGATAATAAGATAGCTGCCCATCAGTGTTCGGCGCGAAACCGCCCGGGCCAGCAAATGTTCGGTGCGGTTGGCCTGTTCCTCTGATTTCAACTTGAGCATGATCAGCAAGACCGGAATCAGGCCAATCATCGTCATTACCGCCAGCAAGGTTGCAGTGAACTGGTCTGTCAATGAGAATCCTTCCATCATGGGAAGGAGGAGCTCAAAGATGTCGCTGGTCTGGAAGAAGGCATCAATTTCTCCAAAGATTGATCCGTAGGATACTCCCAGCACAAACATGCCGAGCGTCCATCCGATAATTGTGGTTTTTTGCAGGCGCAACGCCAGCCCCAGGGGACTCTGCAAGAAGGGCGAAGCAGTGCTCGAACCTGGTCTGGCCGCAATGAAACCTGCTTCCAA
>JGI24707J26582_10002097_pt1 | contig 15259 bp, 16 predicted proteins | sample BioPla1DNA1_FD_26582 | JGI IMG/M metagenome (IMG submission 26582) | reverse complement strand
AAGTCAGAGCAATGCATTGAGAATCCTTATCCCTGTTAACAAATGTGACAATATTATTGCCGGCGTTCCGGACCTCTCAATATCGGCACTGATTGATGACACAATAAACAAGCTTACAGGTCTTCTTTCCTCAGATTAGAGCAGACAGCAGGCTTAATAAGCGGATAAAGCCAGATAATAATTAGTTCATATTGATTAGTATTGCGCAATATGATATATTATTATAAACGTTCGGCATGAAGTCGGCAGTAGAATTTCAGTTTCGATAAAAAACCAATAAGTAAATTTTAACCATGAAGGTATTCGTCATCAGAAGATGGCCAATGCCTTTTATTTATTTTATAAGGAGAGAATTCTATGACATCAACAACAAAAAAAATTACATTTGCAGGTATGTTTCTTGCATTGGCATTATTACTCCCTTTTCTTACGGGACAAATTCCTCAGATTGGAAATGCTTTATCTCCAATGCACATACCAGTATTACTATGCGGCTTTGTCTGCGGCGGTCCTTTGGGGCTTGTTGTAGGGTTTATCGCACCCTTACTTCGTTATATGCTTTTTGGAATGCCTCCGATTTTCCCTACAGGGATAGCTATGGCATTTGAACTTGCTATATACGGTCTGGCTGCAGGCCTGCTTTATAAAAGATTACCTAAAAAAACTCCATACATATATGTCTCGCTCATACTTTCAATGATTATAGGAAGAATTGTATGGGGAGCTGCAATGTTTGTTATTTCACTGTTAGTAACAGATGTACAATTCGGATTATCTGCGTTTTTGGCCGGCGCTTTCATAAAAGCTCTCCCAGGTATCATTCTTCATGTTGTACTTATACCGGTTATCGTTATTGCATTAAAGAAAGCTAAGCTGATGTTTAATGGATGATTTAGTAAAAATATTAACCCAACATGCAAAAAAATATCCATTGATGGAACCCGTTGATGCTGTCAAACTCATTTTTCAAAATGAGTTTGGCGGCGGCCATCTCATTACCGGTAAAGAAGCTGGTTTGAACCGCCTTCAGGAAGAATACCGAAATATAATTCAAAGTGATGATATCACTTTACATGAGGATATCGGCAACGGAATTGCAAGGATAAACTTATCTGCTTTGGATGCTTATGGCTTGACTATAAAGAAACTTAATGATATTTTTGTTGCTTCATCAAGTATTATACAGGGATCAAAAGAATCCTTTATTAAAAAGTTGAATACATTGGAAAAATTAACCCGGGAAGGTTTATTTAAATTTGATAGTCATTCGTTGCATGCTTATCTTGAGGTTTATATCAGCATTGGCTGCCCTCCAGTATCTCACAGCAAAATATACAGAGATACTTATAAACCTGCTTATAGAGTTGTTTGCAAAAATCTGATGCAGGAATAACGCTTATCCCAGTAATCCCAGATGCTCCAGAAGGATTTTTAGTCCTATAAGGACAAGAATTATTCCTCCGGCCAGCTCGGCCTTCGACTTGTATTTTGTTCCGAATATACAGCCTGCCTTTACCCCTATGACAGACAGTGAAAATGTGATAATACCAATAAAGCCTACGGCAGGCAAAATGTTAACTCTCAGAACTGCAAATGTGATGCCGACCGCCAAAGCATCAATACTTGTGGCAACAGCCATTGGAAACATATCGCTAAATTTAAGTGAGCCGCTGTTGACATCGCATTCGTCACCCTTTGTTAGTGATTCGCGTATCATGTTAATACCTATTAAAGCAAGCAGTATGAAGGCAATCCAGTGATCATAATTACAGATATATGATTCAAATCTTGAACCCAAAAAAAATCCCAGCAGCGGCATAAATGCCTGGAAAGCGCCAAACCACAATCCAACTATACCGGCTTTTCTAAGTGTAGAATCGTTCATTGCCAGTCCCTTGCACACAGAAACAGCAAATGCATCCATTGAAAGGCCGACAGCAACAATAAATAATTCCAGAACAGTCATTTAATACTTCTCCCTTTAGTAAGAAAATCAGGTACCAACTGTACCTGATGATTAAGCTCTTTTGACGCAGGTACAGCTAACGCCATACATGAGTCTCATTCATTAAGGCAAACCAGACTTTTATAGCCGGTATGTTGACTTGCCACGCATAAAAGCGCAAACTACTCCCTCAATAAATCTACTGTATAATATCATATGCAACGGATTAATACAAGCTATGATAAATCGTGTATTTATACTGTCCTTCGATGAAATAAGTTTGTATCTTTCACAATATTTATAGTAGAATGTTTATGACATTTAATTATCATACATTACATCATGAGGTAAAAATGAAAAGTTTAGACGCAAAATACATTAAAATGACACAAACACCCATTCCCAATCTTGTAGTAAATCTTGCCGTTCCCAGTATAATCAGCATGGTAATTACCGCCGTATATAATATGGCTGATACTTATTTTGTTAGCCAGATAAATACAAGTGCATCCGGGGCAGTGGGAATTTCGTTTTCGCTGATGGCACTTGTTCAGGCTATAGGGTTTACCATGGGAATGGGGTCAGGTAACTATATTGCACAGCTTTTAGGACAAAAAGATCCCGATAAAGCGGCTAAAGTTGCTGCTACAGGTTTTTTCACCACTTTTGGATTGGGAGTGGTTTTTTCTGTTGCAGGGATGATTTTTCTTAATCCATTGGTTCGTTTATTAGGAGCTACTCCAACTATCCTTCCTTACGCTCTTGACTATACCCGCTATATCTTATTGGGAATCCCTTTTATAATGTCTTCCTATGTTCTTAATAATATTCTCCGCTTTCAGGGCAGCGCTTCCTATTCAATGTTCGGAATAGGTTTTGGAGGTATTCTGAATATTATTCTCGATCCCATTTTTATTTTCAAGCTTAACATGGGAACGGGGGGTGCAGCCTTAGCAACCAGTATAAGTCAGTTTATAAGCTTTTGTCTTTTGTTTATTGCCTCCGGCAAGGGCGGTAATCTTAAAATAAGCTTTGCAAATTTTAAACCTAAATTGGAAATCTATAAGGAAATTTTAAGAATTGGTATGCCATCATTTTATCGGCAAAGTCTTGCAAGTATCACAGGAATAATACTTAACCAGACTGCAGGACCTTTTGGAGATGCTGCAATAGCCGCTATGTCAATAATAGCGCGTGTGTTCCATCTTGCATTTGCAGCTTTATTGGGCTTCGGACAGGGCTTTCAGCCTGTCAGTGGATATAACTACGGGGCTAAGCTCTACGACCGCGTGGTGGAAGCATTTTGGTTCTGCATTAAGATTTCCGCTATTGGTCTTACTATAGTCTCCGTAGCAGGTTTTATTTTTTCACCGCAAATAGTTTCTCTTTTTAGAAAAGATGATCTCAAGGTTATTGAAATAGGTACAGCAGCAATGCGATATCAATGCATTGTTTTCCCACTTTCATCCTGGATAATAATCAATAATATGCTTGTTCAGACTATCGGAAAAACAAGAGAAGCTTCCATATTGTCTCTTGCCCGACAGGGACTGTTCTTTCTTCCCCTTATACTTATATTGCCTTCTTTCTTAGGCTTGACAGGAGTGCAGTTAAGTCAGCCTATTGCAGATTTGGCAACATTTATTTTGGCTCTTCCTATGGGAATCAGGGTAATCAAAGAACTTAATCAGCTTCAAAGGGAGCAAAAAACAAGAATTTGATATTTCATTTAAGAACAAGATTATANTTCTTTGAGTATACAAAAGGGACGAGGTATTGATAACCCCGCCCCTCTTTTATTATATAAATCAGAACATTGGTACAACTGCACCATTATATTTTTCCAGCATAAAGTTCTTTACTTTATCACTCTTAAGCGCTTTTACAAGCTCCTGAACAGCCGGGTTGTTTTCATTTCCTTCCTTTACGCAAAGAATATTCGTATAGTTATTCTTTATAACGTCAGAATCCTTGTCTTCAATAGCCAGAGCGTCGGTTGTTGCATTCAGGCCTGCCTGTATGGCATAATTACCGTTAATAACAGCCATGTCTACGTCCTGCAAAGATAGAGTTAACTGAGCAGCTTCAATTTCTTTAATAACAAGATTCTTCGGGTTCTCTTCAATGTCCAGTATAGTAGCAGTAAAGTCAGCTGTTTCCTTGAGCTTAATCAGACCCTGTGCTTCTAAAAGCATCAGAGCACGGGCTTCATTTGTTCCGTCATTTGGAACTGAAATGATTGCTCCATCCTTTAATTCTTCGATAGAAGATGTTTTGCCCGGGAATATGCCGAAGGGCTCATAATGAATAGATGCCACCGATACGATATGTGTGTTGTTGTCTTTATTGAACTGATTCAGATATTGAACGTGCTGAAAATAATTTGCATCTAAATCGCCGCTTTCGACATTTGTATTAGGCTGAACATAATCTGAGAACTCAACAACTTCCAGGGTTATACCTTTTTCAGCAAGTATCTCTTTTGCAACGTTAAGTATTTCGGCATGAGGTGTTACGCTGGCGCCAACCTTTATGGTTGAATCCTTTTTGCCTGCGCCGCAGCCTGCCAATATTGTAAATACTAATGTCAAAACAAACGCTAATTTTACTATTCTCTTCATAATCTTTCTCCTTTTATACAAAATTAATTTCTATGTCACCACATAAGTGGAGATTATCTAATACGTTTATCACATTTATTTGCTATCAGATTCCCTATCTCCTGGAAAACCTGCACTATTAAAACCAGAATAGCAACCATTACAAGCATTATGTCGGTCTGAGAACGATAGTAGCCGTAATTTATTGCAATATTTCCAAGACCGCCTCCGCCTACAAAACCTGACATTGCTGAGTATCCCAGAATAGTAGTGGTAGCAATAGCCGCGCCTACTATCAATGATGGTTTTGCCTCGGGCAGCAGCACCTTGCATACAACCTCCATTGTTGACGCTCCCATTGACAGGGACGCTTCTATAACGCCCCGATCTACCTCCTTTGCCGAGCTCTCAACCAAACGTGCAACAAAAGGAGCTGCGGCTATAACCAGCGGAACAACAGTGGCTGTTGAGCCTATTGATGTCCCGGTAATGAACCTTGTGACTGGCATTACAGCTACCAACAGAATAATAAAGGGTACAGAACGCAAAACATTTACTATTCCTCCCACTATTCTGTTGACTGTTGGTGAAGGTCTAATGCCTTCCTTATCTGTAACTGCCAGAAGCATGCCTACAGGCAGCCCGATAATGTATGCCATCAGAGTTGAAACTATAGTCATATACAAAGTTTCCAGCAGGCCCTGGCCCACCAGTAACCACATGCCTTCATTAAACATAATCCTTTTCCTCCGAGTAGGTAATATTCTCAATATCAAGATATTTTGATATCTTCCGAAAAACTTCTTCATCGTCAGGCAGCTTAATAATCATATGTCCAAAAACCTGTCCATCTATATTCTTGGTGTTTGCAAAAACTATACTAACAGGCGCACCGCATTTTAAAACCATGTTTGCTATTATAGGCCTGTCAGCAGAGTTGCCCTCGAAAACTAAACGCAGATACTTTCCGTCGCCGGATATTTTTTCGACATACTCCCCTTTCGGGAATATCAGTTTCTTCGCCGCCATGGTCTTCGGGTGACGGAATACCTCATCCACAGTACCAATTTCTTCTATGCGGCTGTTATCAATAATTGCAACACGATTGCATATCTGCTCTATAACCTTCATTTCATGGGTTATTATTATTACGGTCAGACCTAATTTCTGATTCAGTTCCTTTAACAGGGCCAGTATTGATTGTGTTGTAGTAGGATCCAGGGCACTGGTTGCCTCATCACACAATAATACCTTTGGATTTGTGGCGAGGGCTCTGGCTATTGCTACACGCTGTTTTTGACCTCCTGATAATTGCGCCGGATATGCTTTTTCCTTATCAGCAAGCCCCACTGTCCTAAGCAGTTCCCGAGCTCTCTCCTTAGCTTCCTTCCGTGGCATTCCCACAAGCTCAAGGGGAAAGCAAACATTATCAAGAGCGTTTCTCTGCATCAAAAGGTTAAACCCCTGGAATATCATACCAATAGACTGACGAACCTTTCGAAGCTGATTATCTGAATAGGTGGTAATATCAACACCCTCAAATATTACACTTCCGGTTGTTGGCTTTTCCAAAAGGTTAATACACCTGACCAGTGTGCTTTTTCCCGCTCCTGACAAACCAATTATGCCGAAAATCTCACCCTGATAAATCGATATATTAATATCGTCAAGAGCCACCACGGCACCGTCTCCGGTACCAAAAGTTTTGTTAAGATTATTAATCTGTACGGTAGGGATCTTACTCATTTCCCCGCTCCTTTTCTGTCTTTTTTGCTATATAAAAAAGCCCCTGATGAAAATCATCAAGGACGCAAGCGTTCGCTTCGTGGTACCACCTTGTTTCGTCTAAACCTCGCAGCTTAGACCTTCATGAGTACGGATACAGAATCGATACTCCTGTGCTATCACGGGCACACCCGTCACAGCCTATGCATAATGCAGTCGGTGTGCGGCTCCAAGACCATGTTCAGCGATATCCGTCATACCCCGTTCCACCCTCAGGGGCTCTCTTTGATGCGGTTTACCGCCTACTCTTCTTTTCATTGCCTTTGTTCATACTATATTAGTTTTGTTTAAGTTTACAACATCAATTGTCATCAGTCAATAGATGAATTGTAATTATAATATGTTACGGACCCTGAATGTTCCATCTCAATAATTTTTCCTCCCAGAAAATTCGCTTCATCAATATCGTGAGTCACAATTAATACTGTCTTGTTCCCGATATTATCAGCCACATATTGCATGGTTTTTTCTTTTGTTTTTTCATCAAGTCCTTTAAAAGGTTCATCCATAAAGATTATGTCGCTTCCCGCCATAATAGCGCGTACCAGTGCAACTCTCCTTCTCATGCCGCCGCTTAACTCTATAACAGGTTTTAACATATGATCATTAAGTCCTATTTTCTCAAGATTAAGAATAATTTCCTGGTTCTTTACTTTATTATCACAAACCAGACGTACATTTGATACCGCATTAAAGCTTTCACAGAGTCTGTCTTCCTGAAAAACAGCACTTTTACGCGCCGGAACCCCCGTTATGGTTCCATTGTCCTTGTCAACCAATCCCATAAGTATATTAATAAGGGTGGTTTTCCCGCATCCTGAGGGACCCATAATAAATGTCATTTTTTTCTCAGGGATAATAGCGCTGAAACCCTCCAGCACAATTTTTTCACCATAGCTCTTTGAAAGATCAGAAATTACAATGTCCATATTATAATCTCTCCAGTCTTGCATAGAACTTTTTGATAACATATAAAAACAGTTTCTCAAAGCCTATGCTCAATACTACTATTACAACCGTCCAAGCAAATAAGTCTGCTGTAGTGTAATATATTTTTGCCTCATAAAGCTTCTCTCCTATGGAACCATTGGAAACCCCAATAACCTCCGCCGCAATACCGGACTTCCATGCCAGCCCCATGGCCACGCTGCAAGCCGATATGAGATAGGGCTTAAGCTGAGGCATGTAAATGAATACTATCCTTCGAAACAAACCTACACGAAAAACCTCTGCCATCTCAAGAAGTTTTTTATCAGTACTCTTAATACCCTGGAGTACATTGCTGTATATTATGGGAAGTACCATAAGAAAGCTGATAAATGACGAAAGGGTACCCATACTAAGCCAGATAAGACATAAAATAATGAAAGATGCCACCGGCACAGACTTTATTGTGGCTATAAAGGGCCAGAACATAATCTCTGCAAGGTGAAATTTGCCTGCAATAGCAGCCATTAAGCTTCCTGCAACGAGCCCAATGAGAAAGCCTGCCACAATGCGCAGAAAAGAATACCCGATTGAGGTAAAAAAATCAGCCTCTGTAAAGAGACTAAAAAGTCTCTTTACAACGGCTATCGGGGTAACAAGAAGTAGGCTTTCACCGATTAGCATGGCACTTGCCTGCCAAACAATTAGAGCGAAAACAACGGAAGCTATCTTTTCAATCCTGTTCCTATTTAATATAGTAGAAATCATCATTAGGAATTTGTCCCCCTATGGATTTAGGATTTTGATCAAATAATACCATCAGATATCCCTTAATTGCATTCTTCATTTCTTCACCTTCCATAAAGGTGATATTGCAATATGGTATCGCCTTTTGAGCAACTGCAGCCTTAAAAATATTAAACTTCTCTATAAGCTGCGCTGCCTCAGGAATATTGGCATTAACATATTCGGTAGATTCTTTGTACTCTTCCAAAAATGCAGCAATCTGTTGTGGGTGTTTTTCAGCAAAATCACTTCTTACCACAACAACACCGGTAATCAAGGTACTTCCATTATCTAATTCTTCCCATACTTCTGTAAGGTTTACGGCTATACGAAGCCCCTCAACCTGTGTTTGGGCAATGGTTACGAAAGGCTGAGGCATCATAGCTATGCCACTTTCACTGTTTTTGAAAAGTGCAACCACCTCATTAGGCTCACTTTTCCATTGAATATCTACATCCTTGTCCGGGTCAATACCATGCTCAGAAAGAAGATATCTTAGCGCATACTCAGGTGTTGAACCCTTTCCGGTGGCGTAAATGGTTTTTCCTTTGAGGTCAGTAAAGTCTTCTATTTCATTTCCTTTTTCAACAATGTACACCACACCAAGAGTATTAACTGCAAGAAGCTTAACCTTCTTTTCAGTATTATTATATAAAACAGAGGCAAGATTAGCGGGAACAGCGGCTATATCTAAATCACCCTTAATAAGCTTTGGAGTAATTTCATCGGCTGATCCTACAATAGTAAAGTTATAATTATTCTTAGCCGTACCGGCCTCAGCGGACTCCATTATCTTAATCATACCCATAGAGGTAGGTCCTGTCATACCTCCAATATTAATATCGACAGGTTCATAAGCTGGAGCAGGTGTTTCAGCCGACGGGGTCTCAGATGGTTTCTCTGCTGTTGCCGAAGATGTAGCATCAGGAGGATTTTGTGAACCTGACGGAGCTGGTTTATTTGAATTCCCGCATCCGGATATTAACAATGTAAATAATACTGTTACCAACAGAACAGATACTAACATACTGAATTTTTTATTTCTTTTCATAATTACCCTTCTTTCTCAACCTTATACTTTGATACAACGGTTTTAGTGCTGACTCCTTTCAGCATTCCAAGCTTTCCGGAAAGAGAGCTGGTAATGTCTCCCGGTGCGTCCATAACTACGCAGATAATAGAAACTCCATAATTCCTGTAGGGTATACCCATTCTTCCGACAATATACTTGCCGAAATCATGCAGCAATTCATTAACCCTGGCAGACATTTCAGTGTCTTCGACAATAATACTTATCACAGATATTCTATTTTCCATATTCGCCCTCCTTTCGATAAAAAAATCCGTGCCAAAAGGCACGGAAACATTTGTTTCTATCAATCCGTCACCTTTCCATCCGGGACTAACCCAAATGCGTCAGGAGCCACAATATTAGTTTATATTCAGATTATAGTAAACACCGAGTTAATTGTCAATAAAATAACAATGTTTATATGCTTAGATTAATGCCTTTTGCTTCAATTTCTTTGACTATTCCTTCAGCCATAATCCCAAAACCCCCTTTATTAGGATGCAGAAAGCCATCTGCATAATCTTCTATATTATGTGATGAAATGTCAAACCCATCTATTATAGTAATGTTTTCATACACGGATGTTTCCTCCTCTATAACCTTTATAACGTCTTCCAAAGATCCGCTAGGCTGCAAAACATCCATATCCCCCCTCCAAATTGGTGTTATAACAAGAATAGGAGTGTCAGGAAACAATTTGTTTAATTTATTGAAATATTGTCTGATATTAAGGCGAATAGTTTCAATATCAGGCATTGTTGTCCAATCATTGGTGCCATATGCAACAGTAATTAATTTTGGTTTTGGTAAAGTTTCGAGCCCGACCAAAGATTCATCCATAAAATAATAGCTTCCAACTCCCTGGTTAAGAGCATCAAGATTAAGTGCGTCAGCCAATCTTGCCGCATAAGAACAAGAAGGAGAACCGGCCACAAAGCCTTGAGTGATAGAGTCACCAAAGCAATACATTTTCTCTTTGCCCGAATTAATTGCTTTGGTTTGGCCGTTACAACGAATTTCTTTTATTCCTATTTCGGCAAATATCGGAAAACAAATCTTTACAGTCACCGGTTTATGCTTAGGATTCCTAAATGAAATTCTTATTTTCCCCGATTTTGGTTTTGGTTCTGCCACCTTAACATCATCAATAAACACATCAAAAGAATCCTCAATGTGTATACGGCCTTTGCCATACTGTTGAATATTATCTTTAAGTTCTTTTCCCATATCCAAAAGCCTGGATATCCCCAGTTCCTTAAGAACTGTCGGCAGAATTTCAAGTACAGATGTCTTTTTGCAGACCAATGAAATCTTATTCCCTGTTGTCTGAAACAGAAGATACACACCTGTCGAGCATCTGCTCATCAAACAGAAAATTACATCATCTGAGTAAACCTCCATCTGAGAAGGTGTAAATCTCCTGAAAAATAAAAAACCTTCCTCATCCTCTTCAGTCCATATAGAATTGTGAACGGCATCCTCTAAAATACTCCTGTCAAGCTGCATATAAATTCCCTTCAAATAAAGATTTACTTAATACTTACCCATAATAGAGTAGAATTAATTTTATAAAACTTATTCTTTAAGAAACAATAATCTAACAAACCAATATTACTATATTGATATCCTTGTAAAAAACTTATGCGGTGTAAGCGTCCCCATGCCGGTCAGGAGTACAATATATTCATAAGTTTCTACTTCTGCCGATCAATCCAGCGAACAACCTAATATACTGTATCTATACCATGTTTTTGAAATTATTGTAATTTATAATTTAAATTGCCTTGTAATATTGCAGTAAATTAATTATAATTATTCTATTATTTATTGACTTATGCGTATAATGGGGGGAATAACAATAGATACGATACTGCAGGTATTAATCAACTTGTTTTCAGCAACATTGCTCATTATTATCGCAATTAATGAGAATAAGCAATATAACAGGCACTTGCCTCAGGAACGTCTTTTTATAGCACTGGTTTATACTAATATAGCCCTCTGTTTTTCTGATGCTATAGCTTGGTCTTTGGAAAAAACCCCTGGCACCTTAAATTACATATTGAACTATATATTTACATCCTCCGCATTTGTCGCCATACCCATGCTTACGTATAATTGGTTTCTGTACTCGTTATTTAGTATTTTTAGAGATAATGCTTTACTTGAAAAGTATAAGAAATATAAAAAACTACTTATAATTTTTAGTCTTGCGCTCACAATAACGAATTATTTTACCCATTTTTTNTTTTACCTNGACGAAANCAANAGCTTTCACCGGGGTACCCTGTTTTATCATCTTATGTTTACATGTTTTTCATTCTTTCTATTCACTGTTGTTATGATTATATATAACAGAAAGAAAATCCGGGCAGGTCATTTTGCGCCAATGCTGTTTTTTGTTGTACCCACACTTATTTCGAGTATATTAGCAATCTTTATTTACGGTATTGCAATTAGCTGGGTTGGAACGACTCTGGCAATATTTATAATTTATTTGTTTATACAAAGCCAACGTCTTGGAACTGACTACCTTACCAACCTATATAATAGGCGCGAACTCAGTGAATATCTTCAGAATCGCATACGCGGCAGGCGTAGTAATGAAAGATTTGGAATTATTATGATAGATATTAACCAGTTTAAAAAAATAAATGATAATTGGGGGCACTCAGTAGGAGATGAGGTTCTCATAGCTCACTCCAAAATTCTCAAATCGTCTTTTCGCTCAGGTGAATTTATTTCCCGACACGGCGGAGATGAATTTATTGTAATTATGGAAGCTAACAGTATTGATGATGTAACTGCAGCTGTTAAAAGATTTGTTAATTCAATAAATCTTTTCAATAAAACAAATACATATCTTTGGGAGCTAAGTGTCAGCATCGGTTATGATCTTTACGACCCATCATCCTCTGATTTGAGTATTGATGAGCTTTTGAATCATGTGGACAAACTAATGTATAAAGCAAAATCACAATCCGGCACAGTAGCCTTTACATCGGAAGTTAAGGCTTGAAGCATAACAGCTATAAAATGTATAAAACAAAAGATCTATCATACAATTAAGATTTATAAAAAAAGCCCAGTGTTTACTGAGCTTTTTGGCTACTATCCAATTGGTAAATTCATTATTCCTTTTATAAATCCATAAAAAGATTACTAATAGTGTTTTTTAAAACTTCAAAATCCGTCAGATGAATATAGTGACCGCTGTTTGGTGCTATGATATGTTCGGTTTCACTCGATAAATCAAGATACCTTTTCATAATATCCTGCCATATGCCTTCAATCTTTTGTGCTTTCTGTTTTTCCAAATTGCCATATTACTTATCGCTCAAAGCTTCTGCAATATGCCACCACCCAAAAAGCTGGTTTTCGAGACCTTTTAGGCTACATTTTTTTAATCTTGGAACCATAAATTTTCCTTCCGAAAAAAGAACCATAACCTTTCCAAATGGAAAAGTTATGGGTATTGCCACAAGTGTTTACTGAGCTTTTACACATATTTGGTGGAGGCGGCGGGAATTGAACCCGCGTCCGAAACCGTATTCACAAGAGCATCTCCGGGTGCAGTTCATGATTTAACATTCCCTCTGCTGCACGCCCATGAACAGGCTTGCAACTTCAGTAGCTTCATTTGTCATGCACGACTCAAAGCTTTGCCGTGTCACGTTCACCACTGTCGACGCCCTATCCTAGGCCGTGGTCCTCCAAGGTAGGACGGCTGCCTTAATTAGGCTGCGTAAGCTAAATTGCTATTATTGTTAGCGTTTAATTTAAATTCCTCGTTTTTTAAAGTGGCCTACGAGAATCCACTACCCGCTTCTCCGGCTTCAACAATCCCGTCGAAACCTTAACGCCCCCGAATAAAGGGCTTGCTAACAATTACATTATACCACAATTGCAAACTGTTATACACTGTTTGTTATTACCTTAATGATTTTTCATCCTACGGTCGATTTCACGCATTGCATCTTTCTTAGCCAAAGCTTCGCGTTTATCATACAGCTTCTTGCCCTTTGCAACGGCAAGCTCAACTTTAACCATACCTCTCTTAAAGTAGAGACTTAATGGTACCAGGGTTAGCCCCTGCCTTTGTATAAGACCTGACAGCCGGTTAATCTCATGACGATGAAGCAATAGCTTTTTTTCCCGCATCGGATCATGATTAAACCTGTTGCCCATGTCATAAGGGCTTATGTGAAGGCCATTTACAAAAACTTCACCATTTTTGATTGTGGCATAGCTATCCTGAAGGTTTGCCTTTCCAAGCCGCAGGGATTTAACCTCTGTTCCGTAAAGTTCAATTCCGGCTTCGATAGTCTCTTCTATAAAATAGTCATGCCTCGCTTTTCTGTTTTGAACAATTGTTTTTTTGCCTTCTGCCATCTTTATTCCTTCAAATCTATTAACGCAAAAACCGTGTAATGTAAATCTTACACGGCTGTTTGCTTGGTACACCATCGGGGGTTCGAACCCCGGACGCCCTGATTAAGAGTCAGGTGCTCTACCAACTGAGCTAATGGTGCATATACATATAGCACTAATATTTTTTTACTTTGCCTAACCGCAAAAACAGCTGTATAGGCTTTGCTACCTTTGACATTATAAAGGAATCCATTAGTGAAGTCAATAACTTTTTATTAAGTCACAGGCAAATAAAAAATAGTATTTCTTGACAGCGTCGGTGTATTCTAATATTGTTAATTTGCAGGTATTATTTACCTAATTTATAGAATGAATCGAGGATACGATCTATGAAAGCTATTGTATTTGAGTCCAAAACAGGCAATACAAAAAGTTATGCAGAAATACTCGGACAAAAAACAGGACTACCCGTTTACCATCACAAAGAGGCTTCCAAGCATCTTAATAAACAGGATGAAATCATCTATATGGGGTGGCTGTTTGCGTCAAGCGTAAAAGGATACAAAAAAGCAGCGGAAAATTATAATGTTAAAGCCGTATGCGGTGTAGGCATGAGACGGGCTTGCGAAGAAGCATTAAAAGATATGGTTGAAAGGAATCAGATATCTGACACTATAGCTTTTTATTTACAGGGAGGTTATGACGTAAATAAGTTAAACGGTATTTATAAATTCTTGATGAAGATGATGTCAAAAGTTATACTAAAAGAAATAGAAAAAAAAGAGTCCAAAACTGATGAGGACCTGGAAACAATAGATATGATAAATAACGGGAGGTCCCTTGTAAGGGAAGAAAATCTCGCACCAATATTGGAATGGCTGAACAAAGCAAGCTAATTAAACATCTCTTTGGAAACCTTTATATCTCGTCCCCTGAAAGGTGAGCCTTCCCATGTCGCCCTCAACTAGATAACCAAATTCATTATAGGGAACATGGAGTTCGAGCCTATCGCCGCTTTCAAATTCAAATGTTACATAATATGTAGTGGATGTCGAATGATGGTGCATGCTTGTGTTTCCTGCATGATGATGTGTATGACGAGAAACATTTGTCCTTTTTGCCACTACTCTTGCAACAACAGTAAGAACAGGCGAATGGTTGTTTTTATTCCACTGAGCCAACCCTTTTATTACAGTAACAATTATAAGACCAAAAATAACAATAAAACCGATTGTTACAATGGTAGGAATTATACTAAACATTATACCGGGTCCTATAGGAAACATATTGTTAGCCCTCCGCCTGTAGATTTTGATTCTATCTCTATTTATTATATTTTATATTACCAAAAACATTTCATAAGCACCAGTGTCGGGCTGAATAAAATAGAATTATTATAAGCAAACTTCCAAAAGGCGCCTGAAACAACAGGCGCCTACAGTTTTGCATCAATTTATATCATCGGTAGCGTTTCATACCCTTTCTCCAACATTTCATCCGGATATTCAACATCTACAAGATTTCCGCTTAAGTATTCTTCATATGCCGTCATATCAAAATTGCCGTGCCCGCTCAAACAGAATAATATACTCTTTGACTCACCGGTCTCTTTACACTTCAGAGCCTCATCAATTGCAGCTCTTATTGCGTGGGCCGATTCAGGTGCAGGAAGTATAAGCTCTGACTTGGCAAATTGAATGGCAGCCTCAAAAACATCGGTCTGATGTACTGCACGAGCACCTATCAACCCATCGTGATAGGCTCTGCTTACCA
>JGI24707J26582_10002095_pt1 | contig 15266 bp, 14 predicted proteins | sample BioPla1DNA1_FD_26582 | JGI IMG/M metagenome (IMG submission 26582) | reverse complement strand
TCTTCTTTTGATCAGATGTTTTTTAATACTATGTAAATTTTAATGGTTTTCTCAGTGTCCCATATCTCTTATGATTTCAGTAGTGTATTATATAGCAGAAGGAGATAATTGAAACTAGTAAATTCGGTAATCTTCTAACTTTCCGTTTTTCCAACTTATATCTATAGTTTTGCCATTTTTAATTCTTAACCCCTTCACATAACCAGTATCAAACTCAGCTGGCAAAGCTGGTAATATTTTTACTTCTCCATTGCGGTCCTGTACTAGCATGTTGGCTATACCTGCAGTTCCACCAAAGTTACCATCAATTTGGAATGGAGGATGGGCATCCCATAGATTATTATAGGTTGATTTCGTAAGCAGGGTATTTAAAAATTTAAAAGCATTTTCAGCATCTCCTAAGATGGCAAATACATTTAATATCCAGGCACAACTCCAACCTGTATATCCGCCACCATTTTCTATTCGAAGCATTAAGGATTTTCGGCAAGCTTCTACTAATTCATCATTGCCTTCAAATAATTCAGAAGGAAATAATCCATATAAGTGGGATATATGTCTATGGCCTGGTTCACACTCCTCAAATTCTTCATGCCATTCTAGTAGCTGCCCTTTACTGCCAATCTTAAAATCTGCCAATTTACTCAATCGCTCAGATATATCATCCAGAAGCTCATCTTCAATATCTAAGATCTCACAGGTTCTTTGGTAGTTTTGAAACACTTCTCGAATTAGTGCTAGATCCATAGCCGATGAGATAGCGATAGAGCTACTTCCCCCGTCTTTGGTTTTGAACCTATTCTCAGGGGATGTAGATGGACAGGTTATATATTCCCCATTATATTCAAACATCCAATCTAATAAGAATAGGGCTGCTTCTTTCAAAATGGGATAGGCTACATCCCTTAAAAATTCTTTATCCATATTATATTCATAATGTTTAAATAATTCACTGGTTAACCAAGCACCTCCCATTGGCCACATGGACCATGTTGCCGTTAAAGCAGCTCCCTCACTTTCTCCGTAAGCTAATCCAGTAGGATTGGTATTGCACCAGTAATCGGCATTATGGTGATGGACAAAACCTCTGCAGTTATAGTGAATTTTTGCTGTCTTTTTCCCTTCCTCACAAATCTTAGCTACGAACTCAAAATAAGGATCCAAGCATTCTTGTAAATTACAAGTCTGTGCTGGCCAGTAATTCATTTCAGCGTTAATATTTGTTGTCCAGTTACTACTCCATGGTGCCCTAAGTTTCCAGTTCCATATCCCCTGTAAATTAGCTGGAAGGCTACCTTTTCTTGAACTACTGATTAGGAGATAGCGGCCATACTGAAAATATAGAGCATATAACCCCTTATCCATATGACCCTTTCGCAAATTCTCTAGTCTTTCATCTGTGGGAAGATCACTTTGCTCACCTAAATATAGTTCAACCTTATCATATATGGCCCTATAATCCTTAATATGCTCCTCTTTAATAGCATCATAGGTCATAGTCAAATCATATTTTGGTACATTCACTGCTGAAAAAGCCAAAATCACCGTAGATGCACCAGTAATATGTAATCCATTATCCTTTTTAATTATTGTTCCATCACAGGCAAATATCTTTATTTCAGCTTCAAATTCCATTCCCCTATCCCCTTGAATAATAGGATTAGGATTAACATTAACATAGTTGGGATCCACATGTTCAGGACATCTTCCCTTGATTTTTACTCCCTGCTCCTTATATTCAGCACTGTGCTGTAATTGAGAATCAAAAGACAGTAAAAGGTCTAGAACAGGATTATCACAATTAATCTTCATAAATATTGCTTTAGCTGGATAACTGGCAAAATACTCCCTCTTATATGTATTGCCTTCTGATTTATATGATACAGTAGCAATTGAATTCTCTATATCTAAAATTCTTTCATAGTCAGATATATTATCAGTATGATTAAAATCGATACATAAATCGCCTAAGGGCAAATAACTTTCGTTATACTCCCCTAACATCTTCTTTTCAATTAACTTTTCTGCTTGCTCATACTCTCCTTTTAGTATCATTTCACGGGCTTTATCCAGATACTTTGCAGCATTATGATTATTTTTATCACGATAATATCCAGACCATAGGGTATCTTCATTCAAACCTAGTCGTTCTTTTAAAACTCCTCCCCAAATCATTGCACCAAGCTTCCCATTACCAATTGGCAGTGTTTCTTCCCACATGCTTGCAGGCTTAGTATAAAATAATCTCATCATATATCCTCCCTCAATAACTTTACTTTATTTAATCTTCTACCATGTTTTTAATTCTTTCCATAACCTTTAGATTTTTGAAACCGTAAAATTTGATGGCATTTTCTCCTAGTAATAGCCTTTTTTCATATTCTGATAACAAATCACTCTTTTCAATAAAATTATAGGACATTTTATAGGTAATAGCTGTCATTGTTCTGGGATAATCTGACCCCCACATCAGCTTCTCCATCCCTACCAGTTCAGCAGCTTCTTTTATTGCTAATACTGCACCTTTATAAGGATAAAACTCCTTATGGAAAAGCCATGTAATTCCTCCACTTTCTATGTAAACATTTTTATTCCTGGCCAGCTTTATCTGTTCTTGCCAGCCCTCCCTACCTACCATTCCAAAATGACCAATAGCTATTTTTAAGTTTGGACATTCTTTTATAACTTCTTTCAATTCAGCAACTTGAAGATCCCCATCAGCTAAATCAATTGACAACACTATATTCTTTGACTCCATCAGTTTAAAAGTATCTATCATCTCCTCTTCATTCAGATATACTCTTTTTGGGAGATTTATTAGCCTTTGAGCTGGTATCTTAATTCCCTTAAAACCTTCATCTATTAGTTTTTTCACTTGTAAATAGTAGCCTGGCTTTCTAAATTCAGCCATACCACAGATAAATAATCTATCCGGATACTTATTGTAACTTTCTATAAGATACTTGTTTTGAATACCATCAATATATTCCTGGGTAACTACAGCTGCAGCCACTCCTGCATAGTTCATGTTGGACACAAACATCTCAACAGTATTTTCTCCGTTAACCATGTAGGGAGGCATCATTTGTCTCTTTTCACCCAGAAAATCTGCAGCTCCGCCCCCTATGCTGCTTACTGTTTTACCATTTATATTCCCCTTAAGTTCTTTCCAAAGATGAACATGGGCATCAACAACTATAAAGTCCATATAACAACCATACCTTTCATCAAAACATACATAATAATCCCAATCCTATTTAAAATTACAATTCTATGCTTGCCTTCAAACTATTTTAATCATCAAAGCTTACAAGTACTTTAGCCATGGTTCCATCATTATTTTTTAATGCTTCAAAAGCCTTTGTAGCATCAGCTAGACTATACACATCAGTAATGAGTTTACTTATATCAACTAATCCTTTGGAAACTATTTCAATTAATGGTTCAAAATCATTAAGACTATTTCTTGAACCATAAATATCTAGTTCCTTTTTTAATAAGATGGAATGGTTAAATGTAGTCTCTTTTTTTCCATTTCCAATAAGTACTATTTTCCCAGCAAAGCTCACATTATCTATACAGTCTAAAAAAGTATCTGCTAATCCTGCGGCTTCAACGCATACATCCATACCGCAATTGCCTGTTATCTCCTTTACCCGATCCCTCAAATTCTCATTCTTGCTATTGATGGTTCCGTCTGCTCCCAAATCCATAGCCAGTTTCAATCTCTTATCAAGGACATCGGCAATGTATACAGTAGCACCTTTTAGCTTTGCAGATATCATTGCAAATATGCCAATCGGCCCTGCTCCTATAACTAGGACCCTATCTCCTTTTTTTAAATCACCTCTGTTTATGGCATGATAACCTATGGAAAATGGTTCTATTAAAGCTAAGGTTTTTGCATCTAGACCTTTACCATCTACTATTCTCTCTATAGGCATAGTTATAAATTCCGAAAATGAACCATCCCTCTGTACTCCCATGGTCTGATTATCTTCACAACAATTTACCTTACCCCTTCTGCAGGAATAACAAGTTCCACAATTAAAGTAAGGATTGGCAGTAACAATCATTCCCTCATGTAAGCCTAAATCATTTTTATCGATTTCAATTATCTCTGCAGAAAATTCATGGCCGGGTATTCTGGGATAAGTGGCAAAGGGCTGGTTCCCAGTATAGGTTGCAATATCAGATCCGCATATACCGCAATATTTAATCCTTAATAAGGCTTCTCCTGGCTTTCTAACTGGCCTATCTACTTCCTTAATTGCAATTTTATTAGCCTCTTCAATAAAAACTGTTTTCACTTATCTTAACTCCTTCTCTTATTATTTAATAAAAATATTATTGGCCTTCTTGTTCCTAAGATATATTGCAATCTTAATCCATATATCCATCCGGCCTAGCTTATTTGTCCATATCTATATAACTATGATCCCAAATGGTCATGGTTTTCAAAGGTGCATTCTTAGCATAGATTTTATTTTCATAAGCTTCCTTAGGATTTTTCTTTAATTCTTCTAAATCAATAAGTTCAACGATTTTATCATAATCTGATTCACATAGGATTTTTATGGCCCTCTCCATATGGTCCTGCCTAAAATTAATGGATCCAAAAATTAGATGGTTCTTAAAACCAAATGGCATGGTCCTTAATTTTATGTCTGGTCCTAAAGAAAAACTATTATAAATCCCGTTGTTACCTAAAACTCCATGGTCAAAGGCTATTCTACTCTCCACCGAATTACCTGAAGTAGCTATGAAGGCGGTGGCTTTGCCACCTAAAGCTTCTAATATTGCCTGGGCACAGTCTTTTTCTGTCTCAAAATTATTACAGACATATTTGGCCTTTACCTTTTCCTTGGCAAATCTAATCTTAGGATTATCTTCTCTACTTCTGGCTACAAATAGAATTTCAGCTTCAGGATAACTTTGCCTGATTAAGTCACCTATAAACATGCCTGTAGTGCCTAAACCGAATATGACAACTCTCTTAAATATGTTTTCCTTAGCTTTTTTCCTTGCTTCATCTTCACTACATTTATTTATCGCCATTTCCAATCTGAAATTCTGTGCTGATCCTAAATCCTCCATCCTCTCCAGTTGAAATATCATACAGGCATAGGGATCTGAAAAAACAAGCTTTTTAGCTAAGGATAAAGGTATTTTATCTCCATTTATATACTGCTTGGGTATCTCTAAAAGCATATCAGGATGATAATAGTTTTCCTCACACATAAGTCCATCTGCCTTATCGCAGCCATACTCAAAATAGGTCTCATCATCCATATATCTGGTAGGATCATAAGCATCACCACCTCTGATTAACACTATGGCAAAGCGCTTCTCATCAGGTAGATAAACTACCCCTTCATGGCCATTGATAAGTCTATGTACCCCTTCAGGGAACTTGCTATCCAGTTCTTCTCTCTCCCCCATGCGCATCAGTTCATAATCGGTTCCGCAAAAACCAGTACACACCGTCTTACAAAGCTTTCCTAGTTTTTCTTCTTCTCCTTTTAATCTCTTCCTAGCAGGATTAAATATTTCCACCTCTCCATAAACTATGGGTGCTTCCTTACTGTTTTGAAAATAGGTTCCTTTTGTCAACATTCTTTAATCACGCCTTTCCTTAAAATTATATTTGCATACTGTGCTCTTTCACTGGTATATACTATGACATAAGCTTTTTTTGCCCTTTCATAAAATTCAAACCTTTCAATATATTCAATATCAATTTCCCTATTTTCATTTTCTCTTATTATTTCTTTATATTTATCCCATATTACTGGTACTACATTATCTCCAGGCACCACTGCCATAAGTCCAACTGGTTTGTCTGAATAGGTGTCTAAGGGTAAAAATTTAAGTATAGCCTTCAGTACTTCCGGTACATTATGACCATCACATCTAACTAAGATATTCTTGGCGCAACTGGCTGCTGGAAAGTTGCCATCTGTAATAACAATCTCATCTCCATGTCCCATTTCCATTAAGGCTTTCATTAAGTCCGGTGAGATAATGGTTGGTATTCCTTTTAACATATTTATAACCTCCTCTATAAATCTATAATTAAAGCGAAACGTTTCGCTTAATATCTCTGTCCTATCCTAGCTATTACTATTATTAATACCTGTATTTTTATTACCATTAAAAAAGGTTATATAAGATTATCCTTAAAATCCAAGGATGTCTGTATCACTAGTAGCTGTAAATCAAGACTAAACGTTTCACTTTTAAGCAAATAACAAAAAGAGAATATTCTTTCTGTTATTTTAAATCCCTTACTAACTTTCTATTTTTCTAACAGAATCTTTAATCAACAATTCTGTCTTTAATCTATATCTAATTGGAAAATTTGTCATATCTCCTTGGAGTCTTTTGAGCAATAAATTAGCGGCGGTCTCACCTATTGCTTTCATAGGCTGAACGACAATAGATAAAGGCGGCTTAATAATTCTAGCCAGTTGAAGATTATCATAACCAATGATTGATAGTTGATTAGGTATATTTACGTTATATTCATTTATTGCCATTATAGCACCTAAGGTCATTTCATAATTGGTTATATATACTGCTGTTGGGGGTTCCTCCATCTTGATAAGCTCTATTAAAAGCTTATAACCACTATCAATTTCAAAGTCACCATGCTTGATCAAATCCTCATCCACTTTGATAGAATAATCTCTATGAACTCTGTAATATCCTTCAAGCCTCTCCTTGGCTGTAAAGACCTCCCGAGGGCCATTGATAATACCTATTCTTTTATGCCCCTTTGTTATAAACTCTTCTACTGCACCATAGGAACTGTTCATATTGTCTACCAGTACCACATCACAATCCACGCCATCTAAAGCTCTATCTATAAGTACCACTTTAATACCCTTATCTATGGCTTCCTGAATGATGGCCCCATCTTTTCCGTGGGGCATTATAATTAAGCCATCTACCATCTTGCTTACCAGAAATTTAAGTTTTTCTTCTTCTAAAGGGAAGTCCTCTTTGTAATCACAGATCATGGTACTATAGCCATGTTGTAATAAAATATCCTCAATATTTGATACTATACTGGTGCAAAATATCTTCTCCAGCTTAGGGATTAAAATTCCTATGGTATTGCTCTTATTGGTCTTTAAGCCCCTTGCCATAGTATTAACTTGATAATTAAGCTCCTTGATCGCCTCATCTATAAGGATTTTATTCTTTTCTAGAACATTTCCACCATTGATATACTTAGATATAGTTGCAATAGAGAGCCCAGTATACTTAGCTATATCTTTAATTGTTGCTGCCATTTAATGCACCCCTATCGCTAAACGTTTCACTATGCATATAATATATCTATTATCCTATAATGTCAATAATTTATAAAACATTATATGGTATCTAATATATTACAATACTACTTAAAATTTCCTAAGACCATTTTGTCCCATACTTAAATATTTTTATCAATTATTTTTTATAATACTTTGATACTTCATCAAAATTCCTAGTTAATCTAATTTGATTATTCAGGGCTTTTACAGCCTCTACCCTACGCCCTACAAAACCCTCTAATTTATGCATATATTCCTCAGTTGTAATCTCCCCATTGGCTACATAGGTCAACCCCTTCTCCCAACTGGCAGTTAGTTCTGCATTGAGCAAAGAACTAATAGAAGCATTTACCACCTCGTATACAATCTCACCTAAAAGGGTGGGTGTTATAATTTGGGTTTTCTTGTTTAAAGCAAGATATGTTATCTTAACCAGTTTATTAAGGATTTCAGCTCTGGTAGCACTGGTTCCTATACCGCTACCTTTAATCTGGGCCCTCAGTTCTTCATCTTCAATAAGCTGACCTGCATTTTCCATGGCCAGAATTAAGGTACCTGAAGTATATCTCTTAGGAGGTGAGGTCTCGCCCTCTTTAATGTTAATCCCGTCTACTGGTAATTTCATTCCCTTTTTAAGGTTAAGTATCTTTTCCATCAGTAGTTGATCAGAAGCCTCTTCTTCTGAGCCATCTCCATCCTCAGAACTGTTCCTAGACTGCTTGCTGTTTGTATTACCAACCACCTTCAAATATCCTTCCTTGGCTAGTACCCTCATGGTCGTAAAGAAATATTCACCACTGATTTTGGAGATGATGCTAACTTTACGATATTCTGCTGCTGGATAAAAAATTGACAGAAAACGCTTTACAATAGTTTCATATATTCTGATTGCCACAGAAGATAAGGAACTTAAATTGTTCAATCCCTGCCCTGTAGGTATAATGGCATAGTGGTCTGTTATTTGACTGTCATTGACATATCTGGTTTTTGCAATATTTTTATAAGATCCCATTGCTAAAACCTCATCAACGAAATCTTTTACACCTGCTAATCCCTGAAGTCCCTTTATATTTTTATAGATTTCTTTAGCCACTGCTGTAGATAAGACCCTGGCATCAGTTCTTGGATAGGTAACTAATTTTTTTTCATATAATTCTTGAACTATTTTTAGGGTTTCATCAGGGCTAATCTTAAATAATCTGGAACAATCATTCTGCAGTTCAGCCAAGTTATATAATAAAGGAGGATTCTTATTCTCTTTTTTCTTTTCAATCTTGTCAATAATTGCCTGTAACTGCTTCTCTGCCGCAGTTTCATTAGTAGCCTCCCAGGTACCATCTTCCTTATATCTAGGTAATTCCCCCGCCAGCTCTGATATTAACTTCTTAGCAGCATCATATTCAGAAAATCCATTTTCCTTATATAACTTAGGAGAATTAAAGTACCGTGATCCTTCTACTGCTTTAAACTCACCAGTTATCTTACCATCCTGTCCTAGAGTGAAGCCAGCTATAACTCGGTAAAAGGGTGTCTTGGCAAAATTACGGATTTCTCTCTCCCTTCTTACCACCATGCCTAGAACACAGGTCATTACCCTTCCTACAGATATGGCAGACCACTTCTCACTCTTTAGATACCTTTGCACTTCATTACCGTATTTCAAAGTAAGAATACGGGAGAAATTAATACCCATTAGATAATCTTCCTTGGCTCTTAGATAGGCTGCATTGGCCAGATTATCATAGGCTGATAGGGGTTTTGCCTCTTTTATTCCCCTTAGGATTTCATCCTCAGTCTGGGAGTCTATCCATACCCGTTTTTTAACCTTGCTATCTGGTACCTGTGCTATCTGATCCACCAAGCGATAAATGTATTCCCCTTCCCGTCCTGAGTCAGTACAGACATAGATGGTACTTATATCTGGACGATTAAGTAATTCCTTAACAATCTCAAATTGTTTTTTAACATTGGGAATCACTTCATATCGATATTCTTTAGGCAGAAATGGCAATGTCTCCATACTCCACTTCTTCAGGGCTGGGTCATATGCATCAGGATAACTCATGGTTACCAAATGCCCAACACACCAAGTAATTATCACCTTATCGGCTTCTATATAACCATTGCGTTTCTTAACATTTATCCTCAGTGCCTTGGCAAATTCTATCGCTACACTGGGTTTTTCTGCAATAAATAAGCTTTTAGACATTATGTACCAACTTTCTTGTATTTCCGTAAATATATACTATTTATCTATAAGATAATGATTAACTGATATTTTTACATTACTAGTATACCTCAAAATCAGAGATAGAACAAATAAATTCCTAGTCGTAAAAAGATTAGTTAATTTTTATTGAATATTATCTAACTATGGATTACAATATATGTAGTATTGAAAACTACGTGAAAAGTATCTAGAGGAGGAGCACTATGAATAATATACAAATATTTAGTGATTCATCTTGTGATTTACCAAAATGTTTAATTCAAAAACATAATATTGAACTTATTCCCTTCTACGTAAGCTTTAATCATGAAACTTACTATAAAGAAGATATAGAAATAAGCAACGAAGAGTTCTATCACAAGTTAAATGCAAAAAAAATATTTGCCAAGACCTCACTTCCCTCTGTCCAAGATTACATCAATGGTTTTAGACCTGCCCTTAGGGAAGGAAAAGACATTATCTGCCTTTGCCTAACCCATAAATTCAGTGGCTCCTACCAATCTGCATGTAATGCAAAACATATATTAGAAGAACAATTTCCCGATAGAACTATTGTCGTAATAGATAGTATACAGGCTACAGGTGGCCAAGGATTATTATTATTACAAATGGCCTATATGAAAGAAGCTGGCCTATCCATAGAAGAAATTAAAACTAAACTTAATAACATAAAAAACACAGGCCGTATTATGTTTACATTAGATACATTAGAGTATCTAATGAAAGGAAAAAGAGTCGGTAAAGTTATTGCTTTAGCCAGCAACATTCTGGATCTTAAACCATTAATACAATTAAAAGATGCAGAGCTTATACCTTATTCCAATGTTCGGGGGCGCAGGAAATCGTTAAGCAAAATTCTTAATATGGTCTCAGAATATTTTAGAGAGACCAATGAAAAATACGAAGACTATGACTTTTGTATCGTCAATGCAACTACTAAGGAGGATGCTGTTTTTCTCCAAAATGAATTGGAGCAATTGATTTCTCGGAAAATAACTTACCCAATCTTCCAGATTGGAGTCACCATCGGAACATATACAGGCCCTGGAGCAATTGGTATAAGTTTTGTGAAAAAATATAACAAAGCATTGGTTTAATGGTTGACTATAATAACATATAATTATGATATAAAAAGAAAGGAAGGTATGATATGTCAAAATCTGATTGCTGTTCAACTGATAACAAGGGTACAAATGTAACAGTTCAAATTGATGTTACAAAAATAGTTAAATATGTATGTGTTTCAGCTGTATTAATTGTTGGAATAATTTTTGGTACTAGATGTTATAAGAACTTAATCATTGATAACAAGGATGCTTAGATAAAAGAAATCACATAAACTTAAAATTAATGCTAGATTAAGCATATGCTAAAGAAACATTATAGTCTTAGCATAATCTTCATAAGAAAACAGGTGTTGATCATGTAATTAAAGCCTCAACACCTGTTTTTATGTCTTTATGTCTTTACGTCTTTATATCTTTATATTTTTATATCATTATATTTTTATATTTTTAGCTGTTACAAACTTATAAATTTAAATTCATCATATAAATAATACTTAGATGCCTTGTTAATATTCTAGTATAATGGATATTTATCGGTCAGTGTCTTAACCATGGCCATAGCCTTCTCTTTATTACCTTCGGCATTCTTAATTAATAAATGTATTGCTTCCGCAATAACATCCATGTCCTCTACTTTCATACCTCTTGTGGTGATAGCCGCTGTTCCTAAGCGAATGCCACTGGTTACAAAAGGTGAGGCAGGATCATTGGGAACTGTATTCTTATTACAAGTTATATTGGCAGCCTCTAATAATTTCTCAGCATCCTTACCTGTAACACCCATATTCTGAAGGTCAACTAGCATTAAGTGATTATCTGTTCCACCAGATACCAGATTGAAACCTCTTTTAATTAATCCCTCTGCTAGAGCCTGAGCATTATCTACAACGTTCTTAGCATAATCCTTAAAGCCTGGTTCTAAAGCTTCTTTAAAACATACCGCCTTGGCTGCAATCACATGCATCAAAGGTCCACCTTGGATACCAGGGAAAACAGCTTTATTTAATTTATACTCATTGGCGAACTCTTCGCTGGAAAGTATCATTCCGCCCCTTGGCCCTCTTAAGGTTTTGTGGGTAGTGGTTGTAGTTACATGGGCGTAAGGTATTGGGCTCTCATGGTAGCCTGCTGCCACAAGGCCTGCTATATGAGCCATATCAACCATTAAAAATGCCCCTACTTCATCAGCTATCTCCCTAAAAATCTTAAAGTCAATCTTTCTAGCATAGGCACTGGCACCGGCAATGATCATTTTGGGTTTACTTTCTTTAGCTATTCTTCTTACTTCATCGTAATCAATATAACCTTCATCATCTACACCATAGGGTACGATATTATAATAACTTCCTGACATATTTACAGGGCTACCATGGGTCAGATGCCCACCATGGGCTAAATTCATTCCCATAACTGTGTCCCCTGGCTTTAACAAGGCAAAAAATACAGCCATGTTTGCTTGAGCCCCTGAATGGGGTTGAACATTGGCATAGGTACACCCAAATAACTTCTTCGCTCTTTCAATAGCAAGGTTTTCTACAACATCTACATGCTCGCATCCGCCATAATATCTTCTCCCTGGGTAACCTTCAGCATATTTATTGGTCAACTGGCTTCCCATAGCTGCCATAACTGCTTTACTAACAAAATTCTCAGAAGCAATAAGCTCTATATGATCATTTTGTCTGTCTACCTCTAAAGATATAGCTTTCGCTATTTCTGGATCATATAACTCTACATCTTCAAATGAGTACATTCTATAACATCCTTTCCAGCTTTTGTTTTTTATATATTATTACCGAACATAAAGCTTCAATACTTATTAAACTTGCTTGCTATTTTACTACAATTTTATTATATCATGGGGTTAATAATTATGAAAGTTAGAATATAAATATTCACTGACCTTATTTATACTGATTACTAATCCATATAATTAATTCTGTTTATAATTGCTACTGGTATACTCAGGTCCAAATCCCATAGGTAATAATTCTTCTAGTAAATATACAGTATAATCTTCTTCCGATTTAGCTAATATAACTAAAAACCCTCTAGGATCCACAAATTCCCTTATGACCTGACGGCATACCCCGCAAGGCGGACAATAATTCTGTAGATTACCCAAGCTTCCTCCAACAACAGCTATGGCAACAAAATTTCTTTCCCCTTCACTGATTGCTTTATAAAATGCTGTTCGTTCAGCACAATTTGTTGGAGTATAGGCAGCATTTTCAATATTACATCCAGTATAAATCTTCTGGTCTTTTGTAAGTAGTGCAGCACCTACAGTGAACTTGGAATAAGGGGCATATGAAAACTTCATACTTTCTATAGCTTCTCTTATAAGGTTTTTCACCACTGATCTACTTACAATTTCATCTTTACTAACTATTTCTCCCTTTACCTGAGTTACTAAGCTATTATCCTTGTATTCCTTCTTCATAAACTACCTCCCCAAAGTAGACCTTAAACTTATATCTCTGAAAATGTTCTTAAATATCCTTAGTAGCAAATGTTCTTAAATATCTTTAGTAGCAAATGTTCTTAAATATCTTTAGTAGCCTTGGGCCTGCTGATTCTTTGCCAACTTTACAATCCGGCTGGTTCCAAGTCTAGATGCACCCAGCTTTATAAACTTAGCTGCATCATCCATGGAGGAAATTCCACCAGCTGCTTTAATTTTCACCTTTTTATCCACATATTTTGCAAATAACTCCACATCTGCAAATGTGGCTCCACCGTTAGAAAAACCAGTAGAGGTTTTGATATAATCAGCTGTTGACTCAGATACAATCTGGCACATTTTAATTTTCTCTTCCTCTGTTAGCAGGCATGTCTCAATTATAACTTTAAGGATTCGCTCTTTGCAAACTTCCTTTATCTGCTTTATTTCATCTAGAATTAAATCATATTTTTTATCCTTAAGATGGCCTATATTAATTACCATATCTATCTCATCTGCCCCATTGGCTATAGCATCTTTGGTCTCAAAAACTTTAGCTGCGCTTGTGTTATATCCGTTAGGAAATCCAATTACAGTACATACCGCCATCTTATCTTTTACATAGTCCTTTGCCTCTTTTACATAAGAAGGGGGTATACATATTGAGGCCGTTCCATAGGTTATGGCATCATCACATATCTGTTTAATCTCCTCCCAGGTTGCTGACTGGGATAGGAGGGTATGGTCAACTTTTTTAAAGATTAAATCTATATCCATAGTAACTCCATTTCTAAGCAAATTTTCCACGTTTTTGCCATTATTAATATAACAATGAAATCTGTTTATGCAATCTCCAGAGCAATCTCCATCATCTCATTAAAGGTTGTTTGCCTATCTGCTGCTGATAAGGCTTCTCCAGTAAATACATGGTCAGATATCGTTAATATACAAAGAGCCTTTTTGCCAGCCCTAGCAGCATTCATATATAAAGCTGCTGCTTCCATCTCTACGGCCAGAACATTCATCTTCTTCCATAAGAAATTGGCTTCCTTGTTATCATCATAAAATGTGTCTGATGAGAGAATATTGCCCACAACAGTTTTATAATTTAATTTTTCTGCTGCTTCTACGGCTTTTCTTAATAATCCAAAATCAGCAATAGGGGCATATATTCCTGGCAACTTATACTGAGCTGCATAATTGGAGTTGGTTGATGCCCCCATACCAATTACAATATCCCTTAGTTTAATATCATCGGTAATTCCACCAGCTGAACCCACCCGTATGATATTATCAACATCATAAAAATTAAATAACTCATAGGAATATATACCCATGGATGGCATTCCCATTCCTCCACCCATTACAGATACTTTCTTTCCTTTATAGGTGCCAGTAAATCCCAGCATATTTCTAACCTGATTAAAACATATCACATCTTCAAGGTAAGTCTCAGCAATATATTTAGCTCTTAGAGGGTCTCCAGGCATAAGAACTGTCTTAGCTATCTGTCCCTCGGCCGCTTGATTATGGGGAGTTGGTATAACACTCATAATATTACCTCCTTTAGTAAGTTAAAGTGTATTCATATTTTAGCATGGTTACAAAGGTTTTTCCAGTAAAATGGGCTAATATAGTACTTTAAGCACTATATTAGCCTAATAATAAAGCTGCTCATCTATAAGACCAGTATAGCTATTGACCCTATACCAACCATAGGTTACAGTATGGCCAATTCCCTCTTCTAAATCATCTAAAACGAATTCATATAAATGATATAGGTAATGAATTTGGTCTTCTTCCAAACCTTCATAAACTAAATAATAGTCTCCTATTGGAAGTTTGTAATAATATTCTTCCCCAGTCTGGCCATAATATACTTTTTCAAAATTGTCAGCATATATAGACTTTACTTTATCCAGCAACTCCATGGGAGATGTTGGGATATCTTTTGCAGTCTTTGGTACATCATCAACTTCATTGGTAAAATAAAAAGCGTCTAAGTACTTATCTAGATTATGTATTCTGTTATGCGTAATCACTGGTTTTAAAGTGATATCAACATTATATAATCTAGGGATAAAGTACAACAATAATGTAAACCATACTGCTATGCTTTTCATATCTTACCCCATTTCTATAAAGTCAGTCACTTTTAATGCTCTATAAGATACATTATAGCATTACTTGATTTTTTTCCATAT
>JGI24707J26582_10002087_pt1 | contig 15298 bp, 13 predicted proteins | sample BioPla1DNA1_FD_26582 | JGI IMG/M metagenome (IMG submission 26582) | reverse complement strand
GTTTCTCAGATTTGCATCTATCCCTGCCAAGTTAATATTCATGGAAAGATTTTTCAAATGGGTGGTATTACAGGAGTAGGTACTTATCCCGAATATACGAATATGGGACTAATGAGTGACTTAATCCGTCGTTCCCTAGAAAAAATGAAAGAAAGCCAACAACTAGTTTCTTATCTTTACCCCTACTCTATTCCTTACTACAGAAGAAAAGGATGGGAAATCATGTCTGACCATATAACTTTCAAAATAAAAGATACACAGATACCTGATTATAATAAGATTAAAGGATTTGTTGAACGAGAAGATGTCGATCATCCCGATGTATTAAAAGTATATGATCAATTTGCTCACTCCAATCATGGGGCATTAGTTCGTAGCCAATTGGAATGGGAAGAGTACTGGAGATGGGATAATGAAGAAGAACGTATCGCTGCTATCTATTATAATACGAAAGGAGAACCTACGGGTTATTTATTCTACTGGATATCTGATGATATATTTCATATTATGGATATGGTATACCTGAATCAAGAAGCTAGAAAGGGCTTATGGAATTTTGTTAAAGCCCACGACTCAATGATTGATGAAGTACAAGGACATATCTATAAAAATGAAACTCTTGCATTTTTATTAGATGATAGTCAGATTACTGAAACTATTGAGCCTTATTTTATGGCACGTATTGTCGATGTTGAAGACTTCCTGTTAGAATATCCTTTCAGAGAATTGGAAACTATCAAACCCTTTCACTTTGTTATATCAGACCCTCTAGCTAAATGGAATGAGGGTGTTTTTAGTATTTATGCTAACAAGAAAGGCAAAGTACAAGTTTCTAGAGAGAAAAGAGGCAAACCAGTAACTATAGACATCCAAACGTTAACTTGTATGTTGTTATCGTATAGAAGACCCTACTACCTTCACAAAATAGAAAGACTAAAAACTGATTCTGAAACATTGGGCTATCTTCAACGCATCATACCTAATGAACAACCTTACTTTGGTGATTATTTTTAATAATACTCTTCTCATTGCTGATTTCACCATGTATTATTAACCACAAATTGTAAACTCTGTATTTTTTTAATATATTAAAGTATAAATTCAAATAAATAAGTCTATCAAACGATTACTTTAAGATTAAAAATATGCAAATTATACAGACAAAGAACATGCGACTGCCCTTATATACTTGGCTAGACCAGGAGGATATAGAGGAGTCGTGCATGCAACAGGTTGTTAATTTATCCAACCTGCCTTTTGCTTATCACCACATTGCTTTAATGCCTGATGCTCACACAGGGTATGGTATGCCTATTGGTGGAGTATTAGCTACTATTGGTGAGATTATTCCAAATGCTGTTGGTGTTGATATTGGTTGTGGTATGATGGCATGTAAAACAAACATTCAAAATTATGATATTCACAAGATAGAACAAATCATAAATTCCATTAAACAATCTATTCCAGTAGGACACCAATGGCGTAAAAAACCTTTAGCTAACAAATTACCTGATTATAGCACCCTTCCTGTTGTAAAAAAACACGCAAAAGATGCTCTTTTACAATTAGGTACATTAGGCGGAGGTAATCACTTTATTGAACTACAAAAAGATAAAGATAATTATCTGTGGGTGATGGTTCACTCAGGATCAAGAAACATTGGTAAGCAAGTAGCCGATTATTACAATAAAATAGCTGTTCAGCTGAATAAAAAAGAGAATTCTCCCGTTCCTAAATCACATAGTTTAGCTCATCTCTCTATGAATTCATCTGTTGGTAAAACCTATTTAAAGGAGATGCAATTCTGTGTGGATTTTGCTAAATTGAATAGAGACTTGATGTTTCAAGAAATACAAAATGTTCTTGTCCAATATTATCCATCTATCTCTTTTGGGGAGATTATTAATATTGAACACAACTATGCACGAGTTGAAAAGCATTTTGGCAAAACGGTTATTGTTCACCGTAAGGGGGCAACTTTTGCAGGAAAAGATAACTTGGGTATTATTCCCGGATCACAAGGCACAAAGTCGTTCATTGTTAAAGGAAAAGGGAATGAAAACTCTTTTGATTCATGCTCACACGGAGCTGGACGACTTATGGGTCGCATGGCTGCTAAACGTAATCTTAATCTACAAGAAGAGAAGAAAGCACTTGATGACATGGGTATTGTTCACTCTGTACACAGAACAAGAGATTTAGATGAAGCTCCTTCTGCTTACAAAGATATTGTTGAAGTAATGGCCAGCCAGAAAGATTTAGTAGATATTGAGGTTGAACTCTTTCCTTTAGGTGTAGTTAAAGGATAAAATAATCAGATACTATTTTAACTTTACTAGCTTGTAGAAAACACAAAAACCACTCTTTCAATTCATAAAGAAGAGTGGTTTTATGTTTAACAAGCAGCTAAGGCAAAGGGGTTAAAACAACATTCCGAAACTGAACATCTTTTCCTTCACTCTGTAATCCAATATATCCCGTCGTATTTTGATTTGTTCCTTTATTCTGAAACACCCCATTAATATAAACTGTTATAACTCCATTGTAGCAGTAGATATCTGCTTTATTCCACTCTCCCGCTTTATTTTCCGTAGATTCTTTTCTCTTCTTTACAACAGGAAAAGCAGGACGCTCTTTCCCCTTTGGGTTTTCAAACTCAGCTAAATCTGAACCACCCAGTAAAACAAAATCCCCAGCATTTCCAGCATGAAGTTGACACTCAATTCCGTTAGGAAAAGGTGTATTAGCCTCCTCTATTAATAAAAAGATACCACTATTCGACTCTACCCCATTAGGCCATCTCCACTCAACCTCTAAATGATAATTAGCATACATCTTCTGCGTATACATGTAACCTAATGGTCCTGTAATATGTATAACACCATCTTTAACTGAAAACACATCCTTTTCCGAAAGATTTTCATCCTCCAAAATAAAGCGCCAGCCCTCAAGATTCTTTCCATTAAATAAATACTCCACCTCTTGTGCATTTATCTGTCCAACACAAAAAGAAAGAATAAATATAAAAAACCCTAGCCTCACTCTTTTTTCCATAATTCCTTGTTTAAATTTATAATAATTATCTGCTGACTAATAAAATACCTAATATAATAAGAACAGTACCTAATACATGAAATGTTGTTATTTTTTCTTTTAGAAAAAGCATACCAATAACAGTCCCCACAACAATGGCACCCCCTATAATTATAGGTATCCCTGTGGATGCAGGAACACCTTTTCCAAAGACAATAAACGATACTATTTCTGCACCACCTACGCATAAGCCTGCTAAGACAGAATACATTATACCTTTTTGAGAAATAGTAATCACTTCATTCGTACCATACTTTATGTATAACAAAATAGCTAGGCCAGCAATAGCAGCTACAAATTGAAGAATTACAGCTCCAGTTATTTCATGAATATATCCTGAAGCTATTTTCATAAAAACATTATATGCACCAAAGCAAAAAGCTGCTAATAGTGCCAAGAGTAACCAATTCATACTTTTCTTCATTGTATTATAAATACTAATCTTCGTTGTCTAATATACACTCTTCTTTACACAAATAAAAGTTTCTAAAAAATATGATATATATAAAAAACTAGTAAGGACTTTTCTTAAAGATTACATTATTATAAAATATTGTTTTCTAGTAGATCATAATTAGGATTCAAACCTGTCTTTTCTAAAATCTATTAGATCACAATAAACAAAGGCTTAATAATAATTAGAGTAAACCAAACATAAAAAAAGTGCTATTTATACATGTAAATAACACTTTTCTTATGTTCCTTTATAATAAGACCAATCGTTGCTATTCAGCTTCAGCCTCAACTTCAACTTGTTTTTCTTTTCCATTTGAAGCACGAAGCGTAGTTAAACTCTCTTTAGCAGCATCACAGATTCTCTTATCGAATAACTTCATCCACGATTTATTTTTCTTGCGAGATAAGATGCGAGGATGAGGTAAAGAAATTACGGGATATTTTTNNCCATTNACTTCATAACTACGTAATAAACCATCTAGCAACGTTATCGATCTGGCTTTTGTGGTTTTNATTAAATGTTGAGCAGGACCAGCACCTAAAGTGATAATCAGCTCAGGATTACAAATCTCAATCTCTTCATTTAACCATTTAAGACTTTTCTTGGCATAAGTAGTAAACTTATTTCTTGTTTGAACAACCTCTTTACCCAGCTCTTTATATTTTCGTACATCAGCGGCCGTAAATAAATAAACCTTTACAAGATTTGTCATCCAACAATCTTCATATTTAATTCCAATCTCATCAAACATACACTCTTGTAAGTCTTTGGCCATTAAATTCTCATGTAGTTGATTTCCTTTATAATAAATCTCATCTATTAATGGTCCATCACTATTTGAAACAGGAACATTCTTAATTTTATCAATGGTAGCCATCTTTGCTGTAGGATAATCTCCAACCACCAAAATTTTTCCAGTCACAGTTTGAACAGGAACCAATGGTTGAATAGGTGTTCCTTGTAAGAATACATTTTTATCAGGATATCCTATATCCTTATTGTACTCTTTAAAACACCTTTTTTGATACTCTTGGATTTTTTTCATAAATATATTTTTGTTTATTATTTTTATTATTGGTATACTTCATCAGTATAAGGACAAATTACACAAGCTAAAAAGTGAGTGAATTGCCCTCTCTTTAAATATACAAAAAATAATCCACGATTCAAAGTTTAACTATGCTTAACAACCCATAACACGCTATTAATCAAACAATAACACAATTACACCAACAAATCACTACGGTTTACTAAAATCATCACACATTACCTAAAGTGAAACTTGTTTTAGCTCCAACAGTCAGTTTTTAATGAATATTTTTCTAACTTCGCAGCACACCGTTTTATAACACTTATGAAAGAAAAAGATCTAGACGATAAGAAACTATACGACATAGCCAACTTGNCATTGGATATTGGCAACTTCCTTTTAGCCTCTGGAGCACACTGTGGAAGAGTTTCTCGTAATCTATCAAGAATAACAGAAGCATGGGGTGTGAAAGTTAATATACATATTTCATTTACAGGTTTACTCATAACAGCCCAATGTAAACAAGCTGATGAAAGAGAGTGTGGAAAAGCTGTTACCCTGTATAAAAAGACTAAAACTTACGATATTAATTTTAATGCCATCAATGAAATTAGTCAACTTTCATGGCTTATAGCAGAACAAAACATTTCGGTAGACAAAGCTAGAAAGTTATTCAATAAAATTTGCTCTGCTAAAGTTTACTCCACCCCTACACTTTTATTAGGTGTTGGATGCTCTTGTGCTTGTTTATGTTTGGTTGCAGGGGGTGATTGGCGAGATGCTTTAATTGCATTTTTTGCATCTATAACAGGTATGGTAGTGCGTATGTCAATAGTAAAGAGGAACTACAATGTTATGTTTTCTTTTGTTGTAGCCGCTTTCTTTACAACACTTATTACCTCTTTACATTTTATAGGAGCATTTGAATCTATTTGGGGAGTTAGTGTTGCACCCGATAGAGCCTTAGCAACAGCCGTTCTTTATTTAGTTCCTGGTGTTCCATTAACTAATAGCCTGATTGACTTAATAGAAGGATATATACCTTCAGCCTTAGTACGAGCAGCATTTGGAGCTTTTATTTTACTTTGCATTGCGGTTGGCATGTCTATTTGTATTTTATTTTTTGGTATAAATCAATTTTAATATGAATTTAGTAATAGCTACTATAATCGATATATTTTTAGGTGCAATAATCGCTGTGGGGTGGAGCATTTTATTTAATTCACCCCGAAAAGTAGTGTGGATTGCAGCCTTATTGGGCGGTTTAGGTCATAGTATTCGTTATTTACTTGCCGAAGGATTTGGTGCACACTTGGTTTTAGCTACTCTTGCTGGAACTATTACTATAGGCTTATTAGGTATTATATTCTCACGTAAAGCAGATGTGCCTCCTGTAGTGTTTACTATGCCCGCATGTATTACCATGATTCCAGGTATGTATGCCTACCACTCTATGATAGGATTTATAAGAATTGCTGAAACTGGACTCCAAAATCCTGATCCTTTTTTAATGGCAAAAACAACACATTACTTTGTTACAACCATTGCCTTACTTTTTACATTATCTATTGGTATAACATTAGGATCGCTACTATTCCGTAAAAAAACTCCTCGAAAAATAGAGTTAAACTTAAAAGACTAGTAGTCTATCAATACTATTATAATTACGTAAAATAAAGAAGAATGAAAAAAATAGATAAATCAAAAACATTAACCTCTACAACAACTACTCGTGTACGTTTTGGTGAAGTTGATGCGATGCACATTGTTTGGCATGGAAACTATATAAAATATTTAGAAGATGGAAGAGAAACTTTTGGTTATGAGCATGGATTAAACTACCTCTATATTTACGAACAGGGATATATACTGCCTGTTGTAGATTTAAAAGCACAATATATTAAATCGGCTTATATAGATGATGTTATTCGAATTGAAACCACCTATATAGCTTCTCCTTCTGCAAAAATGATATTTAGGTATAAAATTTATCGTGATAGTGATTCTACCCTCTTAACCATTGCGGAAACTACTCAACTTTTTCAAACTGAAGACAGAAAGCTAGTAATTGAAAAACCCGAATTTATTGTAGCGTGGGAAAAGAAACATAATATTTTTATACCAAAAAAATAAGCACATCCCTTTCAATAAACTACCCCTTCATTTTTTACACCCAAACCACAATATACACATGACCTAGGCAAAAGGATAGGATGACTAGGGCATATGCATCACTTGCCCTAGACCTTTCAATAAGATAATCTAAAAATTGTACAGCAACTACTTTCGTTATTGTCTGTTTTATTATTATTTTGTTGAGATAATAAATATTCTTATAAACCTTACCTACAAAATGCACAGAAAACTATTTTCATTGTTGCTCTTCTTTGCCCTATCCTGTCAAATTATAGAGGCAAATCAAGAGGCTCGTTTATTACGATTTCCTAGTACAAATGGTAAACAAATAGCATTTACCTATGCAGGAGATTTGTTTTTAGTATCAGTAACTGGAGGAGTAGCCCAACGTTTAACTACTGATGATGGATTTGAAATATTCCCCCACTTTTCGCCTGATGGTAAAACCATTGCTTTTACTGCTCAATACGATGGAAATACGGAGGTTTATTCCATTCCTATTACAGGAGGAGAACCCAAACGATTAACCTATACTGCTACTCTCAATAGAGACGATTTATCTGATCGCATGGGACCTAATAACATAACATTGGGGTGGAGAGATAATGAAAGCATCATTTATAGATCTCGACATAAATCGTTTAATGATTTCAAAGGAAAACTTTACCTAGCCTCTACTAAAGGGGGCTTATCTGAAGAGCTTCCTCTTCCCGATGGTGGATTTTGCTCGTACGCTCCAGATAAAAGCAAACTGGCTTACAATAGAGTTTTTCGTGAATTTAGAACTTGGAAATACTACCAAGGTGGTATGGCTGATGACATCTGGATTTATGATTTCAAATCTAAAAAAACAGAAAAGATAACAGATAATCCTCATCAAAACATTTTCCCTATGTGGGCTGGTCATACGATTTACTACTTATCGGATAGAGATCGTATCATGAACTTGTTTGCGTATAACACCGAAACAAAGGAAACGGTTAAAGTAACTCATTTTGACACCTATGACATCAAGTTCCCTACCCTTGGTAATCAATTTATTGTTTTTGAAAACGGAGGGTACATATATACTTTTGATTTAGTAAGCCAAGAAACAAAGAAACTTACTATCTACATAAACGAAGATTTTGCATCAGGAAGAACACAGTTAAAAAATGCTTCTAATCGTATTGCATCTATCGATCTATCCCCTAATGGTAAACGGATAGCAGTAGGTGCTAGAGGCGATGTTTTTACAGTACCAACATCTTCTGGTATCACGCGTAACTTAACCCAAACATCAGGAGTACACGAACGAAATGTAAGTTGGTCTCCTAATGGAAAATGGATAGCTTATATCTCTGATAAAACAGGAGAAGATGAAATATACATATCTCCACAAGATGGTCTAGATGAGGCAATACAATTAACTAAAAACAGTGATACATATAAATATGGATTTAAGTGGTCTCCTGATAGCAAAAAAATTCTATGGAGCGATAAAATGCAACGACTACGATATATTGATGTAGAGTCTAAAAAAGTAACAGATGTTGAACAGACTCTTGAGGGAGAATTAAGAGACTTTAACTGGTCTCCTGATAGCCGTTGGATTGCTTATTCTTTTCCTAGATTTCAAACCACATCTACAATTATAATTTATAATGTAGATTCAAAAAAGAAAGAAGAAGTTACCGATGATTGGTTTAAATCGATTGCTCCAACATTTAGCAATGATGGNAAGTACCTAACCTTTATTTCTGCACGNACCTTTAACCCAACTTACAGTTGGACGGAATGGAATCACTCTTATAGCAATATGGATAATATATATCTTATACCACTTACTCAAAAAGGTATCGCACCTTTTGCTTATAAAAATGACGAAGGGATTGAAGAAAATGAAGAAAAGACAAATCAATCTTCGGAAAATGAGGAAAATAAAGAGTTACAGGTTTCCATCAATTTTGAGGGTATAAAAGATCGTTCTTTTGCATTAAACACTCCTAATGGTTCATACAGTAGGGCTATTTGCATTGATGATCAATTATACTATACCAGAAGAAAAGACGGGGGTTGGAATCTATATTTATATAATTTAAAAGAGAAGAAGGAAACCCCTTTAGGTGATTATACTATTCATTCTATAACAGCTGATTACAAAAAGTTATTAGTCTCAAACAATAACAACTATGGTGTTATTGATGTGCCTAAATCTCCTATCTCATTAGAGAAAACAATAGACCTTTCAGACGTTAACACAATTGTAAATTTACGACAAGAGTGGAAACAAATATATAATGAAAGCTGGAGACAAATGCGTGATTTCTTCTATGATCCGAACATGCACGGAGTAAACTGGGATGCTATTAAAAGTAAGTATGCACCATTAGTTGACCATGTTAATACACGCGATGACTTAAATTATATTATTGGTGAAATGATTGGAGAACTTAATTGTGGTCATGCTTATGTAAACGGAGGCGACAGACCTTCTCCTAAACGTATAAAAACAGGACTACTAGGTGCTGAGCTAAGTCGAGACCCTTCTGGGTATTACAAAATAGATAAAATATTACAAGGTAGAAATTGGACTGAGGAATTACGTTCTCCTCTTACTGAAAATGACCTTGAGGTAAAAGAAGGCGATTATATTGTTGCTATTAATGGAAAGTCCACTAAAGAAATGACAAACATCTATGCGGCTCTTTTTAACAAAGCAGATAAACAAGTAGAGTTAGCTATTAACGCTAAAGCAACTGAAGCAGGTAGCCAAAAGGTAATAGTTAAACCTATTGCAGATGAAGGACCACTATACTACTTTAATTGGGTACAAAACAATATTGAAAAAGTAAATAAAGCAACCAATGGAGAGGTTGGTTATATTCATATACCCGATATGGGTGTAGGTGGATTAAATGAGTTCATTAAATACTTCTATCCTCAATTAAATAAAAAAGCTTTAATTATTGATGATCGAGGAAATGGTGGAGGAAATGTTTCCCCCATGATTATTGAACGGTTACGCAGGGAGGTATCTATGATGGCTATTAGTAGAAATGGTAGGCCAAACCCTAAACCCGAAGCCTTAGTTCCTGGTCCAAAAGTTCTATTGATAGATAAATACTCTGCTTCAGATGGCGATCTGTTTCCATATCAGTTCAAATATCATAAGTTAGGTAAAATTATAGGAGTCCGCTCTTGGGGTGGTGTAGTTGGAATACGTGGTTCACTCCCCTTTATAGATGGAGGCTCCTTAAATAGACCTGAGTTTGCTCATTTTAATGCTGAAGGTTCTGAGTTTATCATTGAAGGTTATGGTGTAGACCCAGATATAGTAATCGATAATGATCCAGCTAAAGAATATGCAGGTGAAGATCAACAATTAAATAAAGCGATAGAAGTTGTTCTGGAAGAATTAAAAACAAATCCAGGTACATATCCTAATGCTGCACCTAACTATCCAAATAAAGCTAATTAAACTGTATTATACTACTTTAATTTGTTATTTTCGCAGTAATTAAAATTAAAAACAATGATAATTGCTTATACAATACCTTCTATTTCAAACTCAGGAGGAATGGAAAGAACACTTTCTATTAAGGCTAACTATTTAGTAAATAAAGGATATAAAGTACACATAATAACAACTTTAGTTAGTAAAGAAAAACCTTTTTTTCATTTTGATTCTAAGATACAATTCCACTCAACTAATCTTTCCTCTGATAATGTAAAAAAGAAAAGCTTAACTGTTTATCTTGAAAGGCTATCTACTATTTTGAGTGAAATCCAACCTGATATTTCTATTTCAATGAATGTAGGGCACTGTACTTACCTTTATAAAATTAATGATGGGAGTAAAAAAATTCTTGAAAGTCATTTCTCGAAATTCAAGAGAAAAAACAGATTTTATAAATTGGAAAAAATTAAATGGCTAAAATGGATTCCGTATCTTTATATTCGTAAAAAAACACACACAATAAATCAATACGATAAATTCGTAGTATTAACTCAAGAAGATAAAAATGATTGGGGTAACCTTTATAACATAGAGGTTATTCCAAATATGATACCTCCTATCTACTATCCAGAAAATATAAACTATTCAAATAAAAAAATAATAGGTGTAGGTAGGTTAACAGGTCAAAAAGGATGGGGCTATATGATTAAAGCTTGGGCTCTTATTGCAAAAAACAATCCAGACTGGAAAGTTACAATTTATGGAAATGGACATAAAAGAAAAGCACTGCAAAAGCTTATAAATAAATATCATATAAATAATTCATTCAAACTTCATTTTCCAGCAAAAAACATAACTGAAAAATTTGAAAAAAGTTCAATCTTTGTTTCTACATCTAGATATGAAGGCCAATCTATGGTTATTCTAGAAGCAATGAACTCTGGATTACCTGTTATATCATTTATGTGTAAATGTGGACCTAGGGATATGATTTCTCATGGCGAGAATGGATACCTAATCGAATTATATGATATAAAATCCTTTGCATATTATCTACAAAAACTTATTGACTCAAAAGAGAAACGCCAAACTTTAGGAAAACAAGCTAAAAACAGTCTAACAGAATACTCTGAAAAAAATATAATGAACAAGTGGATTAATTTATTTGATCAACTAGTATCTCGTCCTAGAAGATCCTTACACTAATACAAGTAATGCTACGGGAGAGTTAAAAGAAGCAGTTTCTAAATTAGAAAATTTCAGCTTTAGTTAATTCTATTAAACATTTAATGTCACGAATATAAACCAAAAAAATTATCGTCTACTCAAGGCTAATTTACGTTCAGTAGATATTGGACGTAATAAGTTGATTTAACCTACAATTATCTTAATAAATTATTATTGTTGTTCGATAAAAGTTTTAATTAGATATAAATTAGGGCTGGCTCCATTTTCAGGAATCAGTCCTTTGTAGTTAATTAGCAGTTACAAACAAAATGGACCATGGGCAAAAGTATACATTTTAGCGGACAGCCACTCTTCAATCAGATAATAAAACTGCTTGATAAGTCAAAAATTCTAAAGATTAGTCATGAACATACATGGCGGTGAATGATATATAAAGCGTTTTGATGGTTGGACTCACACCATTGTGATGTTATATGCTGTCATTCCTTACCAGAAATAACAGCTTCTCTAGAAGCTTAAAGCTCGTAAAAACACATCATTTGGACATATCAATGATGACTTCTCCTAGCACTTTATCTAATGCTAATAGACGACGTCCGGAAGCTGTTTTTGAAGCCATTTACCGTGATTTATACGCAACTTATCATTCTCGACTTTCTCCGGACAGCCGACTGAGAAATCAGCCCAAATCGATGAAACGTCTTCAGATAATAGACTCCACTACAATCTCATTATTCTCTAAATTTATTATTTGAGGGTGTAGGGCGTCATCCAAAAAATAGAAAGAAGAAGGGTGGCATAAAGATAGATACTGTGATTCATGCCAATGAAGGTATACCTTATGATGTAATCTTCACTTTTACAGCTACCAGTGACTCTTTTATGCTCCAACCTTCATCTTTAAATAAAGGGGATATAATGGCTATGGATCGTGCCTATATTGACTATCAAAAGCTCGAAGAAATGACAGAAATAGGAGGTGTCTATGTCACTAAAAAAAAGAAAAACCTAAGATACAGTATCTCAAGTGATACCATGTATCAGAGCCCAGAGGGACTTATGGAAATACGTATACAACAAGTAAACTTCTCCAAACAGTGCAGTAATTGAATGACTCTTAAAAGCACGAATCATAACTTATGTTGACCTAGCAAAAAGAAAACTAATTCCATTATTAACTAATGATATGGAGTTAAAGCCATCAAAAATTATTGCTATTTACCAGAAATGATGGGAGATAGAATTATTATTTAAACAGATGAAACAGAACTTCCCTCTGAAATACTTTTATGGAGAGAGTGCAAATGCTATTAAAATCTAAATATGGGTAATTCTAATAGCTAATCTACTTTTAATGATAATGCAAAAGGGATTGACTCGGTCGTGGAGCTTTTCAGGGTTTGCTACTATGTTAGATATGCATTACGTGGATTTCTATAGTCTGCTCAATCATCCTGAAAAGATTGGGAAGCTAGCCTAAAATCGGCTTCAGATACAACACCACTAAATCCTCTATTATTTGATTAAGAGGGCTTGAATTTGTAAAAAAAATAACTCAACAGTTATTTATCGGTAGTCGAGCTATATTGTATTCCCTTTAAATAGTTTTATCGGACAACAATATATAATACAATTAAGAAATCTATTTATTCAACACGAAAATTTCCAGCTTACGTTTTAACTTTTTCCAAACAATCTCAGGTGTTATACTATAAAAAAGTTCTTTTGAATTCATATTTTCACGTATTCCATCATCGACAATAATCTCATTGATAGCGATACCATCATAAGCCTCACAACGATTAGGTAACCATTGGTCTATCGAAATTTCAGGAGAGAAGAGAGCAAACGAGGGAACTTCCATTGCTTGTGCTATGTGACGAGCCCCCCCCTCATTACCAAAAAAATATGTACTACAACTTAACATGGCCGCTAACTCTCGTAAACTTTCAGCTTCAATATTAATAAAAACCTGGGAAGGTTTTCCCAATGCATAATATAAATCTGTAGCTATCTTCTGCTCTACCTTTCCTCCATAATTGAAAACAAGCTGGAAAGAAGGAAACTCTTTGATTATTTTTTTTATAATTTCTCTCATATATTCCATAGGCCAGCGCTTATTAATTACTCGAGTAGTAACCGAACATACTACTATAGGTTGTTCAAAATCTATACCTTCCGTCTTCATTTTCTCACGAAATGCAGCTTTTTCATTTTCCTCCAAATAGATAGCGAATAAGGAGTCTTTAATTATATCTCCATGTTTATATAATGGATTTAAAAAAGATAAACTTTGTTGAATATAATCTCCACTTGTTAAAAAAGTAGGTACTCTATAATTATGTATTAAGTAATTATACGGCTTGTAAAAACCTATTCTGAACTTGCTTTTAGGAGAAAAAAGAGCAAATGGNAATGTATTTAGAGTTGTACGTAGATCTACAATAATACTATATTGATTAGCTCTTACGAGCTTCCATACTTTAATTAAATACTTTAGTGGATTTTGAAGCTCATCAGTGCTAAAAGTTATTAGTTTATCTATATAAGGATCTTTAGCAAATAACTCAGCTATTCCTTCATTCAAAACATAGTGTATTTCTGCCTTAGGATAAGACTTTTTTAAACTTCGACATACTGTGGTAGATAATAAGGCATCTCCTACTCTTCTAAAACGAACAACTAATATCCTCATAAATTATGACCAATTATAATAACTCCAACTATTTTTTGAATTTTGATTCCCATATTTAACACTTAAAAGAGCTTGTTATACTCAATATACTTACTATACCTTAAAGATTACAAATCAATCATTAATGTGCAAACATCCAAAACAAGTCCTATTTTTTTACTATCTCAAAGTATAGAAGAACTATAATAACACCCAAGACTATTAATTAACTCATTGCGCATTGTTCTGTATTTTTCCCCAATGTCAATTGTTACTTTTTTTAAAAATGCTGAATAATGCTTTTTTTCGGCGACGGTGAGTGTCGAATCTTTTCTTTAATTCGATTGCCTTTATTAAAGTTTCTGTCTCATTCCAGCCTCTATATTTTGCATATTCTGCTAAGACATAATGAAACAAATCATAATCTATAGTAAATCGATTGAGGTTTTTTAAGCACTTTTCTTTTGATATTTTTTTATTTTTAGGATAAACCTTCATCCGATTAATATCAATTAAAGAAAAATAAAATTCATTATTTTCTTTATTATAGAGTACATTAGTTGAATTTAGGTCTAAATGAATAATTCCATTAAGATGAAGATTGACTACAAACTTAGCAAAGCTCTTAGCTAAATCTCTACAAAATCCTTCTTTTCTGTGTACTAACAACTCAGCAATAGCAGCATCCTCAGTGTACTCTGTAATTAAATATCCATCTTCGAATAACCCCTTCTTCCAAATCTCTATATATCCTAATTCTAATGGAGTTACGAATCCTCTACTTCGTAAAGTTCTAGCATTAAGAAAAGCACGTTTTGCTTTGGTTTGCCTAAAAAAACTATAAATAAAACGTTGAAATAAAAAAGGACGTTTATAACGTTTTACTACAAGTACTTTATCACCTAAAGTAAATTTTTTTATAACATTTCTCTCATTATGGAGAACATCTCCTTTATTTTCAAAAAGATTTGGAACACTCTTAATAAACTCCACCAATTGAGTGTTCAACTTAAAGTCTTTATTTACTTTTACTTTTCTCATTTATCTAAAGCACTCAACGGATTACAAAAGTCAAGAAATCTTTTCTTAAACTTATAATAATGTCGTTTAAAGGTATAATTTAAAAAGTTATAACTATTTCTTACAGATACACAAGGCTTTATTACCACTTCTTTTTTTTGCGGCTCAGGATTCAGTGTATCGCATATTTTATGCTGCATAATCAAGTATATTATATTCATCTAACACCTTATTTTTACAAGCCGTTAGAATCTCTTTGCT
>JGI24707J26582_10002086_pt1 | contig 15298 bp, 21 predicted proteins | sample BioPla1DNA1_FD_26582 | JGI IMG/M metagenome (IMG submission 26582) | reverse complement strand
AAAGACATAATGATAAAACGGCACACAGAAAAGGGATGGCAGCAGGCGGATATCCTGTCCTTGCGGCGGCCGAAGTTTTAAAGCTTCTTAGAAATGCTGAAAACAACGCCGAGTACAAAGGACTTGAACCGTCAAGAATGTACATTTCCTCAACTCGTGCAAACAGAGGAAGGGTTATTCGCGGAATGTACCCAAGAGCTCGCGGACGAGCATCTCCTAAAAACACGACAACAGTAAATATTGAAATGATTTTAAGCGAGGTGCAATAATCATGTCTGTTGAAAAGAAGTTTGTAAAAGAAGGTTATACAAAGTCATCTTTGGATGAGTTTTTCGCAGAAGAACTCGGTCGTTCGGGATATGGCGGAATGGATATAAGCCGTACTCCGATGGGTACACAAATTACCGTTTATGCGGAAAAACCGGGAATGGTAATCGGTCGTGCCGGAAAAGTTATCCGAAAATTAACCAGAGATATCGGTGAAAAATTCGAAATCGATAATCCGCAAATAAACGCACAGGAAATTAAAAAGTCCGAATTGAACGCGCAAATTATGGCAAACCGCCTTGCAACATCGATTGAAAGAGGCTGGTATTTCAGAAAAGCGGGAACAAACACACTTCGTGCTATAATGGCATCAGGTGCGCTCGGCTGTGAAATTGTAATTTCCGGAAAACTTACCGGTGCAAGATCACGTGTTGAGAAGTTTATCGACGGATACATAAAACACTCCGGACACCCGTCAAGCGAAATCGTTGATGTCGGTTACGCAGTTGCGGTTAAAAAACTCGGAACAATTGGCTGTCAAGTAAGAATTGTACCTCCGGGTGCCGTTCTCCCTGACGCGTTTGAAATGGAAAACATCGTATCACCTGAAGCGGAATCCGAAACAGTTGGCGCTGAAACGGAAGTTGAAGCTGAAGCGGTTGTCGCAGAAGAAATTGATTCGGATGAAGTAAAAGCTGAAACGGTTGAAGCCGAAGCAGAACAAAAAGCATACGAAGAAGATGCAGACGATGTATCAGAAGTCGAGGCCGAAACTTCAACAGGCGACGAATCCGACATTATTGTAGTCGAAGATTCCGAAGACAATGAAGTTAGAAGACTCGTTGACGGCGTTTGGCAGCACAAACATGATAACTACGATTATTGGCATCCAATGGCCAGAGTTCACAAGGAGAAGTAATTATGGCAATCCTTCGTACAAATGATATTCGTAAAATGTCAAAAAACGAAAGAAACGACGAATTGAAAAAGCTCAAAAACGAGCTTGTTCGTGAAAGAGCATTAACGGCAGCCGGCGGTGCACCTGAAAACCCCGGTCGCATTAATGAAATTAAAAAAACAATTGCACGAATAAAAACAATTCAAACAGAAACACAATCAGGAATCAGATAATTAGATAGTAAATTGGACTATATTTGTAATAATGATAAATCGTAACGGAGGTTTTTAAATGAATGTTAATGAAAACGGAAATGAAATTTCGATAACTCCTGAAATTTTGCCGTTTCACGAGCTCATCGGTCTTTTTGTTTGTGCGAAACGACCTAAAGATCCTTCGTTTAATGATTTGTCCGGTGTCGTCGTTGACGAGACTAAAAATACGTTACAAATCGAAACAGTTTCCGGTTTCTTGAGAACAGTTCCGAAGTCCGGGACTGAATTCACATTCAAACTCCCGGAAAACTCGGAAACAGGCCGCATATCCGTTACAATACAAGGAAATATATTGCTCTCACAACCCCAAAATCGGATAAACAGGATAAAAAATTTAAGAAAATTCAGAAATTGAGGCTTCAGTTATGTCAAAAGATATCGGATTAAATGTTCCTTTACCGGAACATGAATGTAATGATATAAATTGCCCTTTTCACGGTAAATTGTCCGTTCGCGGACAAACACTTATCGGAACCGTGATAAGCAGCAAAATGGATAAAACAGTTGTAATCGAAAGGCAACACCAAGCAACGGTTACAAAATATAACAGATACGAAAAGCGTCGTACCGTAATGCACGCACACAACCCGCCATGTTTAAATGCAAAACAAGGCGACGTCGTAACTATTACCGAATGTCGTCCCTTAAGCAAAACAAAGTCGTTTGTCGTTGTAAAAGTTGAGGGGGCTTCCGAATGAAGGGAATTCGCTCAAACGTTCCGCGTGCATTAAATACCGGTGCTTTATTGGATTGTGTAGATAATACAGGCGCAAAAGTTGTTCAAATAATTTCGGTTAAAAGATACAGAGGTGTCAAAAACAGATACCCGAAAGCAGGTGTTGGCGACATTTGTTACGTATCCGTTAAAAAAGGAACGCCTGAGATGAGAAAACAAATTACGACCGCAGTTATTATTCGTCAAAAGAAAAGTATTAGAAGACCGGACGGTCTCCGCGTTTCATTTGAAGACAACGCAGTTGTAATCGTAGACGAGTCAGGAGTTCCTAAAGGAACGGATATTAAAGGTCCGGTTGCCAAAGAGGCGGCGGAAAGATTTCCGAGAATAGGAACAACCGCTTCCATTGTTATCTGAGGTGGATAATTTATGTTTAAATCTAAACAACCAAGAAAACAAAGAAAAGCGAGATTTAACGCGCCCCTTCATACTCGCCAAAAATTTATGGGTGCAAGACTCAGTCCCGAACTTTCAGCTAAATACAACACAAGAAGCGCTCCGGTCGTTGTCGGTGACACAGTAACTGTCATGCGAGGAGACTTTGCAGGCGTTTCGGGTCGTGTAGAATCGGTTGATCTTAAAAGAATGTGTATCACGATTCAAGGCGTAATCGTTACAAAAGTAGACGGAACAGAGATTTTAAGACCGGTTTCCCCTTCAAATGTAAGAATTACGAAACTTGAATTGAAGGATAAAAAAAGAGAAGCTGCAATTAGAGGAAACAAGGAGTGATTTGAATGCACCAAAAAAGAATGTCAATGCCTACAGGTCGAAGAGTTCCCAAGAAAACTAACAAATGGGTAACGGCTACAGCACCCGGTCCGCACAACAAGAAAAGCAGTATCCCTCTTATATTAGTTATTAGAGACTTGTTAAAAGTAGTAGATACTGCAAAAGAAGCAGTTCGTGTACTGTCGGAAGGTAAAATATTAGTAGACGGAAAAGTCAGAAAAAGTCTGAAGTTTCCGGTCGGTTTATTCGACGTGGTATCAATTCCCGACGAAGACCGATATTATCGTGTTTTACAAGATTCCAAAGGTCGTCTTTACTTAAATCCAATAAGCAAAGAAGATGCAAAATGGAAACTTTGTAAAGTTCTTAATAAGACTACCGTAAAAGGCGGTCTTGTCCAACTGAACCTAAATGACGGAACAAATATCCTCGGTTCAAACGATTACAAGACGAAAGATACTCTCAAACTTTCAGTTCCTGAAAAGGAAATTCTTGAAAAGTATGAATATAAGATCGGAAATCTTGTAATGATTACCGGCGGTCGTCACAACGGAGATGTAGGACGAATAAAGGATATAGCAATCATTCGAAGTTCAAAAAACAACATGGTTTTGGTTACTTCCGAAAATTCTGGTAAGGAATACGAAACTATTGAAAACTATGTTTTTGTAATCGGTGAGGACAGTCCTGAAATAGAAACACAGGGAGAATAAACTTATGACAAATTCGGAAAAAAACCCGATGAGATCTCCTAAAGTTGATAAGGTAGTTGTCCATATGGGTGTTGGAGAAAGCGGCCAACACTTGGTTGATGCAGAAAACATACTCGAACAAATTACCGGGCAGAAAGTCATTAGAGCATTCGCGAAAATGACTGCACCTGCATTCGGTATTCGTAAAAAAGAGCCGATCGGATGCAAAGTTACTTTGAGAGGAGAAAATGCGAAGAATTTCCTCGAAACAAGTCTTCAGATTATCGGTAATACTCTTAACAGCTCCCAGTTTGATGCCACAGGAAATGTCTCCTTCGGTATTGAAGAGCATACGGATTTTCCGGGTATGAAATATGATCCGAACATCGGTGTTTTCGGAATGGACGTNGTTGCCGTTCTTAAAAGACCGGGTGCAAGGATTGCCAAAAGGCGCATCGCCAGAAGAAAAATACCGGGAAGTCACAGGATGACTCGTGAAGAAGCAATTAGTTTCTTCGAAGACAACTACAACGTGGAGGTCATTTAAAATGGTACAGACTAAAAAAAGATTCGGAAGAGGCGCAAGCGAATGTAAACGCTGCGGAAGAAAACAGGCTATCGTACGAAAGTACGGAATATACTTGTGCAGACACTGTTTCCGCGAAGTCGCTCCGAAAATGGGCTTTAATAAGTTCAGCTGAGGTATTATTATGGTATTGTTAGATCCTCTCGCTAATGCATTATCGACTATTAAAAATGCCGAAAATGTCGGAAAACCGATGTGTGTTGTCCGTCCGGCATCAAAGATTATAGGTAATGTTTTAAATGTAATGAAACAAAACGGATATATTTCATCGTTTGAATATATCGATGACGGAAAAGGCGGACTCTATGAAGTTATGTTGTCCGGCTCAATAAACGTCTGCGGTGCTGTAAAACCGAGATATGCCGTTTCTGTAAAAGATATTGAAAAGTGGGAAAAGTCTTTCCTGCCTGCAAAAAACTTCGGTGTTTTGATTTTGACTACTTCAAAAGGTGTCATATCTCACGCGGAAGCTATTGAAATGAATGTAGGTGGAGAACTTTTGGCTTACGTGTATTGATTTTAGGTTGATTTAGGTGATTTAAATGTCGGAATTTCAAAAAACAGTAGAGATTTTGCCGGATGTAACCGTTTCATATGAAAATCATATAATGAAAGTCAAAGGGCCCAAAGGAGAACTTACAAGGGAGTTTTACTATCCCGGAATCGATGTCGAAGTTCATCCCGATTCAATTGTTATAGACACATCGTCTTCGAAACGCAAATATAAATCGATGGTCGGAACTTTTGCATCTCATATGAATAATATGATTGTGGGTGTCACAAGCGGTTTCGAATACAAAATGACGATTGTATATTCTCACTTTCCGATGCAGACTAAAGTTGACGGCAAAAAATTTATTATCGGAAATTTCCTTGGTGAAAAAGCTGATCGTATCGCAAAAATTGTTGGGGATACAGAAGTTAAAATCAGCGGAAATACCGTTACCGTTTCCGGAATCAATAAAGAAGATGTCGGTCAAACAACGGCAAATATCGAACAGAGATGCAGAATTAAAAGATTTGATCCGCGTGTATTCCAAGACGGAATTTATGTTGTGGAGAAATGAGGTGATTTAAATGAGTGATGAAAATTCAATAGAATATGAAGTTTCTTCGGAACAGTCTTCTGAATTTCGCCGTCTTTTCAATGTCCGCAAAGTTCAAAAAAGAAAGAAGCCTGCATTCAACAGATACTGCTATACGGCTTTCAAACGCTTAAGTCCGAGCTGGAGAAGACCGAGAGGACTTCAAAGTAAACAAAGACGAGGAATCGTAAGCAAAGGTCCGACCGTTAAAGTCGGATACAGAACTCCGGTTGCAGTAAGAGGTCTTCATCCTTCGGGATATGACGAAATTCTTATTCACAATCCGGATGAACTCGTTTTGGTTGACTCGGAATATGAAGCAATTCGTATCGGTTCAAAGGTTGGTGCTCGTAAAAAAGCAATGATTGAAGAAAGAGCGGCCGAATTTGGTATTAAGGTTTTAAACCCGTCCAAAAAGGAGTGATTTGAATGGCTAATCTTTTAAACCAGAAAAAACTTGCAGCCAAAGTTTTGGATTGCGGTCTTGGTCGTGTCTGGATGAATCCGGAAGCGTCCGAACAAATCTCAGGTGCAATTACTCGTGAAGATATCCGCGATCTTATAAATGAAGGCGTGATCAAAGAAAAGCGCGTAAAAGGCGTAAGCCGCGGTCGTGCCAGAGTTTTGGATGCAAAACGAAAATACGGTCACAGAAAAGGCCACGGTTCCAGAAAAGGAGCAAAAGGCGCTCGTACAAACAGCAAAGAGCAATGGATGAAAAAAATCAGAGCTCAAAGAAAGTATTTAAAAGAGTGCCGTGCAGACGGAACCATTGACAAAACCGTCTATTGCAAATTCTACAGAAAAGCAAAAGGCGGAGAATTCAGAAACGTAGCACACCTTAAAGCGCAAATCGATGCTTTAAACAAAGAATGATAAAGTTCTTAAATAAAAATCTTAAAATATAAAATACAAAAAAATTAATATTTTTTATTTACAGGTTTAAATTAAATAATTTAAGTTGAGGAGCTAGTTATGGCAACAGGACCAAGATATAAGGTTCCCATGAGAAGAAGAAAAGAAGGGAAAACCAATTACCACACCCGTCTTTCTCTAATCATTTCAAAGAGGGACCGAATAGTTGTGCGCAAAAGCACAAGAAACACCCAAATCCAGCTTATAGCCCCAACTCCGGTCGGCGATGTAACATATGTTTCAGCCATCTCGACCGAGCTTGGGAAATTCGGATATACGGGGCCGACCGGAAATACAACAGCAGCATATTTGACCGGACTTCTTTTCGGTTACAGATGTCTTAAAAGCGGATACGAAGAAGGAATTGCGGACATAGGTCTTCATTCATCTACGCACGGTTCCAGAATTTATGCCGCATTGAAAGGAATTGTCGACTCAGGTGTGGATGTTCCGCACGATTCGTCAGTTTTCCCGTCGGATGAACGCATAAGCGGTAAAGATTCCGCCGAATACAATGATAGAGATATCTCGTCCGTTTTTGAAACGGCCAAGGAAAATATAATTGCGGAGTACAGGTGATCATAAATGGCATATTTAGGTGATGAGTGGACCCCAAGAACAAGACTCGGAGAGCTTGTTGCAAGCGGGGAAATTACGACTATGGATGAAGCTTTAGCATCCCGTTTTCCTTTAAGAGAACCTGAAATCGTTGATATTTTACTTCCGGATTTAACAGACGAAGTATTGGACATAAACATGGTTCAAAGGATGACCGACTCGGGTCGTCGTGTAAAGTTTAGAGCAACCGTAATTATCGGAAACGGTGACGGTTTTGTTGGCGTTGGTCAAGGAAAAGACGTTCAAGTCGGAAACGCTATTAAAAAAGCGATTGCGGCTGCAAAACTCGACATCAAAAAGATTCAAAGAGGTTGCGGTTCATGGGAATGTGCATGCGGAAAAGAGCATACGGTTCCTTATGAAGTAAGCGGCAAAGTAGGAAGTGTAACTGTTACACTCATTCCGGCTCCAAGAGGTCTTGGAATTGCAGCGGCCGACACAGCTAAAAAAGTGTTGGAAAAAGCAGGCATTAGAGACGTTTGGACACAGACTTTCGGAACTACAAGAACGACTTTAAACTTTGCAAAAGCAACGCTTGTAGCACTTGACAATATCAATACGATGAGAAAACCGAAAACCGGAGGTGTATCGTAATGTACGCCGTAATTCGTATACGCGGATCCGCAAAAGTCAGAAAAGAAATTGAGGATACGTTAAAAATGCTTCGTCTCCACAAAGTCAATCACTGTGTGCTTTTGCCGGAAAACGATGTTTACAAAGGAATGATTTTAAAATCTAAAGATTACATCGCTTACGGTCAAGTCGGCTCTGAACAAATTGCAGCATTGCTTGAAAACAGAGGAAGACTTGAAGGCGGAGAAAGACTTACAAACGAATATATTTCCGAAAACACGGAATACAGCGATTTCGGATCGTTGGCGGAAGCTATTTCCAACGGAGACGTTTCGATTAAAGATGTGCCGTTGTTAAAACCTGTCTTCAGATTGCACCCGCCGAGAAAAGGCCATGCAGGAATTAAAAGAACAGTTCAGCAAGGCGGTGTTTTAGGAAATCACGGAGAAGATATCTCAGTTCTTCTTCATAAAATGAGATGAGGTGTATCAAAATGGCACATATCAATACGAAAAAATACAGAGGTTCGAGAACTTGTGGCGGCGGTACTCACAAAAACAGACGCGGTGCAGGAAATCGCGGAGGTCGCGGTCGTGCTGGTTCCAACAAACACCATTTTGTTCGTGCGATGAAAGGGGGCTACAGAAAAGGTTATATCGAAAAAGGATTTACATTACCTCAATCTGCAGTCCGCCACGTTTCAGTCGTAAATGTCGGCGAGCTTGACGAACTTGTTTCGTTCCTTTGTGAAGCGGAAGCAGATTATATATCTAAAGAAGACGATATATACATTGTCGATCTTGACAGTATAGGAATTGACAAAGTTCTTGGCTCGGGATACGTATCGAATAAAATTCGTGTCACGGCATCGGAATTCTCCGCATCGGCCATTGAAAAAATAGAAGCGGCCGGTGGAGAATGTATAGTCTCCGGTGATGAAGAATTCGAATAATTTTAATATTCGAATTTTCAATGCCTTTTAATTTGTTCTGCAGAAACTTTTAAGGAACTTTTTAAAAATTTTAAAAATCTAAATAAAAAAAATTTAAAATTTTAAAACTTAAAAGTTTTTGCAGTTTTACTTAAATTTTAGTCGGGTATTTATATGAGTTTTAGAAGTGTAATGGAACCCTTTTTTAGCAGACTGCCTGCTGTTTCGAAGCCCGAAAAACAATTGCCTTTTAAGACGAAAGTCTTTTGGACTCTTGCGATTTTGGCACTTTATTTCATTTTATCAAACGTGCCGCTTTTCGGAATGTCTGCAGAATCGATCGATCTTTTTGAAGCATATCGCGCTTTCTTTGCGGGAGCGACCGGGTCAATAATAGTTTTAGGTATTGGTCCGATAGTCACCGCATCTATCATTTTGCAACTTCTTGTTGGAGGCGGAATCGTAAAACTTGATTTGTCAAATCCTCAAGATCAGGCATATTTCCAAGGTGCGCAAAAGTTTTTAGTTTTAGTTATGATAGTTCTTGAAACTTTGCCGCAGTTGTTAGGGTTTATAACTCCCGACGCAAACTTGGCTCAATTGCTCGGCGTAAGTCCTGCCGTCATTACATTACTTCTGTTCATTCAGATTGTAATAGGCGGTATTTTAATAATGTTCATGGATGAAGTTATTTCCAAATGGGGAATCGGTTCCGGTATCAGTCTTTTCATTGTAGCCGGGGTTTCTCAACAGATTATAACCGGTCTTATTAACTGGCTTCCGGGCAGCGATGGACTTCCAATCGGTTTGATTCCGAAATGGATCAATTTAATTATGGAAGGCGAGTTGTTTTCAAACGGAATAATGTACATTTTGATAAATGCCGGCCTTTTGTCGCTTATAAGCACAGTAATCATTTTCCTTGCAGTCGTTTATGTAGAGAGTGTAAGAATTGAAATTCCGCTTTCTCACTCGGCAGTTAAAGGTGCAAGAGGAAAATTCCCAGTAAAATTGATTTACGCTTCAGTTTTGCCCATGATTCTTGTTCGTGCACTTCAGGCCAACATTCAATTGATAGGAACAATTCTTTCAAGCAGAGGAATATATGTATTGGGAGAATTTGTAGGCTCTACACCTGTAAACGGGATAATGTATTATTTATCACCGATAAACGGTCCCTCCGACTGGATTCCTTCACTTGTTGCACAAAACTTCGGTGCGATGGGCGTTGCAGCTCCTGCAACTTGGCAAATAATCCTTCACATCGGAATTGATGCGTTTATGTTGGTTGTAGGCGGTGCTCTGTTTGCTTTGTTCTGGGTGGAAACGACCGGAATGGGTGCAAAATCAACAGCAGAAAAAATATTCAGGTCGGGAATGCAAGTTCCTGGATTCAGAAGAAACATAGGTTCAATTGAAAAAGTTATGCAAAGGTACATTCCTAAAGTAACAATAATAGGCGGTGTATTCATAGGACTTTTAACACTGTTTTCAAGCCTTTTGGGAACTGTAGGATACGCAGGCGGAACAGGTTTGCTTTTGACCGTAAGTATCGTATACAGATTGTATGAAGAACTTGCAAAAGAACAATTGTCGGAAATGCATCCGATGCTCAGGTCCTTCCTGGGAACGGATTAAAGAAAAAAATCGGCTTCGCCGATTTTTTTAAGACTTTTTTATAATTGAAAATAATACTTGAAAATCTGTCATAGATTGATTTTCAAAACCGGCTCCGTTGGAGCCGGTTTCTTTTTTTATTTTTGATTTTTTTTTTATTTTTGGTTTTTTTGATTTTTTTATTTTTTTGGTTTTTATTTNNTTGGTTTTTTTTGATTTTTTTATTTTTGATTTTTTTTATATTTTTTAAGATTTGTTTCTAATATCGGCGTTTTTTAATCCGAAATTAAACCGACATTTTATTATTTTTAAACCGACATTTCTCCCGTTTTTTATCTTTCTACAAAATTCATTTCCCGGTTTCCTTTAAATTTGCGGTTTTGAAAAACCGCAAATTTAAATACAAATATAAATATATTCATAAGTCTTTTTCATAGCGTAGGTGATTTTTATGTATTTTGAAAAATTAAAAACGGTTCCGACATCCCAGGAATTGCTTGATAAAGCTTTTAGTCGCGGAACTCGTGCCATGATGGGAAAAGAAATAACGGGACCTGCATCCAGGCGGGATGCAAACGAGTCGATGGTTTTGACGTCGGCCAATATTTTAACGGACAATATGAAAAATATCGTAAGGATGTATCCGAATTTGGATTCGATTTCTTTATTTTATGCAGATCTTGTCGATATTTTAGTCGGAATTGACGAACTTAAAAAGTCGCTTGGTCAAATTGATTGGGCGGCTTCCAAAATTCATTCTCTGTCCCGTGATTTTGTCGGAAGATTAAGAAAATCTCAAGATCCGGATTCAATTAGAAGAGAAGCGATGGGTAGAATCAGTTCCGTTGTTTATTCGGTTGAAAAAGATTTGGAATTTTTAAATGAAGCAAGAAACAAATTGCGAAAACTTCCCGATGTAAAAGAAGAGCCTACAATTATTGTAGCGGGTTTTCCAAATGTCGGCAAATCGAGTTTCGTCTCTTTAGTTTCAACAGCAAAACCGGAAATTTCAACATATCCTTTCACAACGAAAGGACTTTTGGTCGGACATTTCGAACACGAAAAATTAAGGTATCAAATTCTCGACACACCCGGATTGCTCGACCGTCCAATATTTGAGAGAAACGAAATCGAACTTCAGGCAATAACGGCTTTAACCAGACTTGATGCGGTCGTTTTGTTCATAATTGACCCTAGCCAAAGCTGCGGTTATTTAGTGGAAGATCAGTTAAATTTGGCAAAAGATATAGAACAAAATATAGAACTTCCGATAATAATCGTTGCAAACAAATCGGACAGAGACGACTTTTCCGAAATTTCCGGAGTAGAGTATATAATGTCAACTCTCGATGGAACCGGAACGGAAGAAATTTTAATGAAACTCATAAACATGCTTCCAAAACCGAAACCGCCGGGAATTCCGGAAAAACTAAGAGATTTATATTAAAAAAGGTTCTAAAAAAATTAATACTAAAAAATTAATACTAAAAAATTAACTAAAAGCAACAATGAAAAAAACAAATGAAAATATTCTTCGAATATTTTCATTTGTATTCTTATATATTCTTCAGATAAAGAATTACGTCTATTATATTTACGCATCCGTCTCCGTTGAAATCCACATATTCCGCCATATATTCTTCCGAGATGCCTGCGTAGTCTCCTATGCCTGAGACATATTGCAATAAAATTATAACATCGACTATGTTGCTTTCTTCATCGTTGTTTAAATCTGTTAAATAAAACATGACGGGATACAATGTATAGTTTTGTGTTATGTACATTTCATAATTTATATTGTGAGGGTTATATGTGTCGTGAGCCGACCATCCCAGAAAACCGATTCCGTTTTCTTTTTTTATGGGTGGTTTCGGGCTAAAAAACTCTCCAAACTCAACAGTTTCATTTTTAGGGCATTCTACCAATCCGTAGAGTACATTTGGCTCGTAATTTATTTTGTAGTATTTCGGCTCAATTATGTCGTTTAATCCTCTCAAGTAGTTTCTATAATTTTCAGTTTCCGAATATGTAATCATATAGTTTCCCGTCATTTCGTATACGGAGTTTCTTATGTTTATGCACTGATTTTTTTCTTCTTCCGTATCACAAAATTCCAACAGATTTTTTACAAATCTGTCCGCTTCAAATTCAAGTTCTCTATATTTGGCATGTAGAGTGTTGTAGTCGTCTACTTTTGTAAAAGCTTTTATGCAAATGTTGTTATAACCTATTTTGTTTAAATCCACCCATTCTTTATTGTAATACAAAAAACTTTGATTTTCTTTCGATGAATGTATTGTATTTTCGTCTTCTCCGCAAAGAGAAGCTGTATCCGTTTCACATATTTGGGTCAATACAACTGAGAAATAGTCCCCTTTTTCCAAGTAAACTTCTTCAATGGGTATCGTATAATAACCTTTGTGTTTTATAAACCCAGAAGTTTCGCACTCCAATATTTTTCCTATTGGCACTTCGTTTTTTAAATCGGGATTTACATAAATTTTTACATTGTAATACGTATTCGGTTGTGTTGTATGAAACGATACCGCTTTTAATATTTCGTATCCGTCGGCTTTAAACACATTTGCTCCTATTACCGGAAGTCCTTTTCCTTCCTCGTAAAAATAATTATATCCGTTTCCGTCGTATTGATAATTTTTATCAAAAGTTTCACGAGGAACGACTCCGTAGCATAAAAAATCTTGCAAAGATTTTTCTTCATAAGAAATCCAAAAACAACCCTCATCTCCCCAGTCTTTTCCCCAGCTGTTTTTTGCAAGCCAGGCACCCGGTCTTTTAGGTCTCACTTTAAAATTCTCGACCGGATAATTATCGTCCCAACCGATTAAAACAACACGGTGAAATGCATCCCAATTATCTGACTCATATGGCAGATAATATGTTTTGTCACCGTTTAGCGCATCATAATATCCGTCCGAGTCCGAAATATATGTTATAGTTCCGGAACCTCTCAAAAACAGTTCTTCTTTTATATCATTTTTAGTCGGTTTATAAATTTCTCGAATTTCCTGAACTAGACATTCTGAAATATACCTCATAGATTCCGGATAAACATCCCATTCCGAATCGGATTCGTCCAACTGTTCGCTTTCATCTTCAAATTTTGGTCCGCACCATCTCGTTAAAGAATTTGCGGTTTCAAGATCCGTTGCACCGTCGTTCCACGGGTCTTCGTGATATATTCCGTCTCCGAAAGTTCCATCACTTCTATTGTCCGTTATCGTTTTCTTCGTAAACCAAACCATATGGCTTTCCGAAATATCTGCAAGTTTCAGCTTTTCTTTATCAGTAAGATTTAATAATTCTTCATCCGAAATCGGTATATAATTTTCCAAGCCGTTTTTAAGAATTACGGAACTGATTGCACTTGAAGTAGAATACGCCCAACACGTCCCGTCATCGCCTTGGTCTTCCGTTTCGGTAATAAGATTTTCTTTTCTCATATCATATACGGTCGGCATAAAAACCCTTGCTTTTATATACGTACTTTTACTTTTAGGTGCTTCACTTTTATCTTTAATTAAACTGTTTATTTCATCGTTTATTTCATTTTTGTTTTCATTTTCATCAAGATTGTTTTCATTTTCATTTTCGCCAAGAGTAACGTTTTCAAAAACGGTTCCGTTTTTATATACCCATTCGTATTTATTTACTCCAAAATTGGATTTTTGAGTCAACTTAAGACGCGGCATGCTGTCCAATTTTTCTTTAAGCATTCTATAATTTTTGGTATTTCCTTCGTTTTCCCCGTATTCCCTGTTTTCATTTTCTCCTGATAAAACAGGTGTGGCCGATACAATTATTATAGCAGCACAAAGCAATAATGTAATCGCTTTTTTATACATATTACTCCTCTTATTGTTTTGTTTCTCTCTATTTCTAATATCTGTCTTTATAAATTCGAAATGTAAATATGTTGTAAAGTCTTTTCATAATATATATATTTCATTCTGTGCATTTTATACTTTTATTATTAATTTTATTTCTAATCTTATTTCTAATCTTATTTCTAATTTTATTTCTAATCTTATTTCTATACAGTTTCCGGTTTTTAGCATGTCAAGTTCAAAATATCCCGTTTATATGACGCTTTCCGATTGCGAATGGTCGGAAAATATTAGTCGTGCAAGTGAGCTTACTTCTCCTTGCATTCTTTGTGAAAGACGTTGTAAAGCTTTAAGACTTAAATCCCCTTCCGACAACGGTTTTTGTCAAATGAGTTCTATTTCAAAAATCTCCGGTTTCGGTCCTCATTTCGGGGAAGAATCGCCACTTGTAGGGATGAACGGGTCCGGTACCGTCTTTTTTTCAAGTTGCAATTTGAAATGCGATTTTTGTCAAAACTATGAAATTGCTCATTTAAACAAAGGCCATGTTGTCTCCGATTTGCAACTTGCATCAATATTTTTATCCCTTCAAAACGAAGGATGTCACAACATAAACTTAGTTACACCTACGCATTTCGTTTTCAACATATTAAAAGCAATTAGAGCCGCGGTAAATCGCGGACTTGAAATTCCAATAGTTTACAATACAGGAGGCTACGACTCTGTAGAAACTCTTCAAGTTTTAAACAATGTAGTAGACATTTACCTGCCCGACATGAAATTCGGAAAATCGGATGACGCATCCGAATTTTTACACATTTCCGATTATACGCAGGCAAACTTTTCCGCCGTAAAAGAAATGCACAGACAAGTAGGAGACCTGGTAATTGAAAATAAAATTGCAAAACGCGGTTTACTCGTAAGACATTTAGTTTTACCGGAAAACAAAGCCGGCACAGAAAAGGTCATGGAATTTATTTCCGAAAAAATTTCAAAAAATACGTATGTAAACATTATGGATCAATACAGGCCACACTTTAAAGTTTTAAACCATTCTGTTTTAGGAAGACAAATAACAAAAGAAGAATACAATCTCGCTTTAGATATCGCAAAAAAAGCAGGACTTAAACGAGCAGGAGTTTTTTGATTTTTTTGATTTTTTAAAAAATCAAAAAAATCAAAAATGTAAATAGGGATATTTTAAAAACCGGTGATAAAAGTAATAAAGGTTTTTAAAACAAACTCTTTCATATAACAGAAAACAGAACTCTTTTATACAACATTATACAACATTATACAACATATTTAAATGTTATAATAATTTCAAAAAGTTCAAAATGGAGTTTTATAAAAATGCATCAAAAAAATGATTTTTCAGATTTGGATTTTTCAAATTTGAAATTTTCTGATTTGGAAATAAGAGGAATCGGACTATCTCTAATTTTCATTTCTATTTCTTTCTTTTTTTATATATTTTGGAGTTTAAATCAAGTTTTTTATTTTATCGTTCCTTCCCCCCCCCCAA
>JGI24707J26582_10002084_pt1 | contig 15316 bp, 13 predicted proteins | sample BioPla1DNA1_FD_26582 | JGI IMG/M metagenome (IMG submission 26582) | reverse complement strand
TTCATTCGCTCGTCAGTGATGGTCATTGCTGATATTATACAATCGTAGTTGCCAGTTAAGAGCCCTGGGATAAGGCCGTCCCATGCAGTGTTTACAATCTGAACCTCCATATCTGCGGCAGCTCCCACAGCTTTAATCAGGTCTATGTCGAATCCCAGGTACTCCCCGGTCTTCTCATCCTGAAACTCAAAAGGCGGGAAGTCTGCACTTGTCCCGACTCGTAGAACAGGCTTTGCACCTACGACAGCAGAGGATCCTACAATTAGGAGAATTGCCATGCACAATAAAGACAGCAAGAATGTTCGTTTCAAAGCCTACAACCCCTTCCGTATAATCTTACAATAGATATGCATAATTATACTTACTGCGAAAGCGGTTGTCAAGGTTATTATGCAATTGCTTATCGAGGTTTCTATTCAGACTGTGATTGATGCCCATCGTTATGCCGGTTTTCATTTCGATCCTGATCCCGACTCTTGCCCCTGACGTATTCCTGACTTATCTTGGGCTTGCCGGAATTCCGAGCTTCGTTTGCCTGATCTTGTTTAACACAGTAACAGCTTCTATAATCATCCATATTTCAAGTAAAATGATCAACCCGTCGATTACAGCCAGGAGAGTGCTGCCTGCTGCCAGGTAGTTGAAGAAGTTCCCTACCATGCCCCAGGTAGTCATGATTATCATGAATATCATGGGAATCATCGTGTAGATGGTAGGTTTGTCTTTCTGTGCAAGATATACAGTTACCGCGAGCAGCGCCAAGCCGGCCAGCATCTGGTTTGTGGCGCCGAAGAGAGGCCATATTACGTTGGCGCTTCCGCGAAATGCAAGCAAGTAAGCGGTAACGACTGCGATGCCGGCTGCNATGTACTTGTCTACGAGCCAGTTCTGCTTGATGCTGTCGCCGAACTCGGAGATCACGTACCGCTGNAGTCTTGTGGCTGTGTCAATCGTNGTGCTGGCAAAGCTGACCATAAACACAGCTAGTATGTTTATTGCTAAGGCCCTGGGGATACCCAGCGCTTCGACGATTCTAGCGCCCCCTTCCGCAAAAGTCGGGAGCGTCGGGACCGTAGCGTAGTTGGAATAAGTCGTAAGCCACGCTTCCCTAGTCACTCCGGTTGTAACTGCAAGGATTACCAGTGTTGCCAGGGCGGCTTCGAGGAGCATGCCTCCATATCCGACTGCAACTGCAGACGGCTCTTTGTCGATTTGCTTAGCGCTGGTGCCGCTCGATACCAAGCTGTGGAATCCCGATATCGCGCCGCAAGCAATAGTAATGAAGAGGAACGGAAATATGGGAGGAGCTCCTGCGGGAGAGGACACTACAGCCGGTGCGACTATCGGTAGAGGCCTTACGATTATTCCCAGGACGAGAAGGATCATTGCGACGCCAAGCTCCAAGGCGTTGATGTAGTCTCTCGGCTGCAACAGGCGTTGTACCGGCAGAGTTGATGCAAAGAAGATGTAAATCATAATGATGACAAGCCACACCGGATGAGAAAGGCTGATTGGAATGTAGAGGCCAAGCCAAATCGTAAGGTACATTAAGGCTATTGCTACGATGGAACCAACAACGAGGCTGCCCTTCTGTTGATAGATGTACCATGATAACCCCATTGCAATAATAATTTCAGCCCAGATAGGGAAGACGCATTGAGGATACTGGACGAACAAGTTTGCCATGAGGATTGCAAAGATTGCTATCACGATCCAGAGACAGAAGAAGATGATAAGAAAGAACAGAGATCTCGTGCGCGGATTTACGACATTTCCCGTTATATCGCCGATAGACCTGCCGTCATGGCGCATTGACAGGACCAGTGCCCCTAAGTCATGTACCGCCCCTGCGAAGATTGATCCGAAGACTACCCAAAGCAGTGCAGGCACCCAGCCCCATATGACTCCGAGCACCGGGCCTACGATAGGCCCTGTTCCTGCAATGGACGTAAAATGGTGGCCGGCAAGGATAAACTTGTTTGTAGGGACATAGTCTACACCGTCATTGTGCTTCTCGGCAGGCGTGATATTCTTTGCTGCCAGCTCAAACACTTTGGAACCCAATTTCTTGCCGTAAAGATTGTACGCCAGGATGTACAAGACGAACGTCACTACCATCACCAATAAAGAATTCATCTCACTTCACCTCCCAAGTGGTATTTGGGGATAGGACGGTGACTTCGCCATCCCAATCCATCCCTTCGGTACTTATTAGACAATTCCTTCTAATATGATAATTCGGTCTACTCGGAATTTCATATGGACAATTTAGTATAGAGGCGCGATAATCGGGCCCCTCAATTATTCGGAATAAGATAAACCGGTGCAGCCCAAATAATAGCAGCGGATTTAGTAGGTGTGAGACAGGTTTTTTCGTTTGCTTTTCTTTGGCGGGGCAGCAGCATTAGCATGATAACATTGACGAAAGAAGTCGCCTAATATTACTTGATATCTCTTGTGTTTAGTTGTGTCAAATGGTATACTTTCCCTGAAAGGGGGTGCCGCTGTGCGTGAACGGAATCTTGCGACTGCTAAGGAGCTTGCTGATATGTTGAAGTTGTCGGTGGAGACCATATGGCGTTATACCCGTAACTCAGAGATTCCTTATGTGCAATTGTCCAACAGGCAGTACCGATATGATCCCCAAGAGGTTTTGCGCCATCTTGGCATTGATCAATCGCCGGAGCCAGGCGGCGAGCAGGCGGGTCAACCGGTTGCTGGGTCAGCTGCCACAGTTCGAGAAGCCAGGCCTGAATACATTACAGATAGGGTGTACACTTACGAGGACTACCTCAAGTTGCCGGACGAGGAGTGCTACCACTACGAGATCCTCGATGGCGTGCTTGTTAAAGAGCCTGCACCATATGTCCACCATCAGCGGGTATCCAGGAGGCTGCAGCGGCTCCTTGAGGACTACTTTGTTCAGCGAGACCCTGAGGGCGAGGTTTTTAATGCGCCTATCGATGTGACCTTGTCAGACGCCAATGTCATCCAGCCGGATCTGGTTTATGTTCCCGGCAGGCAAAAGGAGATTATCAAGGAAGAAAGGATAGACGGGGCCCCGTATCTTGTTGTGGAGGTCGTTTCCAAGTGGACTCGAGCTAAGGACCGCGTGAGAAAACGTAGTATATATGAGCGGGTGGGTGTGCCGCACTACTGGGTGGTCGATCCCTTTGACGAGATAATCGAGGCGTATGCATTACAGAGTGGTCACTATATCCTTAGGAGCTCAGGCCTTGATGGAGGTGAATTTACGCATCCTGACTTTCCGGGCTTTTCAGTGGAGCTTAAAGCGCTATGGCGTCGGCCGGAATGAACAAACCATGGGTACTNTTAGCGGCCTTATCTCCAAGAATCATGAAACTCGGCAGCCCGAGTGTTAAGTGCGCAAATAGTCAAAATGAACGCAAGAGGGGACAGTGCAGGAATCCGACAGTGCCTAAGGTCGACTTAGGTTTTGAATGAATCAACACTTATCCCCTGGATACCAGTCCTAACAAGCTGTAAGTTTTACCTAACAGACTGTAAGTTTTCCAAGATTGCAGGTTTTGATAAAAATCTTCCGTCGGATAGAAGGAATTCGGCAACTAATAGCAAATATGTACTAATGACATCGATGTCATAAGGTGAAGAAGAAAGGCAATTGGTGCTTCAGGAGGCAGAAGGGTGCGAGGTAGGAGTACTATCTACGACGTAGCGGAGCTGGCCGGTGTATCTGCAAAAACGGTCTCACGAGTTATAAACAACTCATCCCTGGTTGCACCTGGAACCAGGAGAAAGGTTTTAGCAGCCATTGCTGAACTTGATTTCCATCCTGATTCTGCAGCAAAAGGCCTTCGCCAGCGGCGCAGAAAATCAGTAGGCCTGGTTATCCCTTATGGCAGCGACTTTGTATTCCAAGACCCTGGGATGTGGGCTCAGGCAAACGGAGCTCACAGAGCGCTTTCCGAACGCGGTTACGACCTGGTTTTGGCTGTGCCTCAAACCAAGGAACTGGTGTTGCATGAGCTCAGCAGGCTCACTAAGAACCGCACTGTAGACGGGGTAATCCTGTACGCCATGGAAGGCGTGGAGGCGCTGGTTAAGGAATTTGACCGGCTCAAGATTAGATATGTGTCGCTCTCAGTGTGCTATTCAGGACAGGATTATAACTTTGTAGAAACGGATTCATCATACGTGTCTCACCTGGCTACCAGGTACATGATTACCCAGGGCGCAAGGCGTATCGGATTGATTCGCGAGCCGGAAGGGTTTTTCCATGCGGAGAAAGCCACCGCTGAGGAGGGTTACCGCCGTGCGCATCTGGAGGCCGGCTTGCCGGTGGACAGGTCTTTAATACTTGCAGGCGACTACTCGATAGTATCAGGGTATGAACGGACGTGCCAGCTCTTAAGAGATTATCCTGACATTGACGGAATCCTCTGTATGAGCGATCCGATGGCAATGGGAGCCCTCAGGGCATTGAGAGAGCATGGGTTAACCCCCGGCGTTGACATTGACTTTGTTGCAGGTGACGATTTCCCGAGTACCAGAGAGATATGGCCGGGTCTTACGTCAATCAGGACTCCTCTTTACGAACAAGGATACCAAGCAGGAACAATGATAGTGGATTATATAGAATCAGGGCAGAAGATCCCGGGAAGGGTCCTTAAAGGCGAGTTGATAGTGCGTCAGTCAGTCAGATCCCTACACTAGACTGGAAGACTAGACTGGAAGGGAGACGATCCGATGAAACGCTTGTCAGGATGGTCCAGAAGAAAGCATGCCACAGCTTACTGGATGATCCTGCCGGCTGTAGTAGCCATGCTTTTGGTGCACTACATACCTATGCTTTGGGGCTTCTATATCAGCGCACATGATGTCAACATCTTCACAATGGTCAACTGGATCAATGCTCCGTTTGTAGGATTCCGAAACTTCATAGACGGCTTGAACCCTGCTACAACCACCGGTGCCCGTGCGTTGAGATCTCTCGTCAATATTACAGTCTATTCCATCGTAGCTATAGGTGCAGGCTACGTAATAGGCCTTGCAGTAGCAATCCTCCTTAACCAGAACTTCCGGGGGAGGACCTTAATGAGAGGCCTAATCCTCCTTCCCTACATCACACCTGACTCTGTAGCATATAACGTTTGGAAATTCATCTTCCAGTCAAGAATAGGCCTGCTTAACCGCTATCTTATCCAGTGGAATCTTGTGTCGGAGCCTCCTATCTGGCTGATAGGGCCTCCTGCGCTCTGGTCAGTAACGATCGCAAGCATATGGAAAGGCTGGCCTTTTGCAGCTCTTATCCTTCTTGCAGCTTTGCAGAAGATCCCGCAGGAGCTTTACGAGGCTGCCCGCGTAGACGGTGCTACAGCCTGGCAGCAGTTTACAATGATTACAATGCCGCAGCTTCGAACAGTATCTGTAATGCAGATCCTCATGTCAATACTGTGGAATTTCAATGCATTCAACCAGTTCTACATAATGCTCGGGCGTGACCCGGGCATTGCAGCGGAAGTGCCGTCCACGCTTCATACTCAGGGAGGCTTTTACTAACCTGAAATACGGGATAGGTTCTGCTTTGTCAATAGTGTTGATGTTGATTCTCCTGGTGATCACCACGGTGTACCTGATTGCCCTGCGCGGTACCGCAGGTGCGGAGGAGATTTAGCGATGAAAGGACGCAAGATGCGTGCCCGTTCAGCCAAGGTGATAAAGCAAGCCCTGATCTATCTGGCTGTGCTGCTTGTGGCACTGGTAGTCTTGATGCCGTATGCCTGGATGGTATCAGGCTCGTTTAAAGAGACGCTGGAGCTGCANTCATCTGATGTTACCGTAGAGCATCTTAAGCCGTCCTGGATTCCTAGGAATCCCACCTTGCGCAACTATCGAGAAGTCAACCAAACCGTCCCTATGCTGAGATATTTTAAGAACTCAATCATCATCAGCCTCGGGACTATGGTAGCATGTACGGTGATAGCGCTGCCTGCTGCTTATGCTCTGTCCAGATTCAATTTCCGCGGACGCGGTGTATATACAGTCTCAGTGCTGGCCACGCAGATGCTGCCGGGAATACTCTTTCTGATACCGTATTACCTGATATTTACCACGATCACGCGGCATACCGGTATTCCGCTGAGAGACACCTACGGAGGAATGATATTCACCTACACATCTTTTGCCTTGCCTTTTTCCATAGTCATGCTGAGGAGCTATCTAAACGGCATTCCCCTTGAAATCGATGAACAAGCTATGATAGACGGATGCACGCGACTCAGGGCTCTTTGGACTGTGATTGTCCCCCTTGCAACTCCCGGCATTGCGGCAGTGGCAATCTACGCATTCATCATGGCCTGGAATGAAGTGCTGTTTGCGTCTGTGCTCACAGGCAGGTCCACCAGGACTGTGGCTGTAGGCATCATGGATTACGTGACAGCTACAGGGGCTAACTGGGGAGGCATGATGGCTGCATGTATCGTCATCAGCATCCCTGTGCTCATACTGTTTACGTCTATGCAGAGGTATATCGTAGAAGGGTTGATCGCAGGAGCCACTAAAGGTTAAGCGCCGGATTGGTGACTACTAAATGTGAAGGATCAGATCGTTGATCCCTAAAGGCTAGGCGTCTGATTGTGAATCTCAAAACCCGAGAAGTCCGGAACCCGGGGGTGATACGCATAGAGCCAGATCACGCTGTCGTTGGAAGGCTTGTTTCACGTGACCTGTTTTTGGATTCTGAACGCGCNGAAAAACCGACAACCCAATACCTAATAACCAAAAAGGAGGTTCATAGGTAATGAAACGGTTAGTGTGTCTCGTTGTGGGGGTTGTTTTCTTATTCGGTTTGATGACATCGATGACATTTGGAGCGCCTCGTGAGATCACTTTCTGGTTGATGCCTAATGCGCCGGATGATGTGCACACAGAGTGGTTGGATGCCAAAGTGGAAGAGTTCAAGAAGGAGACAGGGATCACTGTCCACTACGAAGTGATCGGGTGGGGTGATGCCTGGACAAGGCTTGTCACTGCGATTACAGGCGGTGAAGGGGCGGACGTAGTCCAGGTGGGCACCACGTGGAATCCGCAGCTCGCAGCTATGCAGGGTCTTAAGAAGATCGATCCTTCCGAATTCGGAGGAGTAGCCGCTTTCATGCCGGCAAACTACGAGTCCACTACGTATAAAGGCGAGTGCTTCGGAGTGCCGTGGTTTGCCGAGACCCGCTGCCTGTTCTACAACACTGACCACTTTGCCGAAGCAGGTGTGGAGCCTCCCAACACGTACGATGAGCTTGTTGAAGTAGGGAAGAAGCTGGTAGAGTTCGGGGTTCAGGGACTGCCATCGCAATTGCAGGAAACCAGGCTTGGGACCTCCTGCACAACTGGGCCATACTGCTCTGGGCCTGGGGCGGAGACCTTACGAGCCCTGATTACAAGAAAGCGACGTTTAACAGCCCTGAGGGAATCGACGCCATGAACTGGTACGTGGACCTCGTCCGGACCGGCCTTGCTTCCAAGTCGTGCGCTGAGTACACCCAGCCTGACGCAGACGCTGCCTTCATCAACGGCAACGTCTCAATGGCGTTCATGGGTCCGTGGAACATTGCAGGCATAGAACACGACAACCCGACCCTTAACTTCGGTGTGGTTGAACCTCCTCTCGGTCCCAAGGCGCGTGCTGCGTTCTCAGGCGGAAGCAACCTTGCAATCCTTGCGGGCACCAAGGCTGAGGAAGATGCAAAGGCATGGATCAAGTTCCTCCTGAGAAAGGATAACCTCGTATCCTACACAGCTGACCTTACCTACATGTTGCCATCGGCTGTGGAAGCGTTTGACGACCCGGCTTTTGCCACAGACAAGTATAAGCCGTTCAAGGCAGCGCTTGAATACGCCACTGCATATCCTCCGCTGGGCGTGTGGGGTACAATAGAAAACGACATAACAGTGGCGTTTAAGGCGATCTTCACCGACTATGTCACAGGGCAGCTGGGTGAGGACGGTGTGAAGAAGCATCTGGACGATGCAGCTCAAAAGGTCGATGCTGCATTGGCGCAAGAGAAGTAATGGAGGATCGGGAAACTCACGTGTGACCGTATAACAGAGAAACCGGAGGAGAACGCTTTATGCCGTACTACACATCTTGCCACAGGCTTGGTTCAGGGGTGCCGTTAGGCGGTATAGGAGCAGGGAAGATCGAGATATTCCCTGACGGGACGCTTTCCAACTTCACACACCAGAATAACTGGGAGAACCCGACTGGGATAACAGGCGGCCTGAACCATGTGGACGCACGCGTCGGCCATCACTTCGCAGTCTGGACGTCAAGAAGCGTCCTGGGGTCAGATCCTGTAGCGCTGCTTCTTCACACAGAAGATATTGCAGGGCTACCGCATGTAAGGGAGATTGAGTACTCGGGCGAGTATCCTTTTGCAAAGCTAAATTATATAGATCCCGCTCTCCCCATAGAGGTGCGGCTGGAAGCGTTCTCCCCGGTAGTGCCGGGCAACTTGAAGATGTCAGCCATGCCTGTAGCTGTATTCATGTTCACTTTGACAAACAAAGATGCATCGTCAAGTGTGGATGCGGCAGTTATGGCGACTGCGAGAAACACTGTAAGCTCATGGAATGTCGGGAGATACAACCAGGTAGTCTCTGAAGGGGATGTGAGGGGAGTCTTGTTTAGATCGGACTCCCCGCTCCCAACTGATAAAGCGTCAGGGACGGCCTGCCTTGCAACATGTGCCTCGGCGGGTGAGGCCGGCTACGATCATGCATGGAACCTTAAGGTGGCAGACCCCTTTATCCTCACTCTCAAGAACATGAACCTTGCTCCATGGGATCATTTTTCACGTACAGGCAACTTGCCATCGAAGGATTGGGGATCTTCACCTGTATCACCTATAGTTCAAGGTGAGGGCATGGAGCTCGCGGGTGCTATTTCCGTTCGGACTGTGCTTGGGCCCGGCGAAACTAAGACTATACCGTTTGTTCTTGCATGGCATATGCCGAATTCTTATTTCGGGCACGTGTACGAAAAAGACTACGCTGATGCNTTCGAGGTTGCAGAAGCCGCCTTCCGCGACCTGGATAGCATCTATGAAGGTGCCCGAAGATGGGAAGTCTGTCTTTCCGAGGCTCTGACCGGGGTGGATAAGGTCCAGCGTCTAGGGGAACATCCCGGAGCTTCTGCAAGCAGCGGTTTTTCTCGCTATATGCCTGCCTGGCTGGATGATGCGCTTAGGAATAACCTCTATGTCCTTTCATCAGGGAGTTGGTGGGACAGGGAAGGCAGGTTCGCTCTGTTTGAAGCATCGAGAACATGTCAGCTCATGAGCACAGTGGATGTCCTCTATTATGCCAGCGTACCTGTGTCATGGTGCTATCCCGAGCTCGAGGAGTCATGCATTATTCAGGTGGCGAACGCACAGCGCGATGACGGATATATCCCTCATGACCTCGGAAGAGGCAGGATTGACTGCCCTAGCGACGGCACAACCGCACCGCCCAGGTGGAAAGACCTGTGTCCTAAGTTTGTGCTTATGGCTTACCGCGATGTAATGTGGTGGGGAGGAGGGAGGCTCCTTAAGCGTCTGTACGGCCCGGTGAAGCGAGCTATGGAGTGGGCTGTCAGAAGTGACCGGAACGGAGACTATCTTCCTGACAATGAAGGCGCTGACCAAACCTTCGATAACTGGAGCTTTGAAGGTGCGAACTCTTACACGTCAAGCATCTATCTTGCAGCACTCCTGGCTTGCGAGAGGATGGCTGAATCCATGGGAGATTCAGCTTTCAGCAAGGAGCTGCGAGAAAGGTTCGTCCTGGGGCAGGAATCCTTTGAAAAGCTGCTGTGGAACGGCAGGTACTATCGAGCGGCAGCATCTTGCGAAAAGAAGACTATGCAGCAGGACGCCTGCACAACAGGGCAGCTTAACGGGCAGTGGTACGCGCACCTGCTCGATCTGGGCTATATCGTTCCTCGAGAGCACGTTGTATCTGCAGTCAGCACAATGCTTGAAATGAACGGATCGGTTTCACCCTTTGGAGCGGTAAACGCGGTGCTTCCTGACGGCAGTGTAGACAGGGCGAATTCCCATTCAGGGAACGTATGGCCCGGGGTAACCTATGCCCTTGCGTCTCTTGCGATTTATGAAGGAATGGTGGATGAAGGTCTTGAGCTGGCCCGAAAGGTCTGGGCAAATATCACGGACAATGTAAGAAACCCCTGGGATCAGCCGGATGTCATAGACTCAAAAACAGGCAAGTACGGTTTCGGTGACCATTACATGCGCAACATGGTCATATGGGCACTTGGCTTTGCCTTGTCCAAGCACGACCCAGGCGTGAGAGCAGCCCTTGATGCGCTGAAAGGCAAGATCTAGCGAGGCTTAGACTTCATAGTTCGTGACGAGGATCTCACTGAGCGGCCCGCGGCTGTCACCTTTTGAGTTGATGGACCTCTTTGCTTGCACCCTGTGGATATTGAATCCTTTATATAGCCGGTCGAAGAAATCATCGCGAGGATCCGCATTGCGCGGGTCTGAGTTGCTCAGCATAAGAAGGGCCCTGCGGTCATCCATCTTCCGATAGAAATCCGCAAGTGCAATCTGGTCTTCGTCTGTGAAATCCTGCTTGCTGTAGGATGTAAAGCTGGATGTGGTATTAAGGGGCCTGTACGGGGGATCGAAGTATACGAAGCTTTCGGAATTTATATAGTCTGACGCCTTCTTGTAGTCTCCGTGTATGATCGTGACCTTCTTTAGAAGTTCGCTTGCTGCGGTCAGGTTTTCCGCATCACAAATGGTGGGGTTTTTGTAATCGCCGAAGGGGACGTTGAAGCCTCCGGATTTATTCACGCGGTACAGGCCGTTGAAGCAGGTCTTGTTCAGGAAAATAAACCATGCCGCCTTTTCAAGGTCGACCTCTTCGTCATAGGTCTTTCTCGCGTTATATACTTTGCGGACGCTGTAATATGTCTTCTTTCGGGCATATTTATCCTGCGTAAGATAATTATCTTCCATGTCCTTAAGTATGGCGATTAGGCCCTCAACATGGTCCCTGACTGCCTTGTAGGTATTGATAAGGTCCCGGTTTATGTCGAGGATAACCGCATCTTTCACGGGGTACAGTTGAAGGACATCAAACAGCACAGCTCCTCCGCCGACAAAAGGCTCGACATAGCGCCTTATCTTGCCGGCTGCAAGTTCATTTGGGTAGAAGTCCCGGAATGTGGGGAGGAGTTGTCCTTTTCCGCCTGCCCATTTAATGAAAGGTTGGCTGTGGGGAACTGTCTTTTCAATCAATGCTGTTCTCTCCAGATCGAACTCTCTATTATACTTCCAACACTGCTCTCCTGTATGCTTCTAATCTTGCTCTTACGCTTCGGATATTGCTCTTACCCTTTTCTGATATTACTTTCCTCGGTTCACTTCTAAAGCTAACTCGAGAGTCCAAGGTTGCCGCGTTACTTCGAGCTTAAAGGCTGCCGCCTTACTTCAAACTTAAGCGGCACATCGAAAAAACAGCCGGCCGGATGGCAAGATCGAACTCCCGATTCCGGTCGGCTTGTTTTCTTTTGATCTCATATTTCACGTCAAAGTCACTGAGTGTATTTCACGTCATTACCGTTAGATTGTCCACAATCAGTAGCTGGTAAAGAACTGCACTGCTTGCTTGTCGGGATGAGGTTCTTGTGTATACGTCTTTGGACCGGATGACTTTTTCTCCGGCGATCTCGGCTCCCGCGGCAGTTCCGTAGCCTTCTGTAATTCAACTACTTTGTCAGTGAATGAGTTGTTACCATTAATATGCGTGCTATGTTGGAAAACCTGTCCCCTTGTAGTTTTGTCGATTACTGTGCTTCCGTCTTCAGATGATATACGGTTATAGTTGAGATATCCATAATACAATCGGCCGGANGGGTGGACTATGAGGTTTTCCGTTTCTATGTCCCCATCCACAAGCCCGGCAATTTCAACTTCTTTTGCTGTGATTCTTCCGTACAGGCTNCCGGAAGGGGTGATTACCACTTTTCGTGCGTTGTTAATGTCTCCCCTGATAAGACCGTGGATCTCAATTAAACCGGGATACTGAGACGGTTCGTCTCCCAAGAACGCTTTAGTAATCAATTCGCTGATTCCCATTGAGGATCACCCTTCGGTCTTTTCTTCTACTTCAGGCTGGACCTCCTCAGTTTCGCACACGTTAGCTTCAATAGTTTCAAAGGCTTCTGCTCTGTCCACCGGTTTCCACAACCAATTGCCCCAGTTCAAGTAACCGCGGCAATTTGCGGTGATGGGATCTGCTGCTAGCTTTGCCTGAGGTAGTTGTGGTAAAAGGTGGGCGCCTATGGCTTGTCCGCCTCCACCTGTTAAAATCAAATCGCTGAAGTTTGACACTCTCCACTGAGAGTTGATTTCCACCAGGATATTGACGGCCAAGTTTTCAAAAGCTCTTGCAATGATATCGCTTATATCAAGCTTTTCCCCGGAAACGCTGATTTTCCGCTCGATAATCACACTGTCAAGAGCATAGCTTTCTACTTCTAACCCGTATTCTGCTGCGAGCTTAGAACTGATGCTGTCATAAGCAGTAGCAAGGCCTATAGGAAGCGACCTGCTCTTTTCAGGTATGTACTCATCGTCTTCAATTACAGCCAGGTCGGTTGTGCGGAATCCTACATCGATAATTCCGGTCATGCCTTCAGGGTGAGCCTTCGGCTGCCCGTCAGGGCTGTAAAACTCAGACCAGTAGGTGCCTAGGGGTTGGGGGACCATTTCTATTTCGGGGACGTAAATCCTGATGTCGCGCATTCTGCCGCTGCGAAAGACCCTTATGTCTCTTTCGCCTCTGACTCTTTGCTCTAATTTCTCAGCTAAGTGAAGCCGATCTATGGGAAGGCCGGTTACTACCTTGAAGTTGTTGGTGTGGCCTGTGCAAAACAGGCTTAAAGCAGCGTAGAACAGGATTTCAAAATCTTCTCCTATAGAACGGTTGTAGGAAAGGTCACGGTAGACATACTTCGAGTGCCTTATGGCAGCTTTGCCTACATGATAAAGCTTTTTGTTGATTTCGACTTTCAGATTGTCCATGACCGGCATAAGATGAGCTCTGGTGCTAAATGTAGGCTTGGTATGACCTTCACCCACTACGCTAGGGAAAGAGTAACCACAGACTCCATCGGCGACCTTCACAAAACCGTAACCCACATCTAGGCCAAGTATTTTCGCCATGGCGTAACCCCCATGTATATAATGAAATAAGAATGCTTAGGAAGTCATCAAGAAACACGACTTTTGACGGTTCGACAAGCATTTACATTATATCAACCTAATATTGTCTTTTGCAAGCTTTTTTTCCATGTATCATAGGGGATTACGTTGGAAAACAGCACTTTAATCTATATTTTGCCAAGGGAGGCATGGAGGCTGTTGCATAAGCCCTCGACATAATCCCGCCTGGCGATNACTGAAAGCCATTCGTCGGGTATGCTTTCATAGCCGTAGTAGAGCCCTGCCAGCCCTCCTGCAACTGCGCCGACNGTATCGGTATCTCTGCCGAGATTAACTGCTTTCAAGACGCAGTCTCTAAAGCTTTCAGTGGTCAATAGGCACCAAACGGCGGCTTCGAGGGTGTCAACGACATAGCCTGTGCTTCTTATTTCAGATTCATCCAGGTTGCTGAAGCCGTCCTGCGTAAGACGTTCGTAGTGGTGCACCTCACTTGAGAATTCAGGATGATTCCTGTAATAATCCATGGCTTTAAGAATGCCGGTTTCTACTGATTTTTTGAGATCCTGTCTTTCCATGAGGCAGGATGCGCAAGAGACGTAGATGCCGCATGCAACCTTGCTGCGTGCATGGGCGTGGGTCAAGGCGGAAACGTTGTGGATGATTTCGCGGGCCTCATCCACCTCGAAAAAGTCAGTCCCGTAGCAGGACCTGAGGTAGAATACGATGGGAAGAATCCTCATGAGAGAGCCGTTTCCGTTATCCCGTTCGGCCTTACCGCCGCATTTCAGAGGAGGTGTTCCCCTGGCAAATCTGGTCAACGCTATTGATGTGGTGTTTCCCACATCAAACGTCACTCTGTGGGGCGTGTATTCAGCTTTATTGTACCATTTTAGGAACTTGGCCATTATATCTTCATAATCCAATCCTTTAATGAGGCTGTCTACCAGGCATAGTGTCATACTCGTATCATCAGACCAGGTGCCTGCAGGTTGGTTATATGTCCCATAAGCGCGCATACCTGTTACCGGGTTTCTACGGAGCGCATCNCTATCCATAAACTCCACAGGAACGCCTAAGGCATCACCGACACATAAACCCATTACGCCTGATAACACATGATTTGACATTTTTATGCCTCCTTACCGCATAGTGCTTGGATTTGAGATTGCGGCACTTATCTTGGCTTCGCGAGATGTCACAATGTATGTCAGTGCAATGTGGGCCAAAGAGGTTACATATTCTGCGTCTTCTTATAGGCGAAGTAACTGTAGATCACAGAGACAAGGCCGCTTAGCAGGAGTAACCCCATGCCAAAGAAGAAACAAGAAATCCCCTCAAAGATGAAAGCGCAGCCGATTATTATCAAGATACCGGTTAGGATCATGGCTGTTCCGCCGAAGCGTTGGCTTAACGACCATGCTCTTTCGTTTGCCATACTCCATGTGGTCCTGAGTCCGATTAAGGAATTCATCTTGAGTCTCGGCATGATGCTGCCTATCCCAATCAGTATGAATCCGAGGATAATGAATAAGGTCTTGTTTAAGTCCATGGCCTGAGTTAAGTCAGGTTTGGCACGAACATATCCCAAATACAGAAAGAAATACGTCATTCCGTTAAAGAGCAGCAGCGTGAAGATTCCCACCAAGATAGTCAGTCTCTCCTGGGAATCTCGGTCATGATCCCGCTTCCTTGACGGCATCCCGCTGGAAGGCATCTTGCTCGCAGACTTTAGAACCAGGCCTGTGGCGATAACGACTGCAGGAAAGATCAAGTTTTCATACTTGCTTCCCCAGCGGTCTACTTCGCCTCTGATGTTATAGTGCATGGGCACTCTGTCGGGCAGAACAGGGAGCACAATTAACGTGACTACCAGGGGCAAAAACATTAGAGCGTAGAATATTCGATGCATCCACTTCAATGCACGTGCCTCCTTTCGCTGAACATTCAGTGCGGGCGGCTACTTTAGATTCTATCCTTTTTTGTATACGATAGCATGAAAAGTTTGATGATCTGTGACAACAATTCGGCTAAGAGAAAAGTATGGTAGAATAATTAACTAGGATGTCTTTATAACCGCTTGAGATGTACTCACTTAGAACGGTCAG
>JGI24707J26582_10002080_pt1 | contig 15334 bp, 15 predicted proteins | sample BioPla1DNA1_FD_26582 | JGI IMG/M metagenome (IMG submission 26582) | reverse complement strand
GGCTCAGCTTCTTGCCTTATTCCCGCACCTAANTGTGGTNGATATNAGGGGNAATGTNGATACCCGTATTCANAAGATGCAAGACGGTCACTGCGATGGNCTTGTTGTGGCAGGAGCCGGAATGGAACGCCTGGGCTTGTCCAATCTGATTACTGAATATCTGGATCCGCAAACTGTACTTCCTGCTGTATCTCAGGGCGCCATAGCAATTGAGATGCGCGAGGATGATGAAGATATATACGAACTGGTTGACTTAATCAACCACTTTGCTACCTGGCAGGCCATAGTAGCCGAAAGGGCCTTCCTGAGAACCATGGAAGGCGGTTGTCAGATCCCGCTTGCCTGCTATACAAGCGTAGTGGAAGGCAGGTTTAGGATGGATGCCATGGTTGCTTCACTGGATGGTACCAAACTTATCAAAGACTCCTTTGAATGTAATCCGGAGGAAGCAAGTGAGGAAGCCATTATGCTTGCACAGAGGATGCTAGAAAACGGAGCAGAAGAAATCCTGAATATTATTCGCGGAAATGAATAAGGAGGACCGGCATAGAGTCCCGGTTGTGATCCGGACTTTTAAAGCCGGGCCGGATGGAGATGAGTTTGCTGATATAATACAGCAAGGAGGGATGGCACTCGTCGAGGCTCCCATGACCGAGATACATTTTCGAAACCCAGAGCCTAATGTCAATCCAAAGGAATACAACTGGCTCATCTTTACAAGCCGAAATGGGGTAAAGTCTTGGTTTGCTACACAACAGCAACTCTCCGGACAAAAGATTGCAGTTATAGGCCCTTTGACTGGCGCAGCATTAGCTGATTTTGGAGTTAGTGCCGACTTTACCGGTAGCGGTAAGACAGGCAGGATCTTTGCCATGGAACTGCTGCCTCAGCTAAATGCAGGTGACAGGCTGCTTCTGGCTGTGGGAGACCTGGCCTCCAGGGATGTTGAGGATGTTATTACAAAGGCTTGTGAGGGACAGGTGACAATCAAGAGGGTAGAGGTGTACAGCACATCAAAACCAGCTTCGATAAACCGTGATGCGGTGAGACAAATCATTGACGATAATTATACTCTGGTAGCCGTTGCAAGTCCTTCGGCTGTTCATAATCTGATGGATGAACTGAGTAGTGAGGCTAAGGTGACAAGATCAGCAACAGACCTCCTGCCTTCATCGCAGCTAAGTTATGGCACAGGAAAAGGTTTTGGTGTGCCACGCTTTGCAACAATTGGCAAGGTGACTTCGGCTGCAGTCTGCAGTTATGGCGGTGAACCGGTTATCGAATCTGCGGTCCAGAGCTTTAAAGCTCTGGCGGAATCTATTGTGGACTATATTAAAGGAACTTCAAAATAATAGAGAAATGGCTTTTCCTGTAACAAGACTTCGTCGTTTAAGGCAAAATGAGATATTTCGCGCCATGGTGCGTGAGACTGAAGTGGACTGCGATGACCTGATAATGCCGTATTTCGTATGTCCGGGTACCGGGGTGAAGAACCCGATAAACTCAATGCCGGGAAACTATCAGTGGTCGGTTGACCTGCTGGTGGAAGAGGTAAAGGATCTTGTTGAGAAGGCAGGTATCAACAAGATTTTGCTCTTTGGTATTCCTGAGCATAAGGATGAAACGGGTGAAGTAGCTTGCCATGAGGATGCAATTGTACCACGGGCAATAAGGGCGCTGAGAAAGGAGATCAATAACCTGCTTATTGTTGCGGACGTATGCAACTGCGAATATACTACCCACGGACATTGTGGTACTATAATCGACGGAGATGTAAACAACGACCTAACCCTTAAAACTTTAAGTGAGCAATCTCTTACCCTGGCACGTGCAGGGGCTGATATTATTGCACCGAGCGATATGATGGACGGAAGGGTGGCTGCAATACGGGAAATGCTTGATGAAAACGGATTTTCCAACACCCCAATAATGGCCTATTCGGCCAAATTTGCTTCAGCTTTCTACGGTCCCTTCAGGGATGCAGCCGAGAGTGCGCCTAAGTTTGGCAACCGCAGAACCTATCAGATGGATCCGGCCAATGGCAATGAGGCACTGCGCGAAGTGGAGGAGGACATTGTTGAAGGTGCCGATATGGTAATGGTTAAACCTGCCCTCAGCTACCTGGATGTGATACGCAGGGTAAAAGACAACTATAATATGCCGTTGGTCGCTTATAACGTTAGTGGTGAGTTCTCCATGGTTAAGGCCGCTGCTGCAAACGGATGGATTGACGAAAGTAGAATAATAAACGAGATACTAACTTCAATCAAGAGGGCAGGGGCTGATGTGATAATCACCTACCATGCCAAGGAATTTGGTTTATTGAAAAGAGCAAAGAAATGAACAATATAAGCAGGAGTATAGAAGCTTTCAGCAAGGCTAAGGAACTTATACCGGGTGGAGTTAACTCCCCTGTAAGAGCCTTTAAGAGTGTAGGGGGCAATCCCTTGTTTATTAGTGAGGCAAAAGGCAGCAAGGTATGGGATATTGACGGAAACTGCTACATAGATTTTGTAGCTTCCTGGGGACCTATGATACTTGGACATGCCCGTGAGGAGATAGTTGAAGCTGTCAGGAAAGCAGCTGAAAAGGGTACCAGTTACGGTGCACCTACTCTGTATGAGAATGAGATGGCCGAACTGATAATATCGATGGTCCCGTCAGTTGAAAAGGTGCGTATGGTAAACTCGGGAACTGAGGCTACTATGAGTGCGCTGAGGTTGGCCAGAGCTTATACAGGACGCAGCAAGGTGATTAAATTTACCGGTTGCTTCCACGGCCATGCAGACAGTTTTCTCATCAAAGCCGGTTCAGGAGTATTGACCCTTGGTATACCCGGCAGTCCGGGAGTTACAGAGTCCGTTGCAAAGGACACCCTAACTGCCGAGTATAATGACCTTGAGTCAGTCAGTAAACTCTTTGATGCATACGGTAAGGATATAGCAGCTGTTATCGTGGAACCTATTCCCGGAAATATGGGAGTGATCCTGCCAAAACAGGGCTTTCTGCAAGGACTTAGGGAACTGACAAGCAAGTATGGAGCCTTGCTGATCTTTGATGAGGTGATAAGTGGGTTCCGTGTAGCGCCCGGAGGTGCCCAGGAACTCTATGGCATTATGCCGGACCTTACAACTATGGGCAAGATCATAGGTGGTGGATTGCCGGTAGGGGCCTATGGAGGAAGGAAGGATATAATGGATATGCTTGCTCCTGAAGGACCAGTTTATCAGGCAGGTACACTTAGCGGAAATCCACTGGCAATGTCAGCCGGCATCGCTGCATTAAAGATTCTTAAGAATGAACCAGGTATCTATAAGGAGCTGGATAGGAAGGCCGCAAGGATGGAAGCCGGACTGAGAGAGAAGCTGGCTGAAACCGGTACAAAGGGAGTAATCAACCGTGTCGGTTCTATGCTTACCTTGTTCTTCACTTCAGCTTCTGAAGTCTGTTCATTTGCTGATGCCATGACTTCTGATACCGACAGATATGCAAGGCATTTCAATAAGGCCTTGCAGGCGGGAGTCTATTTTGCTCCGTCACAGTTTGAGGCTACCTTTATCTCTACAGCTCATACTGACGAGGATATAGATAAGGCTGTAGAGTGCTTTAAAAACTAACTATGAACTCAATATTACTCGATACAATACAAGGGAAGGCTCACAAACGCCCTCCAATGTGGTTTATGCGCCAGGCGGGGCGAGTACTGCCCAATTACAATGCACTAAGGGTTAAGCACAGCTTCAGGGAAATGATGGCAGACAAGTCTCTTGGTGCAAAGGTTACCCTTATGCCTGTGTATGACCTGGGAGTGGATGCTGCAATCCTCTTTTCTGATATCCTTGTAATACCAGTAGCTATGGGTATGGAATTAAATTGGACTGATAAGGGACCTGTATTTCCTGAACCCTTAAGCAGTTTCCCGTCTCCAGTGAGCCGTCTGCAGCCTGATCCTGCTAAACTAGAGTATATTTACGAAGTGATTGATGAGGTTATCAGACTGAGACCTGCTGATATCCCATTGATTGGTTTTTGTGGTGCTCCGCTAACCACCCTTTGCTATATGCTTCAGGGGATTAGCAGCAATGGTAATTTTCCTGATGCAGTGAAGTTTTTATACAGATACAAGGCAGAGGCGCAGAAGCTGATTGATGCAGTTACAGAGTTGTCTGTCCACTATGCCCGCAAGCAGATAGAACATGGAATAGAGATCTTTCAACTGTTTGAGACCCATGCAGGACTGCTTCCCGTTGAGATGTACATGGAACTGTTTATGCCTGCAGTTCAGAGGATTGCAAATGCCGTCAGAGCTGAAGGAATACCCTTTATTTTCTTTCCCAAGGGATTTGGTACCGGATTGCAATATATCACTCCCGAGTTGTGTGATATGGTAAGCATAGACTGGCAGATGCCTTTGGTACATGCAAGGAAGATGGTCCACCCCGAGGTGGGCCTGCAAGGCAATATAGATCCAAGGTTACTTTATGCAGATCAAGAGCTTATTGCCAATGAACTGGAGAATCTAAAAACTTTCTTTGCTGAGAATCCAAGGTGGATACTCAATCTTGGCCACGGTTTCCTTCCAGATACTCCTTATGAGAATGCCAAATACATGACTGATTGGGTGAAAAACACAGACTGGTCAAAGTAATTGCTATATTTGCGCTATGCTTAAGGTAGTCAAAGATATGGCCTTTCAGATGCTGTTGCTGTATCTCCTCACTATGGGGATATACGGGCATGCAAGTATGTCTGTGCATTACCCAGTAGTGCATGATAAGAATACTGAAAGCAGGTTTGTTGCACCAAGCTTAAGTCCATCGCTATATGTAGGCAATCTGCAGCAGAAGGATGCTGACCTTAAGAATGTCAGACCCATCTCAATCAAGCTTGTACAGAAAGCATTCTCAGTGCATTCTGCAGATGCTGATGAGATTGTAGTTAACAAAGTCTCAAATTATATAGGGAGATACTCGCTAATCCTTATAACTCCAAGAATATCGGATATTTTATATCCCTTTCACTACCATCTTTGATTCTTTCCTGTTTCCATGGCAGTAATGTCAATTGACAACACATACAGGTAAAGTAGCGACGGTCGACCTAAAGTCGTCCCTCTCATACTTATATGGTCTGATTATGATGCGGCCATATTATAAGCTTGTGTCCGAATATTTTACAAAACTTAAAAACAGGATAGAATGAACAGTATTATATTTATTATAGTTATTGTAGCCCTTTTTATTGTACCCTTCTTTGTTTTTGGAGGTGGAGCTAAAGGAAAGATTAAGAAAGCACTTACGGCTAGCTTAATAGAACTAGCTCAGAAGAACAGTTGCACGATTTCGCAGACCGAGTTTTGGAACCATAATATTATGGGACTGAGCAAGGATGGCAACAAGCTCTTATTTGCTACAAGTAGTGAAAACCTCAAGAAGGAAACAGTAGTAGACCTGAACACTGTGAAGCTAAGCAGAGTCAATATTACATCCCGCTCAGGTGAAGGAAAAGCTAGCAATCTTAGGGTGATAGAGAAAATCACTTTGGTGCTTGAACCAAACAACGGTAATTCTCCTACTATCGAGTTGCGTATTTACGATTCTGAAGTTGACGGTATAGTGTTGGGCAACGAGTTGCAGATTGCAGAGAAGTGGGCTGTTATGACAAATGAACAGATAGCAGCAAGCAACAGATAGTCCGACATAGTGGGAGAGGCATCCGAAATTTGTACTTTTGTGCAATAACGGATAAACATGGCTTCAAGACTATTCTACTTCAATCCCACATGCGAGATGGCTGTGTTAAACGGTTCACGTACCTATACGCCANCAAGGAATTTGCGTGATTTTGAAAAAGAATTGAGTCTTATTCCCATGTGGCTGGCTTCAGCCGAAGATATAGTAATTACGGAAAAGGGATGTTCCGCAGACTTTATCGATACAATAAGGAATTGGGGTGTCCAGCCACCCCAATTCTTATTGTTTTCAGAAGGGGGTGCTGATTCAATCCGGAATATAGGAACAAGTAGCGTTTTGTACGGAGATACCAAAGGAGCTGCTAATCTTCCTGAGGATTGCGCTGAGGAGACCCTGGCAGCGGATGATATAAGTCACCTACGGAAAAACCGAGCATGTCTTAGTGCAGGGAGTGGCATAGAACTGCACCCCTGGGGCTGGAGTCCTGCAGTTCACCGTAAATTGGAGCCCTTCAAAGCTTCCAATTGGGATCACCCTATGGCTGAATGGAAGGAGGACCACAAACTTCTGTTGAGTCGCTTTACCTGCAACGAACTACTAGGTGCAATATACGAAGAGGCAAAGAGCCTATCGCTCATTGAGATACCTTCAATCCCAATAGAGATAAGGACTTTAGATGAACTAAGACGTGCAGAGGCAGAGGAGGAGCTTCCCCTGCTGCTCAAGACCCCATGGAGCGCATCGGGCAGGGGCCTGTTTCGTATTCGCAGTCGGGCTGAAAATGCCGCCGGTAATTCCTGGGTGCTGGGCAAGCTCAGGCAGCATGGAGCATTGCTAGCCGAACCCATGCTCGACAAGCTTCTCGACCTTTCATTTCACTATTGGTCTGGCCCTGATGGCATTGAGTTTAGAGGTATCAACCTGTTTAATACAGATCCTGCCGGACAATTTGAAGGTTGCCTGGTCAACCCACGTAAGGTAGTTGTACCTGAAGGCTTTCCATTTGATGAAGCTGTGGAACAAGCAATATCGCTTTTATTAAGAGGACTACAGAGCATCGACCTGCATCATAGATACCACGGCCCCGTGGGCATTGATGCCCTGATATATCGAAACAAGGATGGGCAGGTTAAGCTTCATCCGGCCATAGAGATAAACCTGCGCTACACAATGGGGCTTGTCAATCTAAGACTGGCTGATAAGATCTCCCCACAGTCTGGTGGCTCATGGATTATCAAAAGGTTAAAGGTTTCAGAATGGCAGAATCTGGTTAGAAACAATCCTCCCCAGCTAAGACATGGTCTGTTTTATTCAGGAGTCTTCCACCTTACACCTCCACCCGAGACCGAAGGCTTCATGGCCATCCTGACACTTGAAGGACAATAAAAAAGGCTGCCGTTGTGGGCAGCCTCCGTCCTAATCACTATTTCCCTTTTATGCAGTTTTGTACACCAGTAATGCTGAATAGGTGTTGATACCACCGCTTGAATGAGCAGCATAACTCACATTAATGATTTGCTCAGGCTTAATGCCGTTTTCTGAGATGAAGTCATTCATCTGTTCATCCAATGATCTGTCATAGTCGTCCAATCCTGTGTATTGGAAGTGTTTAGTAACAACTTTATCCATCTCTAATATATTTAAGTGATTTGATACATATGCAACTATCATTCTATACGAATGATAAGGCAAATAGGTTCACAAACTCCGAATAATTTCGGAGTTTGTGAACCTATGAATTTAATAATGTATTAAGCTAAGTGCAACAGAATGTCGCCCAGATACTTTGTGAATTTCTCGACGCTTGGAATATGTATCCTTTCATCGGGTGAGTGAGCCCCCCTGACAGTAGGACCAATTGATATCATGTCAAGGTGCGGATACTTCTTGAGGAAGAGACCGCATTCAAGTCCTGCATGGATAGCCTTTACCTTGGGTTCAATACCAAAGAGTCTCTTGTAGGACTCAATAGCCACTGCAAGCATAGGACTTTTCCTGTTGGGTGCCCATCCCGGGTATCCGTCAGAATGAACTGTATTAGCACCGGCCATGTCGAATATAGATTCAACCATGGCAGCTATGTTGTCACGTGCACTTTCTATCGAACTTCTCTGGCTGGTTGAGATCACCACCTGGTCATTGATCAATTTGATTGAAGCCAGGTTTGTAGAAGTTTCTACAAGACCCTCGATCTGACGGCTCATTGCCATAACACCGTGTGGGAGGGCATAGAGTGTGTTGATAAGAGTTGCAGCGAAGTCAGATGTAAATACCTTTTCAGGCATATCGGCAGATTCAAGCTGACACTTGATACCTGGTTCAACATCCTTGTACTCAGCTTCCAGATCTGCAGCAATGCAGTTGAAAAGCACCCTCAGGTCTTCCTTGTATTTTGCAGGTGCCACGCCCCAGGTGAACGCCTCACGTGCGATAGCATTGCGCAGGTTACCACCGGTNATNGNNGCAGGTCTGAACTCGTACCTTATAGCAGCCTCACGCAGGAAGCGGGTAAGGAACTTGATAGCATTACCCAGTCCCCTGTTGATATCCTCACCTGAGTGACCACCCTTCAGTCCGGTAACACTTGCCTTGAAAGCAAAGCTTCCGGCAGCAGGCGTTTCATATGATGGAGTGAAATAACCCAAGGAGTCGATACCTCCTGCGCAGCCGATAAATATCTCACCTTCGTCTTCAGAGTCGAGATTGATCAGATACTTTCCGGTCAGAAGGTCAGACTCAAGAGCAAAGGCTCCGGTTAGTCCGGTTTCTTCATCAACAGTAAAGAGGCATTCTACAGGACCGTGCTGCATATCATCTGAAGCAAGAAGTGCAAGCTGTGCAGCCATACCTATGCCATCGTCAGCACCGAGGGTAGTACCGCTAGCCTTAACCCATTCACCGTCAATCACGGGCCGAATTGGGTCAGTAAGAAAATCGTGAACAGTATCGCTGTTCTTTTCGCACACCATGTCGACATGTGATTGTAATACAACAGTTGGCAGGTGTTCAAAGCCGGCAGTAGCCGGCTTTGTGATAAGCACATTACCGGCCTTGTCTTGTTTTACAGGCAGCTTGTGGTCTGCTGCAAATTTTAGCAGATATGCCAGTATTTGTTCCTCCTTCTTTGAAGGACGTGGAATTTGGCATATTTCTTCGAAATAATGCCATATTGCAGTTGGTTTTAAGTCTTTTAGCTGGCTCATATTACATGTTTATTTCCCTGTCTCTGAAGCCCAGCAGATATAGGATTGCATCCAATCCGATGGTAGAGATGGAATGTTTGGCAGATGCTTTTACTTTGGGTTTAGCGTGGAAGGCAATGCCAAGTCCGGCAAGTTTGAGCATGGGTAGGTCGTTGGATCCGTCGCCGACGGCAATAACTTGTTCAAGATGTATATCCTCCTTAAAGGCAATAAGTCTGAGCAGTTCGGCTTTCTTTTCACCGTCTATTATCTCACCTACATGCCTTCCTGTGAGTTTGCCATCCTTAATCTCAAGTTCGTTGGCAAAGACATAGTCAATATCCAGTTTGGTCTTGAGATAATTTCCGAAATAGGTAAATCCCCCTGAAAGGATTGCTGTTCGGTAACCATATTTCTTGAGGGTACGAAACAGTCGCTCGGCACCTTCAGTAAGCGGCAGGTTTTCAGCTATCTCTTTCATAACCGATTCATCAAGTCCGCTGAGCAGGCTTACCCGCTGTCTGAAACTTTCCTTAAAGTCGATATCACCACGCATAGCAGACTCGGTGATGGCGCTTACCTTTTCGTAAACTCCGGCCCTTTTTGCAAGTTCATCGATAACCTCGGTCTGGATCAGGGTGGAGTCCATATCGAAGCAGACAAGGCGGCGGTTGCGTCTGTAGATATTGTCTTCCTGGAAGGCAATATCTACGCCTGTCTCACCTGAGATTGCAATAAAGCCACGCTTCATTGCCTCTATGTCGTGAGGTGTGCCTCTGAGCGAGAATTCGACCACACTCTTGGCCTCAGATTTATCTGAAGCATCAAGTGGAATACGACCACTTAAGCGGCTAATCACATCGATGTTGAGGCCCTGATCACAGATCAGACGGGTGACCTTTGAAAGCTGTAATGCAGTCAGCTTTCTTGATATAAGGGTAATTATAAAACGTTCCTTGCCNTGGTTGTCGACCCATTCCTGATAACGTTTCTCAGAGATAGGGGTGAACTTGACATTCAGTCCCATCTCATGAGCCTTGAAAAGAATATCCTTCAGAATAGGCGAAGAGCCTGATTGATCCGGCACTTCTACCAGGATCCCCAGGCTCAGGTCTTCGTGAATTACGGCTTGGCCGATATCCAGAATATTTACCTTATGTTCAGCAAGAATTTCAGTTAANGTCGCGGTTACGCCAGGCTTATCCTCGCCCAGTACGTTGAGTAAAACTATCTCTTTCTGTTTGGACATGGTGGTGTATACTCAGGCTAATAGGTTACTGTAGAGGGTTTTCTGCGAGGAATCGTTCTGCATCAATTGCAGCCATACAGCCCGAACCTGCGGCAGTAATAGCCTGACGATATACCCTGTCCTGAACGTCACCACATGCAAATACACCTGCAACGTTAGTTCTTGAACTTCCTGGAATAGTCTTGATATAACCTGTATCGTCAGTTTCGATGTAAGGCTTGAAAACCTCCGAGTTTGGAGTATGTCCGATTGCAAGGAAGAAACCATCAATCTTGATCTTAACTTCCTCTTCTTCTGGAGTACCTTTCTTTTTGACAAGAACTGCACCTTCTACAACACCATCGCCGAAGAGGCCCTTAGTCTGGTGTTCCCAGAGAATTTCAATGTTCTTGGCAGCAAAAACACGTTCCTGCATTACCTTAGAAGCACGCAGTTCGTTACGACGAACAATCAGATATACCTTGTTGCAAAGACCTGCAAGGTAAAGAGCTTCTTCGGCAGCAGTATCACCACCACCTACAACAGCCACATCCTTACCACGATAGAAGAAACCATCGCAAGTAGCACAGGCAGAAACCCCGCCACCTGCATATTTTTGCTCATCTTCCAGACCAAGATACTTAGCAGTTGCACCGGTTGCAATAATCAGTGCCTCAGCTTCAATTACTTTCTTGTCGTCGATAGTAACCTTGAAAGGTCTTGAGGACAGGTCTGTCTTGGTAGCCAGTCCCCAGCGTATAGAAGTTCCAAATCTTTCAGCTTGTTTTCTGAGGTCTTCCATCAGTTCCGGGCCTGTGATACCTTCGGGATATCCGGGGAAGTTTTCTACCTCAGTAGTTGTGGTCAACTGACCGCCGGGTTGAAGGCCCTGGTATAGTACGGGCGAGAGGTTAGCTCTNGCAGCGTAGATAGCAGCAGTATATCCGGCNGGTCCTGAACCGATAATCAGTACTTTAACTTTCTCAATTTCATTAATGTCGTTAGAAGTGGTGCTCATTTTATAAAGTGTTTTTTGATTTTACGTCGTTGTACTTATGTAATGCCACGAGGCATCACAATAATGATGCACAAAGTTACTTAAATAAGCGGAATCGCCCATCATTGGCGCTCGCCTAGTTACATAAGTTTTATTGATTAGTTATAACCGTTCCCGATATAAACGACAGAGTCGCTTGCAAATGTCATCCCTCCAACCAGGCCCAGACCTCCAATGATATTCGAATGGATCTTGATAGGATCGACAATGGGTAGATCATAACTGTATTCGGCTACAACCCTGCTACGAAGGTATTTGTAATAGTCTTCAGATAGCGAAAGTAGGTGAAAGCGGACTATGCGCCTTTCGTTCTCTCCCGGAGTTGCAAGGTAGAAGGAGGGGACACGTACCTTGATCCGGTACCTTTCCTCAGTGATTATATAGTCGGAAAAGGACCCGAGGAAGTCGATACCGCCAAGTAAACTGCCTTCCTGGTCACGTATGTAAAACAATTCATCGTCCTTGAAGAAGTTTACATTATAAAACTCCTTAATCTTATTGTCAGCGTCCCTGACCTCACTGGTAATCACGAGTTGGTAGTAGTTTGCCTCATCGCGTGGGTCAGCAAATTCGACCTCGTAGTTGACAGAGGGAATGTTGTCTGTAATAGTTTCAGTTATGCTGTCTACTCCAATCAGTTGTGGGGCATAGGGAATTCGGGTGTGTCCTTCGGCCCTTAGGCCGGAGAGAGTTCCGCCTTCTATTTCAAACCTGTCGCCTTGCCTGACGGCTACTGATGGGAGTTCAAGGTAGGTCTTGTCGAATGGGAAGGCCACAGAATCAAGTTCCATTCCATTTAGTTTGACAATCACATAACCATCATAGACTCTTTCGAAGTCATCAACAGATGAATGGCTTACACTCTTACTGAGGTGAACCTTCATTGTGGAGTCAGCGCAGAGAAAGGAGAAAACAACGAGTTGACCGCCACCACTGGGAATCTCCAGTTTTACATCAGACTCGCAGGAAGCGAGGCTGAGCATGGTCAGGATGAACATTGATACTACTCCGGAATAATATCTGCACATTCGAGAAGGACTATTTTTATACAAAAATCACTGGTTACGGCAAATTTAGCTACTATTGTCTGGAAATAAAATTGACTATTGGATTTAGTTTTCGTAAATTAATATAAAAATAGTAGGTCATGATCCTAAAGAGTTTATCTCTGCCCGCATTGTTAACCATCACTATTATTGCCATGGCATCACAAAGCTCTTGCAGACACAAGCCTGACATCAGCTATCTTCGGACAGGGGATTTACTGTTTGCCACCTCGCATCCGAATGCTGATGGGCTAGACCAGGCGATCAATGACGTGACCCAGACATCAAAGCATACTGATTACACGCATGTTGGGATAGTGGAGGTAGATGATGAAGCAGTTTGGGTTATCCATGCCGCACCGATCAAGGGAGTGACACGCGAACCCATTGAGAGTTTTCTGGTGGATCAGAATGTAGTAGACGCTTATCGATTAGTTGAGGAGTACAGAGAGTTCATTCCCGATGCAATAGAAAAGGCCCATGCACTTTTAGGTCTGCCATATGATTACACCTATANGTTGGGTAGCGGTGGCCATTATTGTTCGGGCTTTATTTACACGATTTTTGAGCATTACGGAGTATTTGATCTGGAGCCCATGACCTTTAAGGATCCTAGAACCGGGGAATTTCACAAGGACTGGATCGATCATTACAAAGAGATGGGCATTGAGATTCCCGAAGGACAGCCCGGTTGTCATCCAAATGGCCTGGCCGGATCTGCCGTGCTTAGATTCCTTAATCGAGTCCAGGAATCAGTTGCAAACAAGCCCATATCCTTCCTTCCCTTTGGTGAGTATTAAACTGGGTTATAATCTTACCAAACAGCAATACGAGAGCCAAGGCTCTGGTATTGCTGTTTTTATTTAGATTATTAGTAAAAGGTTTGTTCCATCCTCAATTATTTCAGACATATTAAAACTAAAAACCTCGTAGCCTGAAGCATTTAGCAATGGAATATAATCCTCAAATTAAGCATCTTTGGTTTTAATCTGCTGACCAAATATGTTGATAGAAAGTACAAATAAACACGAGATTATGGTAAGTATTTTCATGGATGAGTTATAAAATTATGGGTTGCAGAATAATTTTATTCTGTGTTTTCTATGCTTATTACAATTATAAGGAAAATTATCCAGGCTTAAAGTACATAAAAGGGATTTATATTTTGGAGCAGGATGCTTAGTTACTGTTCTTTATTTTGAAGAAGTTGCTTTTTTTTAGTGTCAAAGAATAAAAGCACTGTTAGTACAATCAACGAAATGCTTACAAACATTGGGATTATGAACATCATATTAATAGGTAACAAAAGCCCACAAAGCATGGTTCCAATGGCTATTATACCGGCAAAAATTGCATATGCGTTTGCCTTATAAAACCAGGCATATGGAAAGAAATGGGCACCAGTTATAATTGCATAGACCATGACAAAATAGTCTGGAAACTTAACTAGCGCAAAGATCAAAAAGGGGAAATAAAACAATTGGGCAAGATTCAGCCAAAGTCCCAACGGTTGTAATGGGTTAGAAGGGTCTTTCCAGGTGATTTTGAAAAGTCTGGAGAACAGTAATGCCAGGGGAAGCAACAATGCTCCAACCATAAAAGTAATTACCGACTTGTCATATGAATTGAATTTTAGTGTCCAAACATATGCAATTAGGAGCCAAATAATACCTCCCGCTAATGTGAAGTTTATCCCATTTTTGAACTTAATGGATAGTCTTACACGTAACTTGTCTAGAGCCTCTTTTGTCATTGTTCAGATTCCTTTACTGTTTATTAGCAATAGAATAGTCTGACTTAAGTTTGCTGTAAATCTCCAGGTCTGTAAAGACGCCACCGGTCAAGAGCTCTCCCTGCCTTTCAATTCCTTCAAACTTAAAGCCTAGTCTTTTGGGTATATTCTTACTGGGAGTGTTGCCAACTGCACATTTTATCTGTACACGGTTTAAACCCTGTGTGTTAAATGCAAAATCACAGAGTTTATCAACTGACCTGGTGACTATCCCTTGCTTTTGATACTTTTCTGAAAGCCAATATCCGATTTCTGTCTTTTTGTTTAGTCTGTCAGTATCCTTAAACCCTATTAGACCGGCGAATTCACCACCCTTCCTTATCGTGAAGACATATTCAAATCTATCTTCTGGGGCATTTACAACAGATGCAACGAAACTATCAGAATCAGATATTTCTTTTGTGAACTCAACAAAGGGCAGCCATTTGCCCAGATATTCTCTTTGGTTGTCAATCGTTTTAAAGATATCAACAGCATCAGATTGTTCCAATTGCTTAAGCTCTATATCATTGTCTACTTTTATCGTCATTTTGATTTCTTTTTTGTGTTTCAGCTAATGAATTATTTATATATTCTATGGTGAATTCAGTAAATGACAATTTAGCGATTTCTTATTAATCAAAATTCAATACTATTTATTCATCCTATGCCAAGCCATTCTCATGGTTCTTTAATATGGTACCAATCTTCAGTTGGGTGAATCTTTTTCGTTACATAGTACGGTTGCCGCGGAAGTTGACAATATAGTAAATAGTTTGAAATATTTCCCTGGAATAAGGGTTTTTGGGAGCCTTAAAAGTCAATTGTATAAACTGCAGGCATGCTAAGATAGAACTATTTCAAATTAGGGTCTGAGAGGCTGATAAACGCAAAATCATGTGGGAGAAATAGTAAATTTGAACCATAGCTTTCGAGAAGTGCGAAATTGGCAGNATAAAATACATAAGAGTCTGTATATGCTGAAGAGTATTAGAGTTTACAGTGCNTNCTTCTTTTTTGCGTTATTAACGCTCCTTTTCCTTGACTTTACCGGGACATTGCATTTGTGGTTTGGCTGGATGGCTAAGATCCAACTTGTGCCAGCAGTCCTTGCTGTGAATATCGGTGTAATCATTGGTCTGGTAGTATTAACAGTGCTCTTCGGCCGTGTTTACTGTTCGGTAGTCTGCCCCCTGGGCATCTTCCAGGACGGTGTGTCAAATCTCTCGGCACGCAGGAAAGGTAAGAAAAGTCGCTTTCGCTATTCAACTGCTATTACCTGGTTGCGTTATTTTTCTCTGGTAGTGTTTATTGTCGCACTGGCCGCCGGGATTAGCGTTGTCGTTTCCCTGCTCGA
>JGI24707J26582_10002075_pt1 | contig 15358 bp, 16 predicted proteins | sample BioPla1DNA1_FD_26582 | JGI IMG/M metagenome (IMG submission 26582) | reverse complement strand
CACACCATGTCGCAAAAAAGTCAACTAAAACTAAACCTTCACTAATTAGATTATTAAAATCTTCACCTGCATATTTAATAAGCATATCTATATCTCCTCCTTTTAATTATATTCTACGTTTATTATAAGTTAATAAATGTCCGGATTCAAATATTATGCAATCGTAACTATCGTCACGCCAGCCATCCCTTCATATTCACCACCATAGCGGTACGATTTAACGTTTTTATCTTTCTTTAACTCTTCGTATAAAGCTTTTCTTACAGCACCTGTCCCAAAGCCATGAATAATCCTTAACTCTTTTAAATTGGCTAGTAAAGCTTGGTCGATAAACTTCTTATAAGCTTCTTTAACATCTTCATAACGGTAACCTCTTAAATCAAGTTCACTTGTCGCATACTTACTACTAGGTGTTTTTGTATCACCTTTTTTAACCTTTTTAGATTCTTGTTTAAATTCTTCACTTCTAACGAGTTCACTACCCTTAAACTCTAACTCGAATATGCCAAACTGAACGACATATAAGTTTTTCTTTTTAGAGATAATCTCTCCATACTGATTATAAGGTTTAATATAAACGAAGTTGCCAACCTTTAAATCTGATGGCTTATCTTTATTCTCTCTTTTAATCCCTAACTTTGCCAGCTCGCCTTTTAACTCTGCTACTTCATGTTCTTTAGGTTGTTCTTCTAATCTTTTTAAGATAAGACTCGCTTCTTCAGTTATTTTCTTAACTTGCTTTTTAACTTCTTTTTCAGCATTTAAAAAGAGTTTTTCTTTTTCTATTTCTAAGGCTAATATCTTTTCATTTACTAACCTTTCTTTTTCTTTAATTATATTTTCTGTATCTTTAATGGATTCTAGTCTTTTGTTAAGTAGTTCAATCTTTTCTTCAAACCTTTCAACTGATGCACTTAAATCAGTCTTTTTCTCGTTTAAGTACTTAAGAGCGTTACTCGTAATCTCTTCATTCATCCCTAACCTTTTCGCAATCTTAATTGCATTAGATGAACCACTTTTACCATAATCAATCTCATATAAAGGTTTAAGTGTCTCTTCATCAAACTTCACACTCGCATTTTGAATTACAGGTGATTCATAAGCATAGATTTTTAACTCTGAATAGTGAGTAGTTAAAACTAGTCTTACATTTTTACTTAAAAAATAATCTAAAATACTCATCGCGAGTGATGTACCTTCGTTTGGATCTGTTCCAGAACCTAACTCATCTAATAAAATTAAACTTAAGTCGCCTGCCTTATTAATAATCTCATTAACATTTTTAATGTGACTTGAGAAAGTTGATAGCGACTGTTTAATTGATTGATGATCACCAATATCTGCGTATATACCTGAAAAGATTGAAACATCAGATTCACTACTCGCAGGAATCAACAAGCCCGTCTGAGCCATCATAGTTAATAACCCTAGTGTCTTTAACGCGACAGTTTTACCTCCCGTATTCGGTCCTGTAATCATTAAAATCGGCTTAAATTCATTGATTTTTATATTGACTGGGACAACTTCACTTTGGTTAATTAAAGGGTGTCTAGCGTTAATTAAATTAACATTACCTAAACTATTCATATTCGGCATATGACAATTATATTTTAAACTATAAGTTCCACACGCAAAATAAAAGTCTAAATCTAATAATACTTCCATCGTTATATTTAACTGTTCATAAAGTGGATGAATATAAGCTGATAAGTTTCTTAAAATATTTAAAATCTCTGCTTCTTCATCTTTATTTAATTTAACAATCTGATTACTTAATTCACTCGCTTCTAATGGTTCAATATACGTAGTTGTCTTACTAGCTGAAACATCATGAACAATCCCTTTAATTTGATTTTTTAAGTCAGTTTTTACAGGTAAGCAATATCTGTCATTTCGCATAATTAGGAGATTTTCATTTAATAGTCGTGCTTTTGAGACTAACATATCTCTTAAGATTTTTTCTCTTCTTTTTTCAACTTTACTAATCTCTTTTCTAATCTTATATAACTCTTCACTCGCACTATCTAATATACTTGCGTCTGGTGATAAGACTGAATCAATTGCATCAATTACATCTTCATGCGCATTTATATACTCAAAATAAACATTTAAATAAGAAGTTTGAACTTGTTCATCTTTAAACTTTTCAGCCTTTCTTTTGATGTCTTCTGCCATCCTTAAAAAGAGTCTTAAGTCTTGCAAATCAGCAATCGTTAAATCTCTTTTTAACTTAATTAAACTTAAGACATCAAGAATGTCAAAATCTTTTAAAAATGGTAGGCCACCACTTCTACTTATTATGTTTATCGATTCATTAATTTTATTTTGTCTATTAGTAATCTCTACTAAATCAGTTAAAGGATTTAAATTTAAGATTTTATTTCTTACTGTATTAGTATAAGAATTATTACTAATCTCACTTAAAATTAAATCAAACTCTAATGTTGTCTTAGCGAAATTCAATATATCACAACCCTTACTTTTTTGGTTTTTTATGGTATAATAAGTTTTTTATGGTATAATAGTATTATAACATGAGGTGAATCATTATATGAATCAATATTCAATGAAACTTTCAAAAAACCAAGTTGATTTACTAATTGAAAAGTATGCTAAGTATGAGATAGAAAAGAAAATACCACATACTATTTTTGAAGCGCTCATTGATGAATTAAGTCTAGTTATCTATAATAATGGGACATTACTATTAAACGGTGATTATAAAGAAGAACTCAAAAATATTAAAGACCGTTTAGGTTTAGTTCCTTTTTCTGCTATTGGGAGCGATGAAGTAGGAACGGGTGATCTTTTTGGCCCAATCGTTGTCTGCAGTGCTTATGTACCAGAAGATCAAATTGAAATTTTAGAAGAGATGGGCGTTAAAGATTCTAAAAACATGACAGATAGACAAATTGTTGAACTAGCACCTAGACTAAGTAAAATGTTAGTTCACTCCGTCTTAATTTTAAACCCTGAAAAATATAACTTAATGGTTCGTCGCGGCTATAATATGAATAAAATTAAAGCCTTTTTACATAACCAAGCAATTTTATTAACACAGAAAAAGCTAAAAGGTAAAAAGACTGTTGTAATAGTTGACCAGTTTTGTAGGCCAGAAATATATTATAATTATTTAAAAGGTGAAAAAAATGTTTATCGTGATATTACTTTCTTCACCGGTGCTGAAAGCGTACATATAAGTGTTGCCGCAGCTTCGATTATTGCTAGATATGCATTTTTAGCAAAGATGCAACAATTAAGCAAATTTGCCGGTATGAAACTTTTAAAAGGGGCAGGAACTGATGTTGATAAACAGCTTATCTACTTATATAAAAGCCAAGGCTATGACATCTTAAGGCCAATTACGAAACTAAACTTTAAAAACCTCGCAAAAAATAATATCATCCCACCAACAAAGGCGCTGTAAGGCGCTTTTTTTATTCGCCTAACCCAACTTTGCTTAATACTTCTAAAAACTCTTTTGGTGGGTTTTTAGTAAAACTCATGAGTTTATTTAATGATGGATGAATAAACTCTATTTTTGTTGCATGAAGCATATGTGGATAATTTTTAAAGTCTTTTTTAGGACTATAAACTTTATCGCCGACGACTGGATGATTAATATAATCTAAGTGAACTCTTATTTGGTGTGTTCTACCTGTTTCTAAGTTACATCTTAAATAACTATACTGTTCGTTTTGCCTAATAACTTCAAAGTGAGTAATTGCTTCTTTTCCTTTAGGACTAACTACCATCTTAATCTTATCTCTAGTTATTGGTGCATCAATAGTCCCGCTTGTTTCTTTAAACGGATGATAAACAAGTGCTAAATACTCTCTTTTTAACGTTCTATCTTGAAACTGACTAACAAGTGAATCATAAGCTAAATCACTCTTCGCAACAACTAATAAGCCACTCGTCTCTTTATCTAACCGATGAACGATACCAGGACGATCAGCCCCACCTTTAAGTGATAAATCTTTCGTATGATACAAAAGATGATTAACGAGCGTTACTTCTTTTACTGATTCACTAGGATGAACGATTAAACCAGAAGGCTTATAAATAACTAAAAGAGAATCATCTTCATAAATAATCTCTAAATCTAAATTAACCGGTTCTAAGTCTTTTTCTTCTAAGTTTATTGTTATATCAAGTAGATCATTAGTTTTTAATAAATAAGAAGGCTTAATAACGTTACCATTAACTTTAATTAAGCCATCAGTTATCATTTTCTTTATCTTACTTCTTGAATAATCCTCTAAGTAATCTACTAAAAAAACATCAACTCTAATTAAATTATCTTCATTACTTATAATAACTTTATGATTCATCATCAGTATCATCAACCTCAGTAGTCTCTTCAGCCTTCTTTAAGCGTTTAGTCTCTAAAAAGATAATCTCAACCGCTAATAATATCCCACCAATTACTAACATTGAATCAGCAATATTAAAGTTAGGATAATGATAACTTCCAAACCTAAAAGATAAAAAGTCAACTACATAACCTAAAAATAACCGATCAATAAAATTACCGATTGTCCCACCTAACATAAATAGTATCGCAAGTGTAAAATACTTTTTCTCTTTAAAATTACTACGCGTTAATAAAAAGATAAATAAGATAATTGCAGCGATAGGTATGCCAAGTAAAATAACTGTTTTACCAGAAAAAGCACCCCAGGCAGCACCATCATTAACAATATATTCAATATGAAAAAAGTTAGGGATAATTTTAATGTTTTCTTGTAGTTCCATATTATGTGACACTAAAAATTTAGTAAGTTGGTCTACTAAAACAATCCCTAAGACAACACTAACGCAAATAGAGATATATGTTATAAGTTCTTTCTTGTTCATATGAATCCCCCAACTATATAGGCAATAACCCAAAGAATAGCATTAATTATTAATCCATAAATAATAGTTTTAAGTATAATTACTCGCATCCCTTTTAATTCAATCGTTTTATAATACATGTACTGATAAAAATAAACATTAAAGAACACAAATAAATTTATAACTAATACTAACAAGTTAAAAAGATGAAGGAACATAAACATTATGTTTCCAATAATTAAATAAATTGGTAAAAAGAGAAAAAACGTCTTTAAAGCTGTTGAGTCTTTAGCCGCATTTCTCACTTCTTTTGAAATCTTTTTCTCTTCTACTTTAATTAATTCTAAACTACGAAAGTAATTTTTCAAGCGCTTCATTAAAATCACTAACCTTTACTAGTTCAAATGTTGGGTTTTTTATTTTATTATAAGCCTCTAATGCTTCTTCATAATCACCTTCAGGAACGAAAAAGATATCAACCCTCTTGTTAGCAGTAAAAATCTTTTGTTTGACGCCACCAATTCTACCAACCGAACCATCAGCTTCCATCGTACCTGTACCACTAATGACTTTATTGAACTTTCTTTTCGTTATTGTCGCATAAATTTCTAATGTTTGTAAAAGGCCACCAGAAGGTCCAACTTTACTATCTTTATGATAATGTGTTTGATACTTTGGATTAGAATCATTAATTACATAATACTTATCATAAATAATCCAAAACTTACCATCAGTCTTTGTAATTTCAATATCTGTAACTGTATCTTCGACATCTAAAGTTGTTAAAGTAATCGTATCATTATCTTTAAAATAATTAAGCAACTCTTCATCAGTAAAACTACTAATGTGTTCACCATCAAGATGCGTAAATCTCGTTCCCACTTTAAGTTTATCATTGAGCGAATAAGTTATGATATAACTATTTAAAGTATAATCAATCGTTATTGTATTATCTACTTCAGCCGCCTTTAAATAAGCATTAATAATTGCGTACTGAAAACTTAAATCTTCTAAAATTGCGCCACGATAAAAAGATGCTGCACTAGAAGTATATGTCGTTTCTTTATAAACATCGACACGATAATCTAAATAACCTATAAGCATCTGAAAAAGTGTCGGTTTAGAAGAGATGATGTAAATACTATAAAATTCACCACTTGATTCTAAATCTTCAAACTCAATTTCTTTACTAATTGGTTGAATGTTACCTGGTAAATCCATCTTATAACCACCGACAGGCACTATTAAACTAATAATTAATAATGCGTAGATAGGAATGATTAAAATTAAGAGTTTTTTGTTTTTCATTTAATAAAATCAACCCCGTCAAATTTTCGGTATTTAATCTTAGCTGCATCTAACATCTTCTTAGCAGCAATATTACTTTCAGTATTGTTGTATTTATCGGCGTAATAGACAACTTCTTTAATCCCGCTTTGAATAAGTAATTTCACACACTCATGGCAAGGAAAGAGTGTCACATAAACTATCGCATCAACTAATGGCGTTGTCGCATTTAAAATTGCGTTCGCCTCAGCATGAACGACATACGCATATTTACTATCATATAGTTTTTCAGCATCTTTCCACGGAAAAACATCATCGTCAATGTGACGAGGAAAACCATTATAACCGATACCAACGATTCTTTTTTCAGTATTAACTAAGCATGCTCCTACTTGTGTATTTGGGTCTTTACTTCTTTTCGCAGATAGTAAAGCTACACCCATAAAGTATTCATCCCAAGTTATGTAATCTGTTCTTTTCATTATTTTTCTTCTTTCTTTTTAAGACCTAATTCAATCTCTTGAACTAAATCAACTTTATCTGGTGCGTTCATCATTAAATCGCGAGCACTTTGAGTTTTTGGAAAAGCGATAACGTCTTTAATGTTTGCAGTATGTGTCATTAACATAATAATTCGATCGAGACCTAAAGCGATACCACCATGTGGTGGTGTACCATAACTTAACGCTTCAATTAAAAAGCCAAAGCGCTGATTAACTGTTTCTTTATCTAAACCTAACGCCTTAAACATCTTTTGTTGGAGTGTGCTATTATGAATTCTAATTGAACCGCCACCGATCTCATAACCATTTAAAACGATATCATAAGCTTTCGCTAAAACTTCTTCTAAATTGCCATCTAAATCATCTTTATGTTTAGGTGAAGTAAACGGATGGTGTCTCGCTACGAAGCGTTTTTCTTCTTCATCATACTCAAAGAGTGGAAAATCAACAACCCATAAAAACGCATATTCATCATCTTTAACTAAATCTAAACTTCTTGCAACACTACGTCTAACTGCACCTAACGCATTTGAAACATTTAAGTAATCTTTCCCAAAGACAAACAGTAATAAATCATCATTCGCAAGTTCATATTCTTTTATATAGTCATTATCTTCAAAGAATTTACTAATTGAGCCTGTTAGTTTACCTTCTTGATACTTTAAGAACGCTAAACCTTCACCATGATTTTTCTTCGCTTCATCTGTTAAAGCATCTAACTCTCTTCTAGTAAAGTTAGCTCCGCCTTCTACTTTAATGTATCTAACTACTTTATCTTCTAAAAAAGGAATAAAAGCGAGACTTGTTTTTGGGTCTTTTAAAGTTAATCCATATCTTAAGTCAGGCTTATCTGAACCATATAAGTCCATCGCTTCTTTAAATGTTAACTTTTTAAATGGTCTAGTTAAAGTAATATTCATTTCTTTTTTAAATAAATCAACGAATAAACCTTCAATTAAGTCTCTAATATCTTCTTCTTCAACAAATGATGCTTCAATATCGACTTGTGTAAACTCTAACTGTCTATCACTTCTTAAATCTTCATCACGGAAACATTTAGCGATTTGAAAGTATTTTTCAAAACCAGCAACCATAAATAATTGTTTATATATTTGCGGACTTTGCGGTAAAGCATAATATGAACCATGATAAAGTCTTGAAGGCACTAAAAAGTCTCTTGCCCCCTCAGGTGTACTTTTACCTAAGATTGGTGTATCAAGCTCATAAAAACCTTTACTAATTAAATAGTTTCTAATCGTTTGCGTGATTGAACTTCTTCTCATTAAATAATGTTGTTGTTTAGGTCTTCTTAAGTCTAAATAACGATATTTTAGTCTTGTATCTTCTAATGAGTTATCATCATATGATACAGCAATTGGTGGTTGTTCAGCAACATTTAAAATAGTTAACTTACTAACAACTACTTCAATATCGCCAGTCTGTAACTCTTTATTTTTACTTTCTCTTTCAACAACTTTTCCTTTAACTTCAATAACATATTCATTTTTTAAAGTTAAAGCATCATTATAGTTAGGATTATCAGGCTTAATAACTAGTTGTGTAATCCCAAATCGATCTCTTAAATCAACGAAGACTAAACCACCTAAGTTTCTTCTTTTAGAAACCCAGCCTTTTAAACAAACTTCTTCATTTAAGTTTTTAAGCGTTAACTCATTATTGTTATGTGTATATTTTCTCATCTTTTCTTACCTAATTTCTTTACTAACTCATCAAAATCAACTGTTTTTTGTTCTTCTGTTTTGACATTTTTTAAAGTATATAAATTACTATTTAATTCTTCTTCACCGATAATTATTAAATAGTTTGGATTGTTTTTTAATGCGCTCTTTAACTGTGTCGCAAACTTTCTATCTAAGTGATCAATATCACCTTTATAGCCAAGGTCTCTTAACTCACTTAAAATGGTGAGCGCCGCTAATTTTGTCGCTTCATCAAAGTATAAAACATAAAAGTCGAACGGTTTATCTTTTGGCATTTCCACATTTTCAGCCTCAATTGCCTGCATTAATCTTTCCATCCCAAAAGCGATACCAACACCTGAAACATCTGGCCCACCGAACTCACTAACGAGTTTCTCATAGTGACCGCCACCACCTAAGATGTTTTGCGCACCAAAACCTTTAATGTTCGCTTCTATTTCAAAAACTGTATGACCATAATAATCTAAACCTCTCACCAAGGCATCATCAATCTCATAAATAACATCCATCGCATCTAAATACTTTAAGACATCACTAAAATATTTACTTGCTTCAGCTGTTAAATGATGCATTGGTTTAGGTGCCTTTTTAACTACTGGTTTTTCGCCATCAATCTTACAATCTAAAATACGCATCGGATTAACATCTATTCTTGTCTGACAGTTTTCGCATAAATCTTCTTTATGTGGTATGAAATAGTCTCTTAAAATTTTATTATAATTTAATCTTGATTCAATATCTCCAAGTGTATTAATCTTAACTACTACTTGTTTGAGTCCTAATGATGAAATAATCTTATAACTCAAACCGATTACTTCAGCATCAAGCGAAGGACTTTTCGCTCCAATCGCTTCAATCCCAAACTGATAGAACTGACGATATCTACCTTTTTGCGGACGCTCATAACGGAAATTAGGCCCTAAATAGTATAGTTTAGTAATCCCACCATCAGCATAAAGTTTTTGTTCAACATAACTTCTAATAACTCCAGCTGTACCTTCAGGTCTTAAAGTTAAGTCTCTATTACCTTTATCTTTAAAGTTATAAGTTTCTTTTAAAACCATATCTGATAGTTCACTTTCACGGTGGAAGACTTGCGAGTACTCAAAAATTGGTGTTCTTATCTCACCATACCCATATATTTCTAATAATTTAATTAGTTGGTTTTCTAATGCCCGATACTTTCTTGTTTCTTCTGGCATTAAATCATAAGTTCCCTTTGGCTTTTGAATCATAATAAACCTTCCTTTCCATTACATACTTGTAGACATCATAATAAGTTCTAGTCTTACCATGGTAATAATTATTCTTTTTAATATTATGTAAACGAAAATTATTTTTCTCACATACTTTTCTTGAAGCATAATTTTCTTTTATTGTCCTAACTACAATCTTTTCTAATTTTAACTCTTTAAAACCGACTTCTAACATGATTTCTACGGCTTTTGTAATAATACCTTGGTTCCAATACTCTTTTTTAAGTAAATAGCCGATATGAGCCGATTTTAAGATTTTATTAGTTGTGTGAAAGTCGATAACCCCAATCATTCTATTAGTTTCTAAATCAACTATTGCATATCCTTGTGGTTCATCACGATATTCATCACTAAAATATAAATTATTAAAATGAATTACCGCTTCTTCAACATGTTTAAAAGGATACCAAGATAAAAACTTAACAGTCTCTTCATCACTTCCTATAAGAAAATAATCTTTTACATCACTTTCTTCAACCGGTCTTAACATGTAATTAAGAAAATATTTTACCGGTAATTTCTTCATCTTCATTTCTCTTCAGAATCAATCATTATTGAAAATGGGCCATTGTTAAGATATGTTACATGCATATGTGCGCCAAACACGCCAGTTTCAACATTAAAGTCTTTTCTTAAATCTGCAATTAGCTTTTCATAATAGTGTTCCGCTAACTCTTTTGGTGCACTATCACTAAATGATGGACGGTTATTATTTTTAACACTTCCATAAAGTGTAAACTGACTAATTAATAATATTTCTCCACCAACAGCCTTTAAATCTCTATTAATCTTTCCGTTTTCATCATGGAAGATTCTTAAAGTTTTAATCTTTCTTAAAATATAATTATAATCTTCATCAGTATCGGTCTTCTTAATCCCTAAAAAGATTACATAACCTTTACCGATATTAGCTTCATGATTTTCTGTTTCTAGTTTTGCGAAATCAACTTTTTGAACTAACGCTCTCATTAAACATACTTCCTTTCAATTTGATAGACACTATGAACACCCATCAAATCTAACATAACTTTTTCTAATGTTTCTAAGTTAGGTACTAAAATCTTTAAAGTTATAATACTTTCAAGTTTCGGTGTAACAAACGCATTAATCTCTGCAATAGTAATTCTTCTCGCATTGATTTTAGAAATAATATCACCGACAAGATTATCTCTATTGATAGCTGAGACTTGAATTCTTGTTGGATATTGTCTGCTAATATTATCTGCCCAATATACTTCAATTAATCTTTCGTTTTCTAAAGCATTTAAGTTAGGGCAGTTCTTATGATGAACTGCAATCCCTGAACCTCTTGTAACGAAGCCCATAATTGGATCATTATAAACTGGTGAACAACAATTAGAGATTCTTATTTGTGGACTAGTAAGACCTTCAACTACAATCCCACTTTCATGTGTCGTCGTTAAAATCCTTTGAGCACGGTCTAATTGTCTTTGAAGTAGTAACTCTTTATCGATTTCTTTACCTAAAACACGACTGATTACAGTCTTTTCAGATAAGATACCTTTACCAACTTCAACATATAAACTCTCAACATCTTCAATTCTATTTTTAGAAAAATGTTCTTTAACAAAATCATCAGTAATAACCGTTAAATCAGCCTTTTGCGCAACAGCTTCTTTTTCAACCGATAATTTGCCTGCCTGATATAAATTATCTCTGTTAGCTCTATTTAAATAGTTTCTAATTTTATGTCTAGCATTACTGCTTCTAACAAAACTTAACCAGTCTTCACTTGGACCAGGCGAGTTTTTATTAGTTCTAATCGTTACAACATCACCTGTCTGTAAATGATAATCAAGCGGAACAATTTTATTATTAACTTTCGCACCTACAGCTTGATCACCAACATCAGTATGAATACGATACGCAAAATCAATTGGTGTAGAACCTGTCGTTAATTCTATTACTTGTCCTTTTGGTGTAAAGACATAAACATTATCTGCTAAAATATCAGACTTAACCGACTCAACAAACTCACTTGCAGTACCGGTATTAATCTCGCCTTCTTCTGCCATCTTAGATAGTTCGCGGTACCACTTCAACTTTTGAGCAATCTCAAATTGTTCTTTTTCTTTAGAATATTCTTTTCCTTCTTTATAGGCCCAATGTGCCGCAACACCATACTCAGCCACTCTGTCCATCTCTTCAGTTCTTATTTGAATTTCAAAAATAGAACCATTACTAGTAATAACAGTCGTATGAAGTGATTGATACATATTTTCTTTTGGGACTGCAATAAAATCTTTAAATCTATTTGGGATTGGGATAAAGTTCGCATGAACAATCCCTAATGTTTGATAACACGCTTCAATTTTATCAACGATAATTCTTAAAGCTAAAATATCATAGATATCTTCAAACGCTCTATTTTGAAGAGCCATCTTTTTATAAATAGAATAGATAGATTTCGTTCTACCGCTAATCTTAAACTTCTTAATTTTATTTTCTTTTAAGATTTCGCTTAATTTATTTTTAATCTTTTCCACATCATCAATAAAAAGTTTTTCTTGATTTTTAACTAAACTTTGAATTCGATAGTAATAAGGCGGATTAGTTACTCTTAAACTAATATCTTCTAACTCAGCCTTAATATTAAATAAACCTAATCTGTGAGCGAGTGGAGCGAAAATATCAAGTGTCTCGTTTGCGATTCGTTCTTTCTTTTCCTCAAGTTGATAATCAATCGTCCTCATATTATGTAATCTATCAGCAACTTTAATTAAAATAACGCGAATATCTTTACTCATCGCAAGTAACATCTTCTGATGGTTCTCTGCCTCGCTTTCACTCTTGTTGTAACTTAATTTAGAAATTTTCGTTACACCATCAACAAGCGCTGCTACTTCTTCNCCAAACTTTTCTTTTATCTCTTTTAAATCAGTATTTGTATCTTCAACTAAATCGTGAAGNAATGCCGCTATTAAAGTATTAGGACCACTATTTAATTCCGCAAGAATATAAGTAACAGCCATAGGATGAGTAATATATGGGGCTCCACTTCTTCTAAACTGCCCTTCATGTTTAAAAAGCGCTAATTGATAAGCTTCCTCAATGCGCTTTAAATCATCTTCTTTTTNGATGTAAGTTTTAATTTTTTTAATTAATTCCTTATAACTTACAACTTCCACTTAATCACTCGCTTTTTAATATTTTAATGCTATATGAACAGGAATATCTTTAATCTTTTCAATACCTTTTAAATCAACTAATTCAATGAAAAACGCAGCGCCTACAACCTCCGCACCTAATTTTTCTGCAAGTTTGATTGTTGCAGCAACAGTTCCACCTGTAGCTAATAAATCATCAATAATTAAAACCTTTTGACCTTTTTTTAACGCATCAACATGCATAGATAGACGATCAGTCCCATATTCTAAATCATATTCAACTTCAACCGTTTCTCTTGGAAGTTTACCTGGTTTTCTAACTGGGGCAAATCCGATTCCTAATGAATAAGCAACAGGACAACCAAAGATAAAACCTCTCGCTTCTGGCCCAATAATAACTTCAGCCCCTACTTTTTTTGCGAAAGCGACCATATCATCGCAAATCTTTCTAAACGCTTTACCATCTAACATTGCAGGCGTTATATCTCTAAACATAATTCCTTCTGTTGGGTAGTCTTTAATTGTCGCAACATAATCTTTTAAATTCATATTATCATTTCCTTTCATACAAAGTATATTTTACTCCAATATCCTATTTTTTTCAATCAGTATAACAATTACATCAATATTATTTTAAAAGTGTTATTATTAATGTATAATAATATTAATATGATTAAAGGGGGTATTTAATGGAACCACTAGCAAATAGATCTCGCCCAAATGATTTTAAATTTGTAGTAGGACAAGACCACCTAGTTGGCGAAAATGGACCGATTAGAAGATTTATTGAAACAGGTAGAATCTTTAGTTTTATTTTGTATGGTAAACCTGGAACTGGTAAAACTACTATCGCTAATATTACAGCCCTAAAATCAAACTTAGAATATTTTAGTTTCAATGCTTCTACTGACAATAAAGCCTTTTTAAAAGAAATCGCGAATCGAACTATGTACAATAATGTTTTATTAATCATTGATGAGATTCATAGAATGAAAGCTGACACACAAGACTTCTTATTACCATTCATTGAAAAAGGCACTATTACAATTATCGGTATTACTACAGAAAATCCTTATAGAGCCGTTAATGAAGCGATTAGATCAAGATGTCAAATCTATGAAGTTTTACCACTTGAACCTGAATCAATCAAACAAGGTCTTTTAAACATTTATAATTCAAGTGATTTTAGTTATGATGGAAAAATTAACCACGATGTTTTTACATATATCTCTAATGTTAGTGCTGGCGATTTAAGAGTCGCAATTAATATGTTAGAGATTATTGTTACATTTGCAAGTAAGGAAGATGTAATAACATTAAATATCGCTAAGATGGCTTTAGGTGGTATGAAATCCCCATTAGATTATGATTATTATGACATTCTTTCTGCTTTTCAAAAGTCAATTCGTGGTAGCGATGTTGACGCTAGTTTACACTATCTTGCTAGATTACTTGCAACTGATNATCTTGAATCAATTATTAGAAGATTATTAGTCATCGTTTACGAAGATGTCGGTCTAGCAAATCCAGGTTTAGGACCTAAAGTTGTCGCAGCCTGTGAAGCAGCGGTAAAGATTGGCTTACCTGAAGCGAAATATCCGCTTGCAGTAGCCGTAATCGACACTGCCTTATCGCCTAAATCAAACACTGCTGGAACAGCCATAAACAAAGCGTTAGAAAAATATATAAACGAACCAACAGGTGAAATCCCTAAACATATTTTGAATAGAGAAATCGCTAAAAATCCTAATATCTATAAATATCCTCATGATTATAAAAACAGCTATGTTATTCAGCAATATTTACCAGATAAAATCATCGATGATGTTTACTATACACCAAAAGATGAATCTAAATACGAACAAGCCCTCAAACAACGGCTTTTAGCCTTAAAGANAGCGAAAAAAGTGGATTAGCCNCTTTTTTTATTTCCTTAAAGTCTTTATTGTGTGTTGGAGTTTTCTTAAACTCTATCGCTTTTGACATGTGTTTTTGAATAGGGTTATGTACAANATAATTGAACGGCGTTCAAAAGGGAGAGATGGATTACGCCTTTTGAGGATGCNGGATATGATGTTGAGATTATGTATCAGCCAGCAGATAGCGTGCAAAGCGTTAATAGAGCCATCGCCAGGAATATTAAAAATGGTAGAGGTATACCCCTTGACATATTATTTGGTTATGAGGATAAGCCTGAAAGAGTATTTGAAGCCTTTAAGGAAAGAGTAAATAGGAAGGGGAATAAATATGTTAGATAAAGAAAAGGTAATTAGTATATTAGAGACTGTCAATTTTAATAAGTCGATTTTAGAGTTAATTAGAAATACTGACAAGCTTGACTTTTTTGTTAAAGATTTTCTTATAGATTCAAGTGCATTCCGAAAAGTCCTTGGAGGTTAAGTACAGAAATCGTACATTGTATGAAGAGGCTAGAAAGCCTTCAACTTCGCTTGAACGTAGGTTAGAATTAGATAAGGAAATGATTGAAATAGTCAAGTCGTTGCCGAGACCGAAAGACATTGAGAAGTTGAAATCATTTTAAGGAGGATTATATGATAGAGTACAGACAAGACAGATTTACAAAGCAGTTGTTCAGACGTGCTGGTGCTGGTCCAGAAGAGTAC
>JGI24707J26582_10002070_pt1 | contig 15366 bp, 16 predicted proteins | sample BioPla1DNA1_FD_26582 | JGI IMG/M metagenome (IMG submission 26582) | reverse complement strand
ACTGTGATATATTTCAATAAACTGGACTTCAGTATCTCCCATCTAAGTCCAATAATATATACTTTTAGATTATATTTATAGTATATGTAAGTCATAATATGTGTGAGTCTACCTTTGGTACCCTGCAGTTTTATGATATATTATATAAATAATGAACTTTTATATTTTACTAAGGAGGCTGTATTTATGGCAATATTAGTAACAGGGGGAGCAGGTTATATTGGATCCCATACAGTTTTAGAATTAGCCAACAAAAAAGAGGAAGTAATAATAATAGATAATCTTGAAAAAGGTCATAAAGAAGCAGTAAAAGGTGGACAGCTTTATATAGGAGATATTAGAGATGGGGATTTTTTACATAGGGTTTTTTCCAAATATGATATTCAGGGAGTTATCCATTTTGCCGCAGATTCTTTAGTGGGAGAAAGTATGGAAAACCCCTATAAATACTATAATAATAATGTATATGGAAGTATGTGCCTATTGGGNAAAATGAAAGAATTCAATGTAGATAAGATTGTATTTTCCTCCACAGCTGCCACCTATGGTGAGGCAAAAAACATTCCCATAATGGAAGAAGATGAAACCAAACCCACCAACACTTATGGAGAGACAAAACTGGCAGTAGAAAAAATGATGCAATGGTTTAGTCAGGCATATGNNATAAAATATACTGCTCTTAGGTATTTTAATGCAGCTGGTGCCCATATTAGTGGCCATATAGGAGAAGACCATAATCCGGAGACCCATTTAATTCCTATAATCATGGAAGTAGCATTAGGCAAAAGAGACAAAATCTATGTCTATGGAGAAGATTATCCTACCAAGGATGGGACTTGTATTAGAGATTATATTCATGTAACAGATCTGGCTCAAGCACATATTCTAGCATTGGAAAAAATGGCAAAGGGTGAAGGTGGAGTATATAATCTTGGCAGTGGAAATGGATTTTCAGTGAAAGAGGTTATAGAAGCAGCTCGTAGAGTCACTGGCCATCCTATACCAGCAGAAATAGCCGAAAGAAGGGCAGGAGACCCAGCAGTCCTCATAGCTTCATCCCAAAAGGCAAAACAAGAATTGGACTGGAAACCTGAATATGATGATTTAGAAAAAATTATCAAGACAGCATGGAATTGGCACAAATCTCATCCTGAAGGATTTGTATCTTTATAATAAGATATTAGAATAGAGATTAATAAAATTTTAATATTTAGGGGTGTAAAAATGGATTTGCGAACTATAAAAAACTATGAAAAATGGCTCTTTGATCCGTATTTTGACACAGAAACAAGGGAAGAATTAAAAGGGATCAAGGGCAATGAAAAGGAAATAGAAGATCGTTTTTATAAAGACTTGGAATTTGGTACCGGTGGTATCAGGGGAATTATAGGTGCTGGTACTAATCGTATAAATAAATACACCATTAGAAGAGTTACCCAAGGCCTAGCNAATTTTATAAAAGGCAAGGGAGTAACTGCTGTGAACAAAGGTGTTGTTATAGCCCATGACCCTAGACATATGTCAAAGGAGTTTACGGAAGAAGCAGCACTAATTCTAGCAAGTAACGGTATTAGAGCCTATGTTTTTGAAGATTTAAGACCTACACCAGAACTTTCCTTTGCCCTAAGACATCTAGGAGCTACTGCTGGCATAGTCATAACTGCCAGCCACAATCCACCAGAATACAATGGTTACAAGGTTTATTGGGAAGATGGGGCCCAGATGGAAACAAAATTATCAGAAGAAGTCATAGGAGAGGTCAACAAGATACATGATTTGCATAGGATTATTCCAATGAAAAAGGAAGAGGCCTTGGAAATGGGTTTATTAAAATATATAGGACAGGAAATAGACGATCTCTATATAGAGGCAGTAAAAAATCAATCCCTCAGACCTGAGGTGATTAACCAGTTGGGAGAGGATTTCAAAATTGTATTTACTCCCCTTCATGGCACAGGTAATATGCCCATTAGAAGGGTTCTAGGTGAATTAGGCTTTCAACAGGTCAAAGTAGTACCAGAGCAAGAAGATCCAGATCCACAGTTTAGTACAGTGAATAATCCTAACCCAGAAGAAAAGGCAGCCTTTAAATTAGCAATAGAATTGGCCCAAAAACAGGATGCCCAGTTAATTATTGGGACAGATCCTGATTGTGATAGGGTTGGGGCAGTGGTAAAAAACAAAGAAGGTGAGTACATAGTCCTAACAGGCAATCAAATGGGAGGATTATTAGTAGAATATATATTGTCCACACTAAAAGAGAAAGATAGATTACCACTAAATGGGGTCATTATCAAAACCATTGTGACCAGTGAATTGGGGGCAACGATTGCCAAAGCATATGATGTAGAAGTTCTAAATACCTTAACAGGATTTAAGTTTATAGGAGAAAAAATCAAGGAATTTGAAGAAACAGGAGACAAGGCTTTTATCTTTGGATATGAGGAAAGCTATGGCTATCTTTCTGGTACCTACACTAGAGATAAAGATGCTGTAGTATCATCCATGCTGATTTGTGAAATGGCAGCTTATTATTATATTAGAGGTCTAACCCTTTATGAAGGCCTATTGGAACTCTATGATAAATATGGTTATTATCTAGAAGATCTGAAATCCATCACCTTGGAGGGCAAAGAAGGAACAGAAAAAATCCAAAATATTTTAGATAACTTTAGAAAAAACCCTCCATCACATATAGGGAGATATAGGGTAGTGAAAATAGAGGATTTTTTAAACCAAGATAAACTACCAAAATCCAATGTTTTAAAATTCCATATTGAAGGAGAGGCCTGGATAGCTCTAAGACCTTCAGGAACAGAGCCAAAGCTAAAGACCTATTATGGTGTAAAAGCATGGTCTTTACAAGATTGCAGAAAAAAACTCAATGAATTGATAGATGCCATGGAGTGTGAAAAACCATGAAAATATTGATTATCGATGATGAAAAGTTATTGGTAAAGGGATTGAAAAAAAGTTTAGAACAGGAAGGCTTTCAAGTCTATAGTGCCCATGATGGGGAGGAAGGACTAAACACCTTTGAAGCCAAGGGCTTTGATCTAATAATTCTAGATCTAATGCTGCCTAAAATAGATGGTATCAGTCTTTGCAGGATTATTCGTCAAAAAAGTGATATACCTATTATTATGCTAACGGCAAAGGATAGTGATATAGATAAAATACTAGGACTAGAATTAGGTGCAGATGACTATATGACAAAGCCTTTTAATACTAGGGAATTAATTGCTAGGATTAGGGCTATTTCCAGAAGATTAAAACAAGAAGAAGAAAAAGAAGCAGGGGAATCAATCTATGCTTCCGGTGATTTAATAGTAGATACCAATTATCGNATTGCAAAAAAGACCTCCNGAGAAATTGACTTGACCCCAAAAGANTTTGATATTTTATCCCTGTTAATTCGCAACAAAGGTCGAGTTTTTCCTAGAGAAGAAATTTTTAGGATAGTTTGGCAGGAACCCTGTTTAGATACTAGAACCATAGATGTTCATATAAAAAACCTTAGAGAAAAATTAAGGGACAATGAAGAGGATATTCCTATGATACAGACAAAGTGGGGAGTAGGATATTATTTTAGAAGGGACTGANAATAATGTTTTCCTCCATCAAACAAAAATTAGCATTGGTCTATATTCTTGTCATCCTTATTCCTTTAGTTACTATTAGCTATCTTTCTGTAAATCATATGGAAGAATCAATATTAAAGGGCATAGAAGTCAATACATTAAAAACCGCCAATATTCTTTCCAATATCAGTCAAAACAATCTAGACAATCCCTTTAATCTTAGAAAAAGCATTCTTCCCTATGCTACAACAGTAGAGGGAAGAATTTTAGTGCTAAATGAAGAAGGTCGGGTTATGGTTGATACTTCCCATATGATGAATGGTATGGTTATTGACAATGAGGAAGTAAAGGTCGCCTTTAATATGCAGGAGAGTTTAGGATATTATCAAACGGATAAATATATATTACAAGTAGCTACCCCTATTTTACAGGTTACTGGCAGCGGGAGAAAGGTTTCAGGAGTTGTACTAGTATCTCTAAGTGTAGATGCTGCCTTTGAAGCTATTAATGATTTTAAACAACAGTTAATACTTATATCTACTATGGCAGCTTTTATAGGAATCCTTGTGGCCCTATTAGTAAGTGAAAAGATGTCAAGACCTATTGTAGAATTATCAGAAAAGGCAAAGAGAATAGGTGAGGGGAACTTTGGAGAAAGGGTAGAAATCAAATCTAAAGATGAAATAGGAAGACTGGCAGAAAACTTTAATCATATGAGTCAAGAACTATATCGTATAGATAAAGGCAGGACCCAGTTTATAGGAGATGTCTCCCATGAACTAAAGACACCTCTTGCCTCTATGAAGGCATTAATCGACTCACTATTATATGGAGAAGATGATATACAGGTTTACAGGGAATATCTAGGAGATATAGATGGAGAAATTGACAGGTTAGCAGATTTGGTCAAATCCCTTCTGAGTTTTACTAAAATAGGTGAGGAAGGTATTAATTTAGAACCTACTTCACTAAATGAAATATTAGAATCTGCTACAAGGATTTTACATCCATTATCAGTAGTATATGATGTGGAAGTGCTGATGGATATAGAAGATCCACCTGAGATCCTTTGTGATAAAAATCGTATTACGGAAGTATTTATTAACCTTGTAGATAATGCCCTGAAATATAGGGATGTGGAAAAGGAACAGTCCAGAGTTATAATTAATGGTAGAAATATGAAGGATGGATATGAAATAAGGATTGTAGACAATGGATTGGGAATTAGGGAAGAGGAACTAAAATCTATTTTTGAAAAATTTTATAGAGGGGATACCTCCAGATCCAGAGATACTGGGGGAGTTGGTATCGGACTTTCCATAGTCAGTAGGATACTGAAACTACATCAATGGGAAATCTGTGTTGATAGTAAGGTAAAGGAAGGTACAACCATCATCCTTTTTATTCCTAAAACTTCTTTAAGTCTTTCTTTATAATTTCTTTACATCTTTTCATTGGGTTTTAATAATAGTAGATTATAATAAATATTATAAAGTATTTATACTGGATAGATAGATAATATCTATGGGCACATAATAAGGAGGGAAAATAATGAAAAAATCAATATGGATTTTATTAATACTTACTATGCTAGTGACTACTATGGTGGCATGCGATAGACGTTCTGTGGAAACACCAGCACCACCAATGGAAACAGGAGATCAACAACAGGGCAAAGATAGTGCAGTGGTAGATCCAGCACCAAAGGAGGAAACCAAAAATATTATACTATATTATGTTAACAAAGAATATGTGGTAACAGGAAATGAAGCTTTAGATAAAGTGGTACCTGTTGAAAAAGAAATAACAATGGGCAAAGAACCACTAGAAAGTATTATCATGGCAGAACTACAAAAGGATCCAGAAGATGATAAGCTGGAAACTGCTATAGGAAGTTTGAAAATTTTGAGCGTAGATGTGGCAGAAAATATAGCCTATGTGAATATAAGCAGTGAAAAACTAAATGGGGGTAGCCTACAGGAAACACTAGTATTAAGTCAAATAGTATATTCCTTGACAGAATTACCAGAGGTAGAGGCAGTACAGTTTTTCGTAGATGGTGGAAAACGAGAAACACTAATGGGACATTTTACTATTGAAGAGCCATTAAAAAGGAAAGAAATATAAAGAATGGGGCATATACCTAAGGTATATGCCCCTGAGTTATTTTATGATATTTTTTACACTCACTTATGATAAAATAAAAATTGCCCCCTAATGTGGAAATAAAAAGCTACTCTACTGGATCTAATCTATGATATTCTACTATTAATTCATCGATTTTAATATTTAAGGCAAAAATTTTATCATAATCTTCGCCACTATCCAAATAACGACCCAGTTTATTTCTTAACATATTTATTTCTGCACTTAATTCATCTAATTTTTTCATTATAATCCCCCCATATTAATATTGGCTAGAAGTATATAGGTATATACAAGTCCTTTGTGTAATAATATTTTTTACAATATTCTACCACCTTCATACAAAATAACATGTACGAGAAATTTAAAGTAAGAATATTGGTTTCTTTCAGACATATGTTTATCTTAGATTATTATACCATAATATTTGGAAAATGGTATTAAAATTTTATTACAAATTTTACGGTTCGTGTCTAATTTTGTCGTATTATATTCACCTTTTATTCAGTTCTAACCTTCATTAATGAATTATATAATAAGTAGTGGATAGAGGTGAATTCATGGGTAAAATATTTGATATAATAACAAAGGAATTTATGGTAGTTTTCATTGCCACTCTACCCTTAATAGAACTACGAGGTGCCATACCTATAGGAGTTTCCCTAGGTATGCATCCAATACATGCCATGATATTAGGAGTTTTAGGTAATCTTGTTCCAATACCCTTTTTACTCTACTTTATGGAACCTGTATTTAATTATTTAAAAAGCATAGGAATACTTCAAAAAATATTAGATAAAATAGTACTAAGAACATTAAAGAAAAGTGATAATATTAGAAAATACAGTATTTGGGGTTTAGTATTATTTGTAGCCCTTCCCCTACCCACCACTGGTATATGGAGTGGTTGTCTGGCAGCAACCCTTTTTAATATACCTGCAAAAGATGCTTTTTTTGCCATGACCTTAGGAGCTATAATAGCTGGAAGTATTATGTTGACTATAAGCTATGGTATAATCCTCTGGTAGTTAGCTAAAAGCTAGGCTATAGCAGCTAGTCAGCATAAAATACATATTGACAGGGAAAAGTATGAATGATATTATGTATATTGACAAAATTAAATGAAATCTTGATACCTTATCAAGAGTGGTGGAGGGATGGGCCCTATGAAACCCGGCAACCATAGAAGAAAGTATGGTGCTAAATCCCACAGGATATAAATTCTGGAAGATGAGGAAACCCAAATCAGTTTATATACACCTCTTCTTTTTGTGAAGAGGTTTTTTATTGCAAAGGAGGAATATAAATTGGCAAAAATATTATTTACTTCAGAATCTGTAACAGAAGGACATCCTGATAAAGTTTGTGATCAGATATCTGATTCAATCCTAGATGCTATATTTGAACAGGACCCCCATGCTAGGGTAGCCTGTGAAACAATGGTAACTACTGGTTTAGTATTAGTTGCAGGGGAAATAACTACTAATTGTTATGTAGATATTCCTAAAGTTGTAAGAAACACTATAAAAGAAATTGGATATACTAGAGCAAAATACGGCTTTGATGCTGATACCTGTGCTGTACTCACATCTATTGACGAACAATCCACAGATATTGCCATGGGTGTAGATGAAGCCCTAGAAAGTAAAAAAGGTAAAATGGCGGACAAATTAGAAGCTATTGGTGCTGGAGACCAAGGTATTATGTTTGGTTTTGCTTGCAATGAAACTCCAGAATTAATGCCTCTACCAATTGCCCTAGCTCACAAACTAGCAAAACAATTATCCCATGTAAGGAAGGATGGCAGACTAGCATATCTACGTCCCGATGGGAAAACTCAGGTAACTGTTGAATATGATGGGGACAAGCCTGTCAGGATTGATGCTGTTGTTATCTCCACACAACATAGTCCAGAAGTGGAGTTAGAAACCATAGAAGCAGATTTAATGGAAAATGTTATAAAACCTATTATCCCTACGGAATTATTGGATAATGATACAAAATACTATATTAACCCTACAGGTAGATTTGTTATCGGAGGACCTCAAGGAGATGCAGGGTTAACTGGTAGAAAGATTATCGTGGATAGCTATGGTGGATATTCCCGACATGGTGGCGGTGCCTTCTCTGGAAAAGATCCAACAAAAGTAGACCGTTCTGCTGCCTATGCTGCCAGATATGTGGCTAAAAACGTGGTAGCTGCTGGATTGGCAGATAAATGCGAACTAGAACTAGCCTATGCTATTGGTGTAGCTGAACCTGTGTCTATTATGGTAGATACCTTTGGTACTGCTAAGGTAGAAGAAGAAAAGATAGTAAAATTAATCGAAAAACATTTTGACCTAAGACCTGCTGCTATTATTAGGGATCTAGGACTAAGACGACCAATTTATGCCCAATTAGCTGCCTATGGACATTTCGGAAGGGAAGACCTAGACCTTCCATGGGAAAAAACTGATAAAGCAGACCTGCTTAAAAATGACGACATATTAAAAAACTAAAAATTATAAATCAACGAAAGAAGGGAATTCACCCTTCTTTTTTGTGTTTTAAGACCCTTTTACATCAATTCCCACTGGAAATCCCCTCATTCCTAAAGCAATTCATAAAATAGATATAGGATTCCGTCCCATTCCCTTTTTTAACCTAGAAGAAAACCCTTATATAATACCATTAACCGGTAATATATGAAGATGCATCTTCTAAAGGATGTAAAAAGTGAAAAGAGATTTAGAAGAAGTTATTAAAAAAAGTTTAGCTGGTGATAGTAAAAGTGTAGCAGAACTTCTCCAATCCCTAAGACCCCTAGTCCTATCCTATAGCAAGAGATACGGAGGACGACAGGGTGTGGATGAAGATATTTATCAGGATGGATTATTAGAGATATTAGAGGCATTGAGGGACTATGATTCTTCTAAAAATGTCCCCTTCTTAGGGTATATAACCGTAAGACTTCGCTACTATTACCAAAACCAAAGACGAAAACAGAAAACCACCTATTCTTTAAATCAAGTAATAGGAGATAATGAAGATACTACTTTTTTAGATTTAATAGAAGATGAAGACAGTCATGTGGAAGATATCTATATCCAATTAGAATCAAACCAAGAATTAATGAAGGCCATAGACGGACTGACTCCCTTACAAAAAAAGGTAATCCAAGAATATTATTTTCATAAAAAACCCCTTAAAAAAATAGCCTTAGAAAGATCAGTCCATCATGTGACTGTATCTAAGACAAAAGCAACAGCATTAAAGAATTTAAAAAAAGTTTTAAAAATATCATGCTAACTTTTACTCCTTCAACACATTTAATAGATGTAAGCTGCAGTTACAATAAAGATTGAGGGAGGTGAAAAAAATGGCAGTGGAAACTATTAGCAAGACTTCAAGATTAAGACTACAATTTGTAGAAAGCAGAGATGGTGAAGGAAAAGAAAAACTATCTTCTAGAAGCTACAGTAATGTCAACCCTGAAGCCACTGATGAGGCAGTATATAATGTATCATCAGAATTCATGGGACTACAGGAAAAGGAAGGAAAAAGCATTACTAGAATTGATGAAAGAGAATTAGTTGAAGGCTAGTAAAAGTAGTCAGCAAATATTTTACGGGAGGTGAAGAGTATTGAAAAGGACATTGGAAATGATCTTTAAAAAAACCGATGACAAAACAGCAAAGTTAACAGTAGCTGATCCGAGGGAGGATTTAACTGGTGACCAAGTAAAAACAGCTATGGAAAATATTATCAGTCAAAATATTTTCCTAATATCAGGCACAGAGTTATCCGCAGTCCATGAGGCAAAAATCATCACAGTAGATGAAGAATTACTGGAATTAGACTAAAAAAGGGAGATAATATCTCCCTTTTCATTATTAGAAGAAAGGCAGGTGTAGATATTGAATGAAATACTGAACCAAATAGCCAATCTAGGATTTCCCATAGTCATATCCATCTATCTATTGGTACGGATCGAGGGCAAACTAGAAGGCCTTACTGGTAGTATTTATGAATTGGCAAAGTCCATAGACCTATTATCCCATGAAAAGATAAAGGCGTGAAACATGTAATGTATAAGTATACAAACCCCTATTTATAGGGGTTTTTGTCATAAATGTATAATTATTACTCAAAAAAATCTTACCATATGATATAATAGGGGAAAGATAGAGTAGGGGCGGGAGACAAGCATGATACTAGAATTAGAAGGGAAATTAACAGAAATTATATTTCAAAACGAGTCCAACGGCTATACTGTTGGAAAGATGGAAACCGAGGGAGAAGAAATCACCCTGGTAGGATGTATGCCCACATTAANAGAAGGTGAACACCTTCAAGTCAAGGGCGCCTGGATAATCCATCCCATGTATGGTGAACAACTAGAAGTGGAAGAATATCGTCCCATTCTACCCTCATCAGAGGAAGGACTGATCAACTATCTAGCTTCTGGGATTTTGCCTGGTATTGGCAAGAAAATGGCAGAGAGATTGGTGGATCATTTTGGTAAGGAAGTAATGGAAATCATAGAATTCCATCCCCATAGACTAACGGAGGTATCAGGAATAGGAAAAAAGAAGGCAGATGCTATTGCAGAAGCCTTTGAAGACGATAGAGAGCTAAAAGAAGTCCTAATATTTCTATCCCAATATGGTATATCCCCCAATTATGCAGTGAGGATATATAAAACCTATGGAGCAGATACTATCAACATCCTACAGGAAAACCCCTATCGTCTNGCAGAGGATATAGTAGGTATAGGCTTTATTACAGCCGATGGTATTGCAAAGTCCATGGGAATAGCAGCTAATTCCAGATACCGTATTTATGCTGGCACCAGGTATGCNCTCAATTCCTTCCATATAGAAGGACATACCTATGCACCAAAGGAACAGCTGATTCAAAGGACCATAGAACTCCTAAATGTAGACCAAGGAATGGTAGAAGAAGCCATCCAAAACCTGGCCCTCAATCAACATATACAAATAGAAAGACGNGGGGAAGATCTAGTAGTATATTCCATGGCCTACTATTATGCAGAAACCAGTGTATGCAATAGATTGATAGAACTCTCAAGGGTCAAATTAGAAAAAGTCCAAATAGACGTGGAAGTGGAATTAGTAAACATTCAAGAGGAAGAGGGAATCACCCTTGCAGATAATCAAAAAGAAGCCATAAAATCTGCCATAGATAACGGTATTATGGTCATAACAGGAGGACCAGGAACGGGAAANACCACTACCATTAATACCTTAATAAAGGTCTTTGAAAAATTAGAAATGAAAATAACCCTAGGAGCCCCTACAGGACGGGCATCCAAGAGAATGACAGAGGCAACTGGTATGGAAGCCAAGACCATCCACCGTCTATTAGAGCTAGGTTTTTCCGAAGAACAGGAAAGTATGCTATTTCAAAGAGATGAAGAAAACCCACTATCTGCAGATGTGATCATTATAGATGAAATGTCTATGGTAGATATTTTATTAATGCACAATTTAATGAAAGCAGTACCACCTGGCAGCAGATTGATCTTGGTAGGAGATGTGGACCAACTACCCTCAGTAGGTGCGGGAAATGTACTTAGAGATATTATTGACAGTAGGATTGTAAAGGTAGTAAGACTAAATGAAATATTCCGTCAGGCAGAGGAAAGTATGATAATTGTCAATGCACATAAGATCAACCAAGGGAACTACCCCCTCCTAAATGTGAAGGACAAAGACTTTTATTTTCTCAAAAAACATCAGAAAGAAAAAATATTAGAAACCGTAATCCAGTTAGTAAAGACCAGACTACCCAACCATTATCAATATGATGCGGGTAAAGATATACAAGTCCTCACACCTATGAAAAAGGGAGATGTGGGTACCATAAACCTGAACAAAGAACTACAGAATGCCCTCAATCCCATGGCACCATGGAAAAAACAACGGCAAATGAGGGATAAGATATTCCGTGTTGGAGACAAGGTCATGCAGATCAAAAACAACTACAACCTAAAATGGGANAGCCAAGACCCTGATGCCATAGAAGAAAAAGGAGAAGGAGTATTCAATGGGGATATAGGCTATATACAAGATATAGACAAACAGGAAGAAATATTGACCGTATTATTTGATGATGATAGATTAGTTGCCTATAACTTTTCCCAATTAGATGAACTAGAACTAGCCTATGCCATTACCATCCACAAGAGCCAGGGCAGTGAGTTTCCAGTAGTAGTAATGCCTGTAACCTGGGGACCACCTATGCTGCTTACTAGAAACTTACTATATACTGGTATTACTAGAGCAAGGGAATTAGTAGTATTAGTAGGTACCCAAAACTATTTAAAAAGAATGGTAGACAACAATGAAATCATACAGAGATATTCTGGTCTTGGATATCGACTAGGCAAATTCTTCGATTTTCATCAAAAGCAGTAGGAGGGGAGCAAAATGTGGAATGCTCTGCTAGATTTAATCTATCCTCCCAATATTAAATGTATCATATGTAATAGATCCCTAAAGATTAATGATAAATACGGATTTTGCGAAGAATGTTATCAGGATATAAGATTTATAGGGGAAGATTGTTGTGATAAATGTTCAAAACCTTTTAATAAATCAGTAGATATGACAATCTGTCAGGACTGTATCAAACAGGAACATTTTTTTCATAGGGCAGTATCTGCAGTAGAATATTATGGGAAAGTTAAAAAACTAATATTCTCTTTTAAATACCATGATGCCACCTATTTGACAAAATATATGGGAGATATGATGATAGAAGTTTTTCAAAGAGAAGAATTGACAGCAGATATTATTATGGCAGTACCAATCCATTTCATAAGACAAAGAAATAGAGGATATAATCAAGCCCATTTACTGGCAAAGTATATTAGCAAAGAATTGGATATAGACTACTATAAAGGCTATCTAATTCGTGTAAAAAACACAGAAGTCCTCTACAATCTAACCAAATATGAACGCAAAAAAATCATGGGAAAGGCCTTTGAGATAGGACTAAATAAGGATATTAGATATAAAGAAATCCTATTAATTGACGATATATATACTACAGGGACTACTGTGGATCATTGCAGTAAGGTATTAATAGAAGCTGGAGCCAAGGAAGTGACAGTATTGACCTTTGCTAGGGGAATATAGAAATAAATGATATAAGGGGGATGATTTTATGGAATTAAAAAACTGTGTAAAATGTGGCAGAGCTTTTGCCTATGTAGATTCTGACTTGTGTTCCCGCTGTGGTGGTGGTGATGAAGATGATTTTAAAAAGGTAAAACTTTATTTATATGATCATCCGGGAGCCAATGTTATAGAAGTTTCAGAAGAAACAGGAGTTTCAGAAAAACAAATATTAAGATACCTAAGAGAAAATAGGATTGAAATCATAGAAGAAGATAATTTGCTATTAGATTGTGAAAGATGTGGTGTTTCTATTCGCTCTGGCAGATTTTGTGATAAATGTACTGCAGAACTACAAAGAGAATTGACCCAGGCTATACAACCTAAAGTAGAGGAAGAAAAAAGACCCCAAAGAACTGCTGCAAGCAACAAACTCTATGTGGCAGAAATGAGAAAAAATATAAAAAGATCAAAGTAGCTAATATACCCTAAAGAAATACCTCTAACTCTCCGATAATAATATTAAGAAAACTATCGGAAAGGTAGAGGTGTTTTTTATGAAAATTTTTAACAATCCTAATATAAACAGGGTAACAGAATTATATAATAGAAATAAAAGAGCCACAGAAAGGGTAAAGCACATATCTACCCCAAAGGATCAAATAGAAATTTCTGCAAAGGCAAAAGACTTTCAAGTGGCAATGAAAGCTTTTAAAAAACTACCAGATATAAGAGAAGACAAAGTAGCAGAGATAAAAGAAAAGATTCAAAACAATAACTACAATGTATCAGGCAAAGAAATTGCCCATAAGATTATAGAAGGAATTATGATGGACAAAAAAATATAAGTACATTCGATATGGGGTGAATATATAATGGAGAAATCCCTTCAACAACTAAAAGAAACATTACAACGAGAGCTAGAAATGTACCAAGAAATATTAAGTATGGAAAAAAACAAAGCCGAATTTATTAAATCAGGAGATCTAGAAAGAATAGAAAAAACCACATTAAAAGAACAACAATATATAAAAAACATGGGAACCTTTGAAAAACTTCGTCGTGCCATATTTACCAATATGGCAGCTGAACTACAGGTCATAGAAATAGAGAGCATATCAGATTTATTGCTCTATCTCAAAGACGAAGATATGATGGAAATAGACAATCTCAGAAACCATCTCCTATCTACAATAGACAGGGTCAAAGAAGTCAATGAATTAAACGAAACCCTTATCAACAAACATTTAGAATATGTGAACTTCAATATAGAACTAATGACCTCCACACCAGAGGGCAGTCATTATGGTCAAAAAGATACAGGCAGGAGAAAGATCACATCCAGTCTGCTAGATATGAAGATTTAGGCTCCAAAAATTAGGGGCGTACNTCTGGTCGCCTGTAATTTAACTATATATACAAAAAAAGGTGGTAAAAACAATGCGTTCAACATTTTTAGGATTTAATGCAGCACGTTCGGGACTCTTTGCAGCCCAAAGATCCCTAGATATAACAGGGCACAATATAGCAAATGTGAATACCCCAGGATATACTAGACAAAGACTAGAACAAGCCGCCAGCAACCCTATGGCCTTGCCAGGAGGCCAGGGAATGTTAGGTACAGGAGTAGACACATTGAAAATAAACCAACTTAGAAATGAATTTTTAGACTATAAATTTAGGGGCGAGTATACCTCTCTGGGCTACTGGGAAGCCAAACAAGAAGGACTATATTTTGTAGAATCCGTCATGGATGAACTTTCAGAAACAGGATTATCTACAGTATTAGACGAAATGTTTGCCTCCTTCCAGCAATTGAGCAAACCAGAGAATGCCAATAACCTCTCAACTAGGGCGCTAGTCCGTCAAAATGCTGAAAAATTCACCAATTCCATTAACCAAACCTATAATCAATTAGAAAAAATGGTATTGGATTTAAACTTTGATGTGATGACAACAGTCAACTCCATAAACAGCTATGCAGACCAAATAGCCCTATTAAATGGACAAATAGCACGTAGTGAACTAGGTGGCAATAATGCCAATGACCTGAGAGACCAAAGAAATCTATTAATTGATGAATTGTCCAAAATAGTAGATGTGGATATAGTAGAAGTAACCTCCAATGAAGGAAATGGTGGAAAAAAGACAGTACTCCAAATCAATGGTCAACCATTGGTCTACCATGATAGAGCATATAAATTAGATACCTCTACCAAGAAAAAGAGTGAGTTCTTTGAAGAGATGGGGGTAGACTTAGAAATCAATGAAATCAAATGGGAAAATGGTGGGAAATTAAACATTGACAGTATCAATGGAGAGTTAAAAGGACTATTAGAATTAAGAGATGGTACAGGGAATGGTGAAGCTAAGGGAATCCCTTTTTATATAAGTGAACTAAATAGATTTGTACAGGTATTTGCAGAAAACATCAATACAGTCCATAGTCAGGGTTATGGACTAGATGGAGAAACAGGCTATCTAATGTTCACAGCCAATAAGACAACATCATCAGA
>JGI24707J26582_10002066_pt1 | contig 15368 bp, 15 predicted proteins | sample BioPla1DNA1_FD_26582 | JGI IMG/M metagenome (IMG submission 26582) | reverse complement strand
CGAAATTCCAGGAAAAACTCCATCGATTACAACACCAACGGCTTTTCCGTGAGACTCCCCCCAAGTCGTTACTTTGAACAATTTCCCAAAAGTGTTTCCGGACATTTAAAAACTCCAAATTTCGAATTTCAAACATTAAATTTCAAACTTCAAATTGTAAATTTTATATAAAAAATTAATAAAAATGTGATTTTGATTGGAACAATCAAAATCACATTTCGGAAAACAAATTTTCAACCGAATTTACTTTCATGAGCGGATAAGACGTCTCTTCATCAAAACCGATTGAAACTGTCACGAGTACCGATTCATAAGCGAGTTTTATTTCGGCGTTAATCATTTTTCCTGTAATTTCCGTATAACCGAACGAATTTTCATCTGACTTTTCTTTAATTAATTTTCTATCAAGGAAAACCGAAACCGACTTTACAAATGGCTGAAGAGAAATGCTTTTCTCAATCGCCCTTTCAATGCTTTCGGCGGAATCTATTGAAACGGGTGTTCCCGTAAATTGATGATACAAAGCGCCAAGCTTAATTCCCGATTCAAATAAAGCGATATCCCGAGAAGTGATTGGTGTTGATTCTTTTGAGTTTTCATTTTTTTCCGTCATAATTTCAGCTCGCACTTGGCAGTTTCAGTTTAATTTGAATTTTTAATAAAAACGGGTGACAAAATGTAAATAATCATTAAAAATGAAAGAATTCCGGGAGCAATCGCCGCATAAACGGAATTTGAAAGAGATGATAAAACTGTAAAGGTAAACACGACTATTAAAAATTGGAATATGATTTTTTGATGAATTTTCGGATAAGGAATCGTGCTTATCATTATGTATGAAAAAATTAAAGTGATTAAAATTAAAATTATGTCGCTGTTTGGAAAACTGAATTTATCAAAAAATAAAGTGAAAGTTGAAATTCCGACACTTGCACCGGTAATCGGAATTCCGTCATAGCCTGTGCCCGGTGTGTGAAATGCATTGTAGCGGGCAAGTCTGTAAACGCCGCACAATATGTATATGATACCTGCAATGCAGGCAATGAAAATTATATTGTTTGAACTGTTTACTTTGCAATAAGAAATTAATAAAACAGTAGGAGCAACGCCAAAAGAAACGGTATCCGCCAATGAATCTATGTGTTCTCCAAGAGATCCGCCTTTGTATTTTCGGGCAAGATAGCCGTCAAGTCCGTCTGCAACGGCCGCAAGCAATAAAATTGCCGCAGAAACGCTAATCACGTTCGGGAGATTCAAATCAACCGTTATCAATAAAAAAATAGAAATAACACCAAATACAAGATTTGAAAAAGATACGATATCAGGCAATTTCAACAGTTTAAACATTTTAAGTCTTCCGAATAGATTAATAGATATAAAAGCTATAGATATAAAAGCATTTAGAATAAATATCACAATCGTTTAATTAAATTTTCAATTTGAGAGTTTGAGAGTTTCTTCAATTTCTTTTTTCAACAGATTTATAAGTTTTTCGAAAAATTCGAATATTTCAGGCATCAGTCTGAAAAGCAAATATGCAAGTAAAATTAATGTGATTAGCGAGCCTGCTTTTGCTATATAGTGATGAGATATTACGAAACTGTTTTCACCAAACCATTGATTTCCGTAAGCGGCTATTACAAACACGTTTCTAAACAAGTTTAAAATGAATATTGTTATTGAGAAAAACAACGCGTATAAAGCTTTTTTTATTTTGGGAATATTGGTTGAAAGAACAAGGCCTGAAAAAAGAGCTATACTTTCAATAGCTGTACAGCCCAAAACGATTTGCACCGTTTTTGTGTTGTGTGTAATAACATTCGTATACCCTGGCTCCAAAATTGACACAAATCCGAGCAAATTTAAAATAAGACAAGTTAAATAGGCCACAAATCCTATCAATATATCCTTTAAGGGTTCAACTGCGTTAAACGGGAAATATACAATACCTACAACTATAACTGCTTTCATGAGCGTGTGATAAATTTTCATGTCTTCTGAGTCGTCCGTTTTTTTAATATGTCTTAAAAGGAAAAATGCCATGAAAATGCATGTAATGAATGCCAATATAACCAAAGTCGTATTTACGTAATCGGAGACATTAAAATAACGAAAAACCGTTTTAAACCAGTGCAATGAAAATAAAATCCAGCCCGATGCGTTCAATATGCAAAATACGTTTTTACGCTCTTTGAAAATATAGGACAGAACGAAAACGGCAACTGAAATCCATAAATATAAACTCATAAATAATCGACATAAATAGTATTGTTCATAATAAATAATTTTTGTTCAAAAATCAAAAAAAAACGTGAATTTTATATATAGTATTAATCATTTATAGTTTATGAAAGCTTGTATAATGTGCGGGGGAACGGGAACAAGATTAAGGCCGCTTACATTTCGAAGACCGAAACCTGCAATACCTTTGTTAAATACTCCGTCTGTCATTCATTTGATCGAACATCTTTCAAGAGAAGGATTCAATGAAATTATAATTACTCTTGGATATATGGGAGAAGATATTGAAAAGACGGTAGGGGACGGAAGCGTTTACGGAGTTCACATCGACTACGTTTATGAAAAAGAAAAACTGGGAACGGCAGGAAGTATTAAAAACGCTCAGGAAAAATTGGGCGACGAGCCGTTTATCGTAGTCGGCGGAGACCACGTAATGACTCTTAATCTTCGTGAAATGTATCGTTTTCATAAAAAACGGGATTCAATCGTAACTATCGGACTTTTGTCAATAGATGACCCGAGAGAATTCGGAATTGCGAATATGGATATCGATTACAAAATCACGAGATTTCATGAAAAACCGAATCCGGGAGAAATATTCAGTAACTTGGCAAGCACGGGAATTTACGTGTGCAGCCCGGAAATTTTTGATTGGATTCCTGAAAATACAAAATATGATTTTGCAAAAGATTTGTTCCCGAAACTTCTAAAAGCGTGCGAGAAGGAAGGAGAGGAAGAAACAAATAACAAGAAAGTAAAGCCGTGTATAAGCGGTATTTTAGTTCGCGGAAAATGGACCGATGTAGGAAGTGCGTCCGCTTACAGATCTGCTCAAAAATGGATGCTTGACGACATGCCCGGCACTTCAATAGAAGGATATTTCTCATCGAAAAATGCAAAAATCCAAGGTCCTTTAAAAATTGGAAACAATGTTACAATCGGCAACAATTCGTCGATTTCGGGACCTATTGTAATCGGTGAAAATACGACTGTCGGAAACAATGTTTTAATCGGACCGTATTCAGTAATCGGTTCAAATTGCGTAATCGGGAACAATTCTAAAATTTTAGCGTCAAATATATTTGACGGAGTAAAAGTGGGTGATAAAACAACACTTTCGGGCGCAATCGTAGATTCGAATACAGTTATCGGAAAAGAATGCAGTATCGAAAACGGAACGATTATCGGACCCGATGTTAAAATTAAAAACAATGTAACGGTTCATTCCGGCGTTAAAGTGTGGCCCGAAATCGAAATTGCCGAATACGAAAGCGTAAAAGAAGATATATTTAACGACAATTACGAAACGGGAACGGGCGGTTCGTGAAAAAAAAATGTGCTGAAATAAAATTAATCAAAATAAAATTAATCAAAATAAAATAAATCAAAAGAAAATAAAATAAATAAAAAGAAAATAAAATAAATAAAAAGAAAATAAATAAAAAGAAAATAAAATAAATCAAAAGATACTGAAAACAAAACGGAAATTGATTGAAGATGAATTTTTTAAAAAAGCTTTTCGGAATCAAAAAAGAAGTAAAAAGCGAACCGGAGGTTATGACTCCCGATGAGTTTTATGAAACTTTATTGATTGAAAACGAAAAAGTAGAAAATGATTCTACTGTTGCTTTTAAAAAATATGAAAACGATTTAAAAACTGCTTTAAATTCACTTGAAGAAAGTAATGTTCAATTAACAGATGCAAAAGTTACCGGGACTTTTGATATAAGAGTTGTAAAACGGGCAAAATCCAATAGGGAAAATGTAAAAAAGCAGGTCGATATTTTAGTAAACAAATTAAAGCCGCCTGAAGAACCGAGTTTAAACAATATTTTTGAATTTAACGAAAGTTCAATTGCTTCTATAAATTCGTGTTTGGAAAATATGGGCAGGAGTTTTTATTACACTAAAGCCGTATTTCCCGCGGAGTCTGATAAAGTATCAAGCGACCTTAAAAGTGTCGGTGACTTGATTAATGAAATAAATAATGAAATCTCTGTTTTCAGAAAAAAATATAACAGAAACAATATTGCGATTTCCGCAGTAGAAGAGTTAAATAAAAAAACAGATTCGGAACAAAACGAACAGGCTTTAATAGATAAGAAGAGAAACGAAATTGAAAAGTTAAACGAAGAGTTAAAAAATTTGGAAAAACGAATAGAAGATTATTATGAAAGTGAAGATGGAAAAGAAATAACTCTTCTTAAAAAAGAAACTGAACAATTAAAAGAGGAAGAAAAGGTCGCATTTGACAATATAAAAGCGCTTGTTTTGCCGCTTTTCGGAAATATTTCGGCAATCGTTAAACTTCACGAATCAAAAAGATACGGCGTTGATCCTGAATTTAAAAAACGGCTTGAAAAAATAGAAAACGATATTGACACAAATTTGGAATATTTAAATGCTGATTTTTTCTCAAAACTCAAAGAGATATTTAAAGACGAAAATTTGGATATTCAAGATCATAAAAAAGAAAAAGCGTATGAAAACTGTGAATTTGCCGAAAAACAAATAGGAATAAGAACGGACAAATACAAAAACATACAAAAAGAAATCGAGCAAAAACAAAACAAAATTAAAAATTTCAATATCGATGAAATAAATAAATCGGTAAAGGAAAAAGAAGAAATCCTTTTAAAAATCAAACAAATAGAAAACGAGTGCGAAGAAAGCATAAGAAAAAAAGACGCAATTTCAAAACAAAGAAACGAAGCAAAGTCAGATTTGGAAAAAATAATAAACTCGTTTGAAAAGAAAATAGAAATAAAGTTTTAAGAACTAAATAAATAAAGTTTTAAGAACTAAATAAATAAAGTTTTAAGAACTAAACAAATAAAGTTTTAAGAACTAAATAAATAAAGTTTTAAGAACTAAATAAATAAAGTTTTAAGAACTAAATAAATAAAGTTTTAAAAAACAAATAAATAAAGTTTAAAAAACAAATAGAGATAAAGTTTTAAAAAACAAATAGAGATAAAGTTTTAAAAAACAAATAGAGATAAAGTTTTAAAAAACAAAAACGGTTTCTTGAAACCGTTTTTTAAACTTCAGTTAATCGTTTATTAATTTTAGTATAACTTCGTGTATTTCGTCCAAAATTTCATTTTGCGGTTTTGTTGCATCGATTAAATATATTCGACTTGGGTATTTGTCTTTAAGTTTTAAAAAGTTTTTTCTTACTTTTTCTAAAAATTCCTTTTTTTCGAATTTCGTAATTTCATCTCGATTTTTACAGCGTTTTATTGAGACTTCTGGCGGCAAATCAAAATAAAAAGTAAGGTCGGGTACAACTGTCCAAGGTTTATGGAGTTGTTCTATAAATTCCGTTGAATTTGGAATTATGTTTTCAAGAGTTACGCCCTGATATGAAATTCGACTGTCGGAATATCTGTCGGAAATTACGATTTTTCCTAATTTTAATTCCGGTTTTATAACGTTTTCCAAATGACTTGAATGGTCCGCCAAAAATAAAAAAAGCTCGGAAAGAGGATCAATGTCCTTTTCAAAAGATTCGTAAACAAAGTCACCTGTAAATGTGTTTTTTGTCGGCTCACGCGTAAATACTGCTGAGGCGGGCAATTTTCCCGACTCTTTTAATAGCTCCAATGTGGTAGTCTTTCCGGCACCGTCAATTCCTTCAAAAGTTATAAGTTTTCCGGATTTTTCGGGTTTACATAGTTTTCCGGATTCGTCCGGTTTACAAGTTTTTTCGAATTTATCGTAACTTCCCGATTTGATAATCGTCATAATTTGAAAATAAGCAATTTAAATTATATAATGTTGTTTGTTTAGAGATATATTTTTAACGGAAACGATTCTTATTTATAAATAGAATGTTTTTATAGCATTTTAATTATTAATGAAAACTAATATACAATTGCAATTTTTATAAAGTAAGTTGCAAAATGAATAAAAGTAAAAGTGGAGTGATTTTAATGGAAATTCAACCGCCTCGCGTAATTGCCTGGGAGACGACTGCTGCGTGTAATTTGGAGTGTAAACATTGCAGAGGCAATTCTACATTTGAAAAGCCGGAAAACGAGTTGACGACAGACGAGTCTAAAAAGCTTTTGGACGAAATAAAAAAAGCCGGAAATCCTATAATCATATTAAGCGGCGGTGAGCCGCTTATGAGAGAAGATATTACGGAAATCATAAAGTACGGAACCGATTTGGGTTTTCGTATGACTTTGGCAACTAACGGAACTTTAATTACTGAAAAAAAAGCAATGGAAATAAAAGAAGCGGGAATAAAACGTGTAAGCATTAGTCTTGACGGAAGAATTGACACACATGACGCTTTCAGATGTCAGCCTGGCTGTTTTAAAAGATCGATGGAGGGAATTGAAAATCTCAAAAAAGCAGGTGTGGAATTTCAAATAAATACGACTGTTTCAAGATTTAATATAAATGAATTGGAAGACGTGCATAATTTTGCAAAAGAAACTGGTGCTGTCGCCCACCACTTTTTCTTTTTAGTTCCGACAGGTAGAGGTTCGGAATTAAGCGAATTTGAAATAACTCCGGAGGAATATGAACGTGCGCTTGAATGGCTTTATGAAGAAGTTAAGAAAAGGAAAATTCAGATTCGTCCGACATGCGCTCCCCATTTTTTCAGAATCATGAGACAAAAAGCAAAAGAAGAAGGAATAAAAATCACACACGAAACTCATGGATTAAATGCTATGACGAAAGGTTGTCTTGGCGGAATTACGTTTGGATTCGTATCAAGCGTCGGAGAAGTAAATCCGTGCGGCTATCTGCCCGTTTCCGCAGGAAATGTAAGAGATACGCCTTTTAAAGAAATATGGGAAAATGCAAAAGTATTTAACGATTTGAGAAATTACGACGAATATGAAGGAAAATGCGGAATTTGTGAATACAAAAGAGTTTGCGGAGGCTGCAGAGCAAGAGCTTATGCCGAAACTGGAAATTATATGAAAGAAGAGCCGCTTTGCTCATATGTTCCGATAAAAATTAAAGAAAATTAATTAAAAAAAAAGAAAAAAATAAAAAAAAACGAGGAAACGGCGTAATCATTGACTAAAAAAACGAGGCGACGGTTAAATCCTAAAATGAATAAAACTTGCCGCCGAAAATCTTAAAAAGCGCCGCAACCGAAAAAAAAAACGAAATCGGGGCATTACATCTAAAACGAAAAAACCGAAGCATCCGTTAAATTCTTAGCGTCTATGATACGACCTGGCAGCATTTATCATTTATAATCTTAGAGTCTATGATACGACCCGGCAGCATTTATAATCTTAGCGTCTATGATACGACCCGGCAGCTTTTATAATCTTAGAGTCTATGATACGACCTGGCAGCATTTATAATCTTAGAGTCTATGATACGACCCGGCAGCATTTATAATCTTAGAGTCTATGATACGACCCGGCAGCATTTATAATCTTAGCGTCTATGATACGACCTGACAGCTTTTATAATCTTAGGGTCTATGATACGACCCGGCAGCATTTATAATCTTAGAGTCTATGATACGACCCGGCAGCTTTTAAATTCTTAATGTCAATGATACGCCGTAGAAACGGCGTATCATTGACATAAAAAAATGGCCCCCGGGAAAATCTTGAAATGCCCGCCCGGCAAAAAAAAACGGACGCCAGGTGTTTTATTTAGATTGAAGAAAAAACAATAAAATACAAAAAACAATAAAATACAAAAAATAATAAAATACAAAAATAATAAAATACAAAAATAATAAAATACAAAAATAATAAAACGCAAAATAACAAAAAAAATGGCAAAAACGTCAGAAGAAAACGAAATTGAAAATCCGGAAAAAAATAATAAACAGAGGTTGAATCGATATGGAAATGGAAAAAGGAGAAATAGAAAATTCCGGGATTATTGAAATGGACGAAATCGATAAGAAAATTATTAACAAAATTCAGCTTGAGTTTCCCCTTTCAACTCGGCCGTTTAGAGATATTTCAAACGAATTGAATATACCGGAAGAAGAAGTTATAGAAAGGCTTAAGCGTTTGAAAAGTCTCGGCGCAATAAGACGGATAGGACCGATAATAAATACAAGGAAAATCGGGGGCTCAAACACTCTTGTAGGAGTTAAAGTGCCGGAATATGATATAGAACGTGTCGCCGAATTCATAAACAATTATACGGAAGTTTCACATAATTATTTAAGAGATGCAGACGTTAACATTTGGTTTACGCTTTCCGCTCCAAATAGAGAAAGAATCGATGAAATATTACAAGAAATCAAAGACGAATTCGGATACCCGATATTGGATTTGCCCACGATCAACCAGTACAAAATACAAGTTTACTTTGATTTGAAATGAATGAAAATAAATGGAAATGAATGAAAATGAACGGAGTTGGTTATTTTGGAGAATATCGGAAATTACGAAAAAGCTTATGAAATGACGGAAAATGATTTAAAAATAATAAGAAGCCTTCAGGACGGAATCGAATTTGAATCCAATCCGTACTCAAAAATCGCATCCGATTTGGGTATGACGGAACAAGAAGTAGTCGACGCAATAAAAAATTTAATTGACAAAAAAATGATAAGAAGATTCGGTGCATCGATTGCTCACAGAAAAATCGGTTTTGTTTACAATTCGATGATAGTATGGGACGTGCCTGATGAAAAAACAAAAGAAGTCGGAAAAATTATGGCCTCTTTTAAAGAAGTAAGCCACTGCTACGAAAGACCAAGATTTCCCGACCCGCCATACAATTGGCCGTACAATATGTTTACAATGGTCCACGCAACATCTAAAGAAGAATGCGAAGAAATGGCAAAAAGAATATCGGATGCAACAAAAATTAAAAATTATAAACTCATATTCAGCACACGGGAATTCAAAAAAACGGGCGTTAGAATATAATTAAAAAGAAAAGGAAAGGGAAAAAAATAAAAAAAAGAAAAGGGAAAAAGGAAAGGGAAAAAAATAAAAGAAAAGGAAAAAAGGAAAGGAAAGAGAAATGGAAAAGATGCAAAAAGACAACAAAGGAAATGAAGAAAAGGAAAAAGATTATGTTCCGCTGATGATTTCTCTTTCGGGGAAAAATGTTGTAATATTTGGCGGGGGAGAAGTTGCCGAACGAAAAGCTTTAAGATTTATGGACAGTTCAAATGTAATCGTTTATAGCCCTACATTTACTGAAGCTTTGGAAAAAGCAAATGAAGAAAAAAAACTCAAAGCTGTTTCTCTTTCCTTAAAAACTTCAAAAGAACAGGTAGAACCTATAATATCTGATGCGTTTTTAGTAATTCCTGCAACCTCGGATACGAAGTTGAATTCGTTTATAACTGATTTGGCGAAACAAAAAAATATTCTTGTAAATTCTGTAGACGGAGCAAACGAAGTCGTAATTCCGTCGACTGTTAAAATGGGCGGACTGACGATTGCGATTTCATCAAAAGGTTTGAGTCCCGCCGCAACAAAACTTGCAAGAATGAGAATAGAAACGGTAATTACAAAAGATTTCGAATATATGATTGAGATTCAAAACGAACTCAGAACATATTTAAAAGAAAAAGTGGACGACCAAAAACAAAGACAAAAAATTATCTGGGAAATACTTAAATCAGAAGAAATATGGAATGAAATAAAAGTATCAAAAGAGTCGGCGACAAAAAAAGCGTTCGAAAAAGCCGAAAGAATGATTAAAGATTTGTCGTAACAGACAAACAAATCGAAATCGTGACGAAATCATCTTGAAGGATGTATATTTTTTTTGGAGTTTTCAGCATCATCCGTCGTTTTGTTCAGGCATCTGATTAACGGTTTTGAAAGATGTCTTCGAGCCGACGGCGGAACTTCGTAAATTCCGGGTTCAATCGATCTTGGTTTACTTTGACTGATTTTTTCATTCGATTTCGTTTTACAATTTTTGCATCTGAAACCTTGATTTTTACCGGCCGACTCCATCGTTTTAAAACATTTCGGACAAACGGGATTTTTAAAAACGATGTCTTCCGAAAGCTTTTTTAAATCTATTTTTTCAATATTAAATGTGTTGTTTTTAAAACTTCCGTAAACTTCAATTTCATCGCCCGGAATCAGTTTTCTTATGATGTTTCTGAAATTTCCGGTAGGCTCATATGCGGCACAGTCGATTTTTATTTTTTGAGAAGATTCGTTTTTTGATTCCGATTCGTTTTCCGATTCCAATTCGCTTTTCGATTTATTTTTCGATTTATTTTTCGATTTGTTTTTAATTTTAAAAAAAACATGTCCGCCTTCAATCGTTTCTGGTTTTGAATCGACAATTCCCTTAATTTTGTAAGAGTGGATATCTTTTAATTTTGAAAAATCGTTTTCCGAATCTTTCGTAAAATCGATTAAATGCATATCGGTTCCCTGATTTGTGATAAAAATCCGATAGTGCTCAAACGGTTCTGATTTGATGTATTTTGAAGCTTTTAAAACCCAATCGGGTGATTCTCCGCGAATCCCGAATAAAACCGGGTCGGGGGAATTCGGAACGGAGACTACCATTTTTTTGGATTTTCCAAAGTAATCGACCGTATCCCAAGTGTGCGGATATGTGTATTTGTCGGCTTCAAAAAAGCTGTCTGAATCGATTTTTCTTGCCGTTTTGAAGTTTTCCTGAAATCTGTATGCCAAAAGTTCATAAGTTTTGTCGGAAAGTCCGTTTAAAGCAGCACCTGATGCCGCAAGTGCGCCGATTAGACCGCGCCCGAGTTTCATATAAAAACTTGAAATTTCATATTTTTCAATTATGGAAAATGCTCCTGAAATTTCTGCGACTTCCTTTTGGGCTTTTTTATAAAAATCGTGTAAAGGTTTTTTTAATTCAAAAAAACGGGAACCGGGAATGAAAACGACACCGGGATTTGTCTTATCACATTCAATTTCCGAATTTTTCGAAATGAATTCTTTTGAAACCGATACAATTTTATCAAAACAGTCCGGAGAATTCATTTTAAAAACAATACATATCGCCGCATTTCCTCTAGTTTTATACGGAATTGATGGGTTTAAGCGAATGAGATAAGGATTCCCTACAAGAACACAAAAATTTTCGGAATCAAGAAGATCTATAAGCTTTGAAGCCAAATAAGTAGTACACATCCCTTCGTTTGAATCGGTATCATCCAAACTTACTATCATTAAAGAATCAATAAAAGTACCAAAGTCCGAATGTTCGATATTTGAATTTCCAATATTCGAATTTTCAATATTCGAATGTTTGATAAAACCGTCGGGCGCATTAAGTTTTATCAAGTCTTGCAAATCTTGCAAGTCTTGTAAAACAACTGCGTCCGGTTTGATTTTTTCCATAAAAACCACTATCTATTTTCTTGATTCGTTTTGTTGAAATCGTTTTTGATATGATTTCGTTTTGTTGAAATCGTTTTTGATATGATTTTATTTTGTTGAAATCGTTTTTGATACGATTTTGTTTTGTTAAAATCGCTTTTAATATGATTTTGTTTTGTTGAAATCATTTTTGATGATTTTTATTCGTTTTATTTTGTTACTTCTTTTTTAGCATTTTGAATTCTTTGTTTTGAAGTATATCCTGTTGCTTCGTCCAAAAATTGACGGAATCTCTTATTTGTATCTAAAATTTCTTCATCTTTGCCGTCTTGTTTTGAAACTGTGTCGACACACATCTTTTTATCTTCAATCCAAACATGAATTTCTGTTAAAATTCCATATGAGGTAAACAGTTTACCGTCTTTATTTTCAACTTTTGTTCCGAATTTGTCAACAAGAATTCCGTTGATTCTGTCTATGTCAGGCGAATATCCGCGTTTTAATTTGTAAGATTGCATAAATTTTTTACTCCTAAACAATGTATACTGAAAATTTTATAGAGTGTAAAAGGCGCTCACTCTTTTTAAATTGTTTGATTGTTTTTAGAAATTTTTAAATTAACATATAAATTTAACATTAACATATAAATTTAACATATAAATAAAAGATAAATATTAAATATATTGTTATTGAATTAATATTAATTAATATTAAAGAAATAAAATATCAAAATTAGGGGAAATTATTGTGGCGAAAGTTTTGACACTGCAGGATTTAATTAATAGAAAATATAGTGAAATAGCACCGGAAAGCGTGAAAGATTTGTATGACCTTGTAATTCCGCCTGGTGTTCCTCAGTCTATTATTTACGATTTGATAGAAATGTTCGACCTTGAAGTTAACGAAAGGATATTTCAAAGCCAAAATCCGGATTTGGGGGAAATGAAAACAATAGTTCTCAGAGGAGAACTTGAAACTGTTATTGAGGCCGAAGCTTTTTTTAAGAAAGAAATGAAATCGTTGATTGAAGAATGAAGAAAGAATGAAGACAAATATGAAAGAAAACGATACAAAAAATAAAACCGCAAACAATAAAAATCACGCAAACAACAAAAACCGCGTAAACAACAAAAATCACGCAAACAATAAAAATCACGCAAACAACAAAAACCGCGTAAACAACAAAAATCACGTAAGCAACAAAAATTACGGAAACTACGCAAACAACAGAAAAGTAGGTCAGAAACACGCAAACAGGCGTGTTTTTTATGAAAATGATTTCATTTACAATTGCGATTTTTGTAATTTGCCGTTGATTGGTCCTGTTTGCGGAATTTGTAAAAACGAGGGAACAAAAGTAGTTCTCTCTCAGCCGGCCGATGTCAGATTCGGACACGAATACGACAACGAATCAATTGGAAAACTGATTTGTAATACATTTTCATGCAATCCGCTTGAAAATCAGCTTCTTTTGTTAAATAAAATTCCGGGCGACGACAGAGCGTTTGAAGTTTTGGTAAACGGATTCGTTTTCGGATTTGTAAGATACGACCTTGAAAAGCAAACCGACACTTTTGAGCCGAGCATTGATTTGGCAGGAATTTTGTTGAGTGAGAAATATAGTGAAAAAACGAGAAAACATACAATTGTCATTGAAAAAACCGGCATTCATTTAAACGGGAAAAAAATAAATAAAAAGATGATAGAAATGTCCGGAAAAGCCGAAGGCTTTTCCGAAAGCATTAATGCCGGAGACTTTGTTTTAATAAAGACGGGAAATTCGTTTGGGTACGGAACTGCTTTAATTTCAGGAAAAGATTTCAAATCGGCTTCTGAAAATGAGCCTACAGTTCGCGTAAAAACCGTAGTGTCGGGCGACTTTGAGAAATTAAATGAAAAATTGCCGAAAAACATTCTTTCTCACGAGGAAATCATTTCAAAAGTCGTTTCGGCCAATTTGGAATATATAAGAGCGCTCGGGAAGTCGGCTATAAATACGATTAAAGGATTTGCAAATCAAAAGAAGAATAAAGATTTACCGATTTATGTTTCATTTAGCGGCGGAAAAGACAGCCTCGTTTGCTTAGATTTGACGCGCTCTGCACTTAAAGACCGAGATTTCGGAACCGTTTTTTTAAACACCGGAATCGACTTTCCCGAAACTGTCGATTTTGTGCATTCTTTTTGTGAAGAAAACGAAATCGATTTAATCGAATTGAAAGCCGGTGATGCGTTTTGGAACGAATTGAAAAAATCGGGACATCCTACAAAAGACGAAAGATGGTGCTGTTCGGTTTGCAAATTGAATTCGGCAAACGAATTTCACAAAGGAAAAGAGCACATCGCAATTGACGGCAAAAGACGCCATGAATCGTTTAATCGGGCAAATGTTCAGACTACCGACATAAATCCGCAAATTGAAGGCCAAAACAATTTATTTCCTATAAAAGATTGGAAAGCAATCGAAGTTTGGATTTATATTAATTGGAGAAAATTAAAATACAATCCGCTCTACGATATGGGTTTTGAAAGAGTGGGCTGCTGGATGTGCCCGTCCGCCTTTGAAGCCGAATACAAAAGAGTAAAAGAAATAAGACCCGAACTTGCAAATATATGGGAAGAATATTTAAAAGAATGGGCAAAAAATAAAGGTTTTCCGGAAAAATATATAAATTACGGGTTTTGGCGCTGGAAAAAGCTGCCCCCGAAAATGTTGTTGATTAAAGAGAAAATCGACTGAAAAGAAAAAAAATGAAAACATTTTTTTAAATTGAAAAAAAAAATCGCTATGCGATTTTTTTTGAATCTTAAAAAAACGAATGTTGAGTTTTTTTGAATCTTAAAAAAAAACGAATGTTGGGTTTTTTGAATTAAAAAAAAACGAGGTTTGGAATTTTTTTTGGGGGCGGGCGCCGCAAAAAAAATATCCGGGTACCCGGATATTTTTTGAAAGAATAAAAACGATGCGACCTTTAAAATTCTAAAAAGAATGAAATGTAGCAACCGTTAAAATCTTAAAGTCAATGATACGACGTGGCAGCCTTTAAAATCTTAAAAAGAATAAAACGGAGAAACGGCGTATCATTGACGTTAAAAAAAAAGAGATTTGGAAAATTTTCAAGACGGGGCGCCGCAAAAAAATATCCAGATGTCGGATATTTTTTGAAAGAATAAAAACGATGCGACCGTTAAAATTCTAAAAAAAATGAAACGTAGCACCCGTTAAATTCTTAGTGTCAATGATACGATGTGGCAGCTTTTGAATTCTTAAAAAAACAAAACGAAGAAACGGCGTATCATTGACGTTAAAAAAAAACGAGGCGGGGGAAATTTTCAAGATGGTGCGCCTCAAAAAAATATCCGGGTCCCGGATATTTTTTTGAAAGAATAAAAATTAAGCGTGGGTAAAATCATAAAAAAGAAAAGAAAGCGAGTAAAAATATAAAAATGAAACGGGTAAAATCGTAAAAAAAGAAAAGGAAAAATGCATAAAAATTATTTAGTCATTCCTCTTTTTTTATTTTCCGCTTGAGCGATTGAATCGAACCAGGAGTATCTGTGTGTTTTGGGAGCGGATTTGATCTCGTTTGTTTTTTCGGTTTTCGTTATTTCAGAACCGTTTTTGAGCGTTTCATGGTTTTCTGTGTATACTTCAACACCTTCGTCCAAAATTTTTCCTGTATTCCCGGTTTCACGTTCGGTTTGTTTTAAAACCTGTTCTTCCGTTTCTGTTTCTTTAAATCCATGATAAAAATCGTGGCTGTCGCCACGATTATAATATTTTTCCGAAGCATTATTTTCAAATTCGGATGCATATTCCCGTTTTGAGTTTGTATCTGTTCTGTTTAT
>JGI24707J26582_10002065_pt1 | contig 15374 bp, 17 predicted proteins | sample BioPla1DNA1_FD_26582 | JGI IMG/M metagenome (IMG submission 26582) | reverse complement strand
CTTACAGGACCTTTGGGATTGCAAAACCCAGTTACGGTTCAGGTGCTTGGTATCTGCTCCGCACTTGCCGTAACAGCTAAACTTGAACCTGCTATAGTAATGGCGGTATCAGTAATTTTCGTTGTTGGATTTTCTAACCTTGTTATTTCTCTTATACGTAATAGTATCCCTTCACGAATAAGGATCATTGTTCAGCTGGTTGTAGTTGCAGCACTGGTTATTATTGTTGACCAGATTCTGAAAGCATTTGCCTATGAAGTAAGTAAACAGCTTTCGGTTTTCGTCGGACTAATTATTACCAACTGTATTGTGATGGGTCGTTTGGAAGCCTTTGCAATGGGCAACAAACCTTGGCCCTCCTTCCTTGACGGAATTGGTAATGGTGCCGGCTATGGTATTATCCTTATTATCGTTGCATTTGTACGTGAGATCCTTGGTACAGGTATTTTAACACTACCTGTCTTTGGAGCTAAAAGGATTATTCCACAAGCTTTCTACGAATTGGGATATGTAAATAACGGGTTGATGATCCTGCCTCCAATGGCACTTATAGTTGTTGGACTGATCATTTGGGTACAGAGAGCCCGCAATAAGGAACTAATCGAGTCATAGATTGACAGTATTAAAAGCTTAATGTGATGGAAAATTTACTGAATATATTCGTCAAGTCTATCTTTATCGACAATATGATATTTGCATACTTCCTTGGTATGTGTTCATATCTGGCGGTATCAAAGACAGTCAAGACTTCGTTGGGCCTGGGTATAGCTGTGGTATTCGTACTTACAGTTACAGTACCCATTAACTGGCTGCTGCAGAACTATGTATTGTCGGCCGGATCATTATCCTGGCTGGGTGAAGGATTTGCTGATATCGACCTCAGCTTCCTTAGTTTCATAATGTTTATTGCGGTTATTGCTGCAATGGTTCAGATTACTGAAATGGTTGTTGAAAAGTTTGCTCCGGCACTATACAACTCTCTTGGTATCTTCCTTCCTTTGATTGCAGTAAACTGTGCGATTATGGGTGGATCCTTGTTTATGCAGGAAAGAGCTTATGCTACAATTGGCGAAGCTACCGTTTTTGGTCTAGGTTCAGGCATTGGTTGGTTGCTGGCTATAGTAGGTATTGCTGCGATACGTGAAAAACTACAGTATTCCAATGTTCCTGCTCCTCTGAGAGGTCTCGGTATTACATTTATTGTTACCGGTTTGATGGCTATCTCATTTATGAGCTTTATGGGTATTCAGTTGTAGTCAGAATCAGATAAACAGAACGATAATGGATCTATTTTTATTAGCAATACAGACTTCGGTGATAATTGCCTCTGTAATTGCCTTCTTTGCAGTAATAATACTGCTTGTGGTGCTACTTTTGTATATAAAGGCCAAACTTACCCCACAGGGTAAAGTGAAAATCAACATTAATGACGGGGAGAAAATTCTAGAAGTGGATCCCGGTCAAAGTCTTCTTTCTGCACTTGGTAACAATAAGATCTTCCTTCCTTCAGCATGTGGTGGAGGTGGTACATGTTCGATGTGTCGCTGCCGTGTTCCTGAAGGTGCAGGCTCAATACTCCCAACCGAGACAGGTTTCTTTACACGTAAGGAACAGGCTGAGAACTGGAGGCTTGCCTGTCAGGTTAAGGTAAGGGATAATATCAATATGGAGGTCCCTCACGAAGTCCTGGGAATCAAGAAATGGGAATGTACTGTGGTGTCAAACAGAAATGTTGCTACCTATATCAAAGAGTTTGTTGTTAAGTTGCCAGAAGGTGAAAAACTTGACTTCAAGTCAGGAGGTTATATCCAGATCGATGTACCCAAGATTGAAGTTGATTTCAAGGACATGGATATCGACGAAAAGTTCAGACCCGATTGGGAAAAGTTCAAGATGTTTGATCTTAAGATGAAGAATCCTGAGGCAACCTATCGTGCCTACTCTATGGCTAACCACCCTGCAGAAGGCAATATCATTATGCTAAACATTCGTATAGCTACTCCTCCGTTTGACAGGGTAAATGGTGGCTTTATGAAGGTTAACCCCGGTATATGTTCATCATATATTTTCTCACGCAAACCGGGTGACAAGGTNACTATCTCAGGTCCTTACGGTGAATTCTTCCTCAAAGAAACTGATCGCGAAATGATGTTTATCGGTGGTGGTGCAGGTATGGCTCCTATGCGTTCTCACCTGTTCCACCTGTTCCATACTCTTAAGACTGGTCGTAAGGTTACTTTCTGGTATGGTGCACGTTCAGTAAAGGAAATATTCTACGAAGAGGATTTCAGGGCTATCGAAAGGGAATTCCCCAACTTTAAGTTTACTATCGGACTTTCTGAACCACAGCCCGAAGACAACTGGACAGGTCCTGTCGGATTTATCCATAAGGTTATCTATGATAATTATCTGTCTAAGCATCCTGAACCTGAAGAAATCGAATACTATCTCTGCGGACCACCAATGATGAACGAAGCTGTCAACAAGATGCTTTATGATCTTGGTGTATCCAAGGAAATGATTGCATATGACGATTTTGGTTCTTAAAGATTATTGAAGACGATGAGAAGATTACTCTTCGGATTTACAATACTAGTGATTTCGGTTTTGGGTGCTTGTGCACCCAAAACTGTTTATAGGGATAATCTGGGATCTGTCTTTGGTACAACCTATAGCTTTATATACCAAAGCCCGANNGATTATCATCAGGAANTCCGTGAGCTATTGGCTTCCTTTAACAGTTCTTTGTCAACCTTTGACACTGGTTCGGTTATTAGCCGAATTAACCGAAATGATNCTGGGGTTGTACCCGATAGTTTCTTCCTGAAGGTATTCAATACGGGAATAAGGATTTACAGGCAGACTGATGGTGCTTTTGATATGACAGTTGCTCCTCTTGTTAATGCATGGGGCTTTGGTTTCAGTAACAAGGACAGTGTAAGTGCCCAACTTATAGACAGTCTTATGCTGCTTGTGGGAATGGACAAGTTGAGATTGCAGGATGGTGTGATTGTAAAGGAAAGACCTGAGATAATGCTTGATGCCAGCGCCATTGCAAAAGGCTATGCTGTGGATGTTGTTGCAGAGTTCTTTGAGTCGAAGGGTGTTGAAAACTACCTTGTAGAGATAGGTGGCGAGATGAGATCAAGGGGGGTAAATCGTCGCTCTGAGCCTTGGCGTGTAGGAATTGACAAACCAATAGATGGTCTTCCTACTGAGTCAAGGGACTTGCAGATGGTGATTTCATTCTCGGGTTTGGCAATTGCAACAAGTGGTAATTACCGTAACTTCTATATTCAGGACGGGAAGAAATTTGCGCATATTATAGATCCAAAAACCGGCTTCCCGGTTGATCATTCTTTACTTAGTGTATCAATAATTGCTCAGGATTGTATGACGGCAGATGCCTATGCTACTGCTTGCATGGTCATGGGTCTTAACAGAGCTCGTGAGTTTGTTGAAGGTATTAAGGGAGTGGAAGCCTGTTTTATCTTCCATTCTGATGAAGATGAATATGGATTGTATATGACTGAAGGGTTTAAGTCCCTGGTCATAGAATGAAAGAATAGGGCTGGTTAGGGAAGACCCAAGACAGCCTTATTTTATTTCTGTTTGATTTATTCAGTTGCTGTAGAGCATGAAGAAGCATTGCTTCCACAGCCGCAAATACCGTCGGTTGAGCCTCCGGAACAGGTTGTAAGCTGTGAACCTTTCTTTATGGCTGCTTTTATGGCTAATCCTGCAAATGCAAGCCCCACAAATATCACTGCCATCCCAAGTACAATAAGAAATTGTGTCATTGTGCGTAGTTTTAATTATTGTGACTTAAAAGTCACAATGCAAATATACTGCAATATAAAATAAGACACAAGAATCCGAAATTTAATTACTGTGTAGACTAAGCCTAAGTTCAGAGTAATGATTGAGTCGGGAAATCAATACCTTTTATTTGGATATGCTTTGGATTGCTGAGCAGGTTTAGTACTTCAATTAACTGGCCTTTTCCTTTGTTCTGATTAGCCATAGAATTAGAAAGGTCAGAGCTCCATTAATCATAAGCTTCTCATAACCAAACGCAAAGCCAAACCAGTTCATCGAGTTGAAGTCGAGAATCCCAGTTAATACCGGAGGCAGTATGGCAGCTATCACTACAAGCTTGTCACGTATCCTGTATTTGGTAAACAGACCGAAAGAGTAGAGTCCCAGCAGAGGACCATAGGTATAGCCAGCAAGTACATAAATTGTATCGATGATACTATCCTGCTGCAGGGCACGGAAACCCAGTATTACAAGTATGGTAGAAATGGAGAACCCAATATGGGTCAGCATTCTTAGTCTTTTGGCCTTTTGGGCAGGCATCTTGTCTATCCCCAGGATATCTATTGAAAATGCTGTAGTAAGTGATGTTAAAGCCGAGTCACCACTCGAATATGCTGCAGCTACAAGTCCGATAATAAACAGGACTCCAACGACAGGAGGGAAGTAATTGCCCAGGGCAAGCATAGGATATAAGTCATCGGCTCTCTCCGGTGTGGCTATACCCAAATTATTGACATAGATATAAAGTAATATTCCCAGGCTAAGGAACAGTAGGTTGACAGGCAGGAAGGCAGAGCCGTACCAGTACATATTCTTTTGGGCTTCTTTCAGGCTTTTGCAGGTGAGATTCTTTTGCATCATATCCTGATCGAGTCCGGTCATTACAATTGTGATAAAAGCTCCGGAGAGGAACTGCTTCAAAAAATGTCTGGGTGAACCTGGATCCCACACAAAAATACCGGACATATCGCTTGAGGCAATGCCCTTGACCATTGATGAGAAGTTGGGATACAGTTCACTACCAATATAAATTATTGTGATGGCTACTGCCCCGAGCATAGCAAGTGTCTGGAGCATATCTGTCCAGATGACGGTTTTAATCCCACCGCGAAAGGTGTAAATCCAAATCATACCAATAGCAAACATAACGGTAAGCCAGAAGGGTACATTTAAGGCATCAAAGAGGGCCAGTTGCAGTACGCTTGCCATAAGGTATAATCTGGCAGATGCACCGACAGTTTTTGATACTATAAAGAGCAGCGACCCTGATTTATAACTGTTATGACCAAAACGATCGTTGAGATAGCTGTATATCGAGGTTAATTTGAGCCTGTAATACAGGGGCAGCAATATTAATGCAATGACAAAATATCCTGATACAAAACCGGCAACCATTTGGAGATAAGTAAGGCTGCTATCTGCCACCCATCCCGGTACTGATATAAAGGTCACCCCGGAAATTGAAGAGCCAACCATACCAATCGACACAATGTACCATGGAGAACGTCTGTTTCCAAGAAAGAAAGAGGCATTATCGGCCTTGCGGCCGGTAATGTATGCTATTATGAACAGGACCAGGAAATAGGCGACGATGATTGCCGCAACTGTCATATAATTCATTTGGAAATGTATTATTTCATGCAAAGAAAGGATTTTTTTCAATTAGGTAGTATTCGAAATTAGCAGGACTAGGTTGAGATATTGAGTCCTGGGGCATTCAGATATATCATGATTAGTTGAGGTATACAATGTACGTCGCATGAGTTATCAAGGGGCGTCGGAGTTTTTTCTTTACAGGGCATGTATTTTTATTACCTTTGTTGTCACTGAAATAAAGAGTGTATGAACAATTCGCAGTATCCGTCGCTTTTACTGGAGAACGCAGTTAATGAACTGTCGAGGTTGCCCGGTATCGGTCCCAAGACTGCAATGCGACTTGCCTTGTTTTTGCTGAAGGAGAAGAAGGAGGATGTCAACAAGTTTGCCGAATCAATAAGGCTCCTGCGTGAAGAGATCAGGTATTGCAAGGAGTGCTATAATATCTCGGATGCTGATGTCTGTAGCATCTGTAGCAATCCAAGGCGTGACCACAGTCTAGTTTGTGTTGTCGAAAGCGTGAGGGATGTAATGGCAATTGAGAATACCCAGCAATATGGTGGAGTCTATCATGTTCTGGGAGGTGTAATATCACCAATGGACGGGATAGGGCCTGATGATCTGAATATCGACCCCCTTGTAGACAAGGTAAGGACAGGAGGCGTAAAAGAGGTTGTTTTTGCCCTAAGTGCTACAATGGAGGGGGATACTACCAATTTTTATATTTATCGAAAAATTTCGGATTGTTCCGTTAAAATAACGACGATTGCCAGAGGTGTTGCCATAGGTGATGAGCTTGCTTATGCCGACGAGGTCACCCTTGGTCGTTCACTTGTTAACCGTTTGCCATTTGAGAATACCCTATGATGAAAAATATTAAGTCATTAAAGCAGTTTTTTGCGCTGGGACTTCTGTCCATATTGCTATTTGGGCTAGTAGGGCTGGTAGTAGCTCCCCTTACAGCACCATTACTTAAGTTTTCCATTGTCCAGGTTGAAAACACCAAGTCCATAGTTGTACTACTTGCACTTGGGCTGGTTCCCCTTGCTTTCTACCTTCACAATAAAAAGCTTGCGCAGATGAACGACGTAAAAAACCCGGATGAGCGTTTCTTGCTTTATATGAAAGGATTCAGGCAGAAATTGATGCTACTGGTTTTGGTTTCCGTTATTGCAGTTATCGCATATATTTTGACTAAGCATTCAGCATTTTTGTATATCTTATTGCTGGCCCTGGTGGCTTATTTGCTTAATATCCCTTCGGGGGAAAAGATAGAGGATTTATTGCTGCCTCCTGTTGAAGAGGAGACAGAATCTGAAGACACCGAGTAATAAGATTTTATATATGGTTATTGCAGTTGATTTTGACGGTACTATTGTCGAGCATCGCTATCCCGAAATAGGGAAGCCTCGTTTTTTTGCATTTGAAACACTTAAGGCCCTTCAGAATGATGGGCATCAGCTAATTCTTTGGACATACCGGGATGGAAAGTTGCTTGATGAGGCAGTTGAGTATTGCCGCAAAAACGGGATAGAATTCTATGCTGTTAATTGCAGTTATCCAGGTGAAGTACTTGAACCCGGTCAGAGCAGAAAGATACATGCCGATTTGTTTATTGACGACAGGGTAGTCTTTGGTTTTCCGGGTTGGGGTGAGATTTATCAGGCAATTAATCCTGATGTAAAAGTGGACTATCTCAAGCAGTATGAGGATGCCCGTAAGAAGTCCTTTGGGGGAGTTGTAAAGCGCTTATTTGGTATTGATAAATAAATCCGAAAACTAATAATCTAAACAGACTATGAGACTAATTCGCTTTGTAGTGTTGGTAATACTTGCCATCCCTTTTTTCAGCAGTTGTGGTTACAATAAAATGGTTGAACTCAGGGAGGGAGTTGATGCTCAGTGGGCGCAGGTGGAAAATGTGTATCAACGCAGGGCAGACCTGATACCCAATCTTGTAAACACTGTTAAGGGTTATGCAGCTCACGAACAGGAAACCCTCGAAGGTGTTGTTGAAGCCAGGAGCAAGGCAACCGGAATCAACCTGTCAGTTGACGAACTTAATGATGAGACCTTGCGTCAGTTTCAAGAAGCGCAGGAAGGTCTGTCTTCTGCATTGTCAAGACTGATGGTTGTTGTTGAGCAGTACCCTGATCTTAAGGCTAATCAGAACTTCCTGGATTTACAGGCACAGCTTGAAGGCACTGAAAACAGGATTGCAGTGGAGCGCAACAGGTTTAATGAGGCTACACGGGTGTATAACACTTACATCTCCAAGTTCCCTCAGGTTATAATGGCTTCTCTCTTTAAGTTCGAACGTAAGCCCTATTTTGAAGCCCAGTCTGGTGCTGAAAAGGCTCCTGAAGTACAATTTTAGCGTTATGGCTCAACAGTATTTCTCCGAAAAGGATAAGACTCAAATTGTAGAAGCAGTCAAACAGGCTGAACTTAATACATCCGGTGAGATTAGGGTGCATATTGAGTTGAGGTGTCCTGAAGATGTTATGGACAGGGCGGCCTACCTGTTTGAAAAATTGGGAATGCATAAAACGGAGATGAGGAACGGAGTTCTGTTCTACCTTGCCATTGAGGATCATGTATTTTCAATACTTGGTGATGCCGGAATAAATGCTGTTGTAGCATCTGATTTCTGGGAGAGCACCAAGCAGNCTATGATAGAGTATTTCAAACAGGGTGATATTACGGGTGGTATTGTGAAAGGGATTTCAATGGCCGGAGAACAGCTTAAGGCATATTTCCCCTATATGAGTGATGACCGCAATGAGTTGAGTGATGAGATTTCATTTGGTAAATAATGGCTGGACTATGAAGAGGATACTTTTTTCTATATTATTTGCGGTGTGCACCTTTGGGGCTCTTAGTGCTAATGTAATCCCACCAAAACCCGAGCCTCCAAGACTGGTGAATGACTATGCAAATATTCTGGATGCTTCAGCTGAAAGACAACTTGAGGAAACCCTGGCAAAATTTGCCAGGGAGACTTCTACTCAGGTTGTCATCGTCACAGTAAGTTCTCTTGATGGATATCCAATAGGTGACTTTGCAGTCGAACTTGGACATTCATGGGGAGTAGGACAAAGTGACAATGACAACGGTATCGTAATTGCAGTTAAACCGCCCTCAGTAGGTGAAAGGGGAGAGGCTTTTATAGCTACCGGATACGGTCTTGAAGGTGCAGTTCCTGATGCCATTGCACGAAGGATAGTTGATAACGAAATGATTCCCCAGTTCAAGAACGGGGACTATCATGCCGGGTTACTGTCTGCTGTTGCTGTCATAATGGATCTTACACGTGGTGAATATACAGCTGATGAATATATCGAACAGACAGGTTCTGTTGCTATTGCAATAGGTGCATTTTTTATAATCATATTCATAATAATAATCATTTCTATTGTTACACGTGCCAAAAATATCCAAAGCTCTTCAATAGGGCATGATATTCCAATCTGGACTCTTATGGCTATGATGGGCTCTATGTCACAAAGACATGGAGGTTCGTGGGAGAACTTTTCATCAGGCCGAGGTTCNTTCGGTGGAGGATTTGGAGGAGGCTTCGGCGGTGGTGGTTTTGGTGGATTTGGAGGTGGAGGCTTTGGCGGCGGTGGAGCCGGAGGATCATGGTAAAAAAAAAGAGCCGAACGCAAGTCCGGCTCTTTTTTAGAATATATCTATACCTTAGAGAACATCCTAGAGGTCGTTGTCAACCAGGATACGTCCGCAGTACTCGCAAACGATAACTTTCTTTCTCTGCTTGATGTCCAGCTGACGTTGCGGTGGAATCTTGTTAAAGCAACCTCCACAAGCATCACGGGCAACAGTAACTACAGCAAGTCCGTTGCGGGCATTCTTGCGGATACGCTTGAATGCTGTCAAAAGACGCTCTTCGATACGGGTTTCGATCTCCTTTGACTTGGCTATCAGACGTTCTTCTTCTGCCCTGGTCTCAGTAATGATTTCTTCAAGCTCAGCCTTCTTTGCCTTTAGGTCTTCAGTGCGCTCTTCTACGAGTTTTGCAGAAGTCTCAAGCAACTCATTCTTGCTCTTCATTTCGGCAGTAAACTCCTTGATACGCTTTTCGCAAAGCTCGATCTCAAGAGTTTGAAACTCGATTTCTTTGGTTAGTGAATCGTATTCACGGTTGTTGCGAACATTGGATTGCTGAGCTTCATATTTCTTGATCAATAATTCGGCATCCTTGATTTCATTTTTCTTGGCAAGAATGTCGTCGTTCAATTTCTTTATGTCGGTTTGCAGATTGGTCATACGAGTCTCCAATCCGGCAATCTCATCTTCCAGATCCTGAACCTCCAAAGGCAATTCGCCTCTCAGGGTTTTTATCTTGTCTATCTCGCTGGCTACTTTTTGCAGGTCGAAAAGGGCTTTGAGCTTGTCCTCAACGCTGACCTCGGTAGCTGTGGTTTTTGAATCCATCTTTGCCATTATGCTATAAGTATTTAATAGGATTGCTGTTTACCTGTGATAAATGGAGTGCAAAATTATGAAATTTTTTTGTAAGTATCTCACAAAAAACTTCTTTAGTAAATTGCTCACTTTCATAATGACCTATATCGGCTATTATGATCTTATTCTCAGCCTCAAAAAACTGATGATATTTAAAGTCACCTGATATAAAAATATCGGCCCCGGCCCTGATCGCATCTTTAAGAAGAAAACTGCCACTGCCTCCGCAAAGTGCTACTTTGCGGATTTCCTTGGTGGTTATTGCTGTGTGCCTGATGACTCCGGCCTTGCAAACTTCTTTAAGATAAAGAAGGAACTCCTCTGTCAGCATTGCTTCTGGTAATACCCCAACGACTCCAAAACCGACCCTGTCCCAGCTATTCTTGAGTGGATATATATCGTATGCCACTTCTTCATAAGGATGGGCTTCTAGAAGTGCATTGATGACCCGGCCTTCAAGATAATTAGGGAAGATTGTTTCTATCCTGGTTTCCGGTTCAAAGTGCAGCACTCCCTTTTCACCTACATAGGGCTTTGAGTGATCTCCGCCACGGAAGCTCCCCTGACCTGTGATGTTGTAGCTGCAACTGTCATAGTTGCCTATGTGTCCTGCACCTGCATCAAACAATGCCTGCCTCACTTCCTCAGCCTGAGCATGGGGGACAAAGGTTACCAGCTTGCAAAGCTTGTCCTTTCGTGGTTGCAGTATCTTTTGTTCCTTTAGGCCCAGCTTGTCCGCCAACCTGCTGCTGACTCCACCTGTAATGCTGTCTATATTTGTATGGGCTGAATAAATCGCGATATCGTGTTTAATAGCCTTGCGGATAATATGTCCTGTGGCATCATCACCAATCTTTTTAATTCCTGCAAAGATCAGGGGATGGTGTGATATTATCAGATTTACTCCAAGTTCGATTGCTTCATCAATAACTTGTTCAGTTACATCAATGCAGATAAGCGCACCGTTAACCTGATCATCAGGGTTGCCCAATTGAACTCCACTATTGTCGTAACTCTCCTGAAGCGCGGCAGGTGCCACACTTTCGATGAGTCCGGCAATATCTCGAAGACGTATAAGCTCACTCATTTATGCAAATGAAGAATGTTAATGCTGAAGAAAAGAATGATCCGGGAGAGCTATATCAAAGGTTGTCCCTTATCGATATTAGTGTTTCCCTAATTTCTTTAAGACGTTTAATAAGTTCAAAGTTTTCCTCAGTACTATGACGGTTTTCTTTGAGCTTTAACTTAGCGCCCTTCAAAGTCATACCCCTTTCTTTGACAAGGTGGTAGATAAGGTGAAAATTGTCTACGTCCTGTTGTGTAAAGAGCCTGTTGCCTTTCTTGTTCCTATGCGGCTTGATAATGTCAAACTCCTTCTCCCAATATCTGATAAGGGAAGTGTTGACATTAAACATGTTGGCCACTTCCCCGATGGAGTAGTATAGTCTTTCTACAATCGGTTCTTTGTATGGCATGGCTTAATCAAAGGTTCTGTTACTATTGGAAGAGATTCTGATCATTTCTTCATATTCTTCAGGAGTAAGGTCCTGGAAGAAATAGTGCGTTGGATTCACAGCCTTTCCTTTGATTCTTACTTCATAGTGAAGGTGGGGGCCTGTTGATTTACCTGTATTGCCGACAAAACCAATCACCTCACCACGTTTGACCTTTTGTCCCACTCTTACCTTGAATTCAGACATATGAGCATAGAGAGTGGTATAGCCAAAGCCATGATCTACTTCAACGTAGTTGCCGTATCCTATTGCAGATTTATGAACGGTCTTGACAACACCATCTCCGGTCACGTAAATCTCCGTTCCGATTGGAGCTGAGAAGTCAAGTCCTTCATGAAACTTGTTCGTCTTGTATATCGGGTCGAGACGCATACCCCATCCTGAAGCTGTGCGTTTTAGGTCTTTGTTGGATATCGGTTGAATAGCAGGAATGCATCTTATCATCTCCTCCTTGCGTTGTGCAAGGTCTATAATCTCATCAAAGGATCTGGACTGGACGTAGAGCTGTTTCATTACGCCATCAAGCTTTTTGGCAGTGCTGATTACCAGTTCGGCATTGTCTAGATCTTCAAGGTAGCGGTAGCGGTTTACACCACCAAATCCGGCTCTACGAACAGCATTAGGTATTGAATCAGCTTCAAAGATGACCCTGTAAACGTTTTCGTCGCGCTGTTGTATGTCATCTAATACGTCAAGAGCCTGATCCAGTTTACTGGCCATTATTTCATATTGGGATAGGAGTTTTACATTCTCCCTCTCAAGCTTAATTTCACGGGGACTCTCAAAAATGTTGGAGTAAAGGAAGAAAAACACCAAACCCATAAAAGCACTGGAAACAGTGAAAGAGAAAGCCTTTCCAAGATAATATTTGAACCCTGTTTCTACTCTGTCATAGCTAAGCGTTTCGGGGTTGTATTTATACTTTACTTTTGACATACTGCACTGAATTTGTCGCTAAAATATAAAATTTTGCCATTAACTCGCAAAAATCAGGTTATTAATCTATTTTTGCTCGTCGATTATTTATTTTTGCCTGCCCTAATAACTCAATATTTTGAGTTTTAGTGTTTGAGAGACCAATAAAATGGATGATTGTGCCGACAGTTAGAGCAGAGTCTTTTACGCCTGCATAAAATTAAGGTTTCAATTATTTGAGCAATCAGTTAATCTGGTATTTTCTAAAATAACATGACAGCATCTGAGATCAGAGAGAGTTTTCTGAAATTTTTTGAGTCCAAACAACATCGTATTGTTCCTTCAGCCCCAATGGTTGTAAAGGATGACCCAACGTTGATGTTTACCAACGCAGGGATGAACCAGTTTAAGGATATTTTCCTGGGTAACAGGCCAGCTGAGTACCTTAGAGTGGCCAATTCACAAAAATGTCTGCGTGTTTCAGGTAAGCATAATGATCTGGAAGAGGTAGGTCATGACACCTACCACCATACTATGTTTGAAATGCTTGGTAACTGGAGCTTTGGTGACTATTTCAAGCATGAAGCGATTGACTGGGCATGGGAGTATCTGGTTGATGTGTTGAAGATTGATCCTGATCGTCTCTATGCTACCGTATTCGAAGGAAATGCGGAGGAAGGACTGGTACGCGACAGTGAAGCATTCGAATATTGGAGCAAACATCTTCCTGCTCATAGGATTGTCAACGGAAATAAAAAAGACAACTTCTGGGAAATGGGTGATACAGGTCCATGCGGACCCTGTTCTGAGATTCATATCGATCTCCGTGACCCTGCAGCAAGAGCTGTGGTTCCCGGAGAACAATTAGTCAATAAGGACAACCCTGAGGTAATTGAAATCTGGAACCTTGTATTTATCCAATATAACCGCAAGGCTGACGGATCACTTGAGTCATTACCACAAAGGCATATTGACACGGGAATGGGCTTTGAGCGTCTTACCAGAGCTATTCAGGGTAAGACATCAAACTATGATACTGATGTTTTTCAACCAATAATCCAGGAAATTAGCAATATTGCCGGAATTAAGTATGGTGCAGCAAGGGAAACTGATGTTGCAATGAGGGTTGTAGCTGACCACATCAGAACAATATCTTTTGCTATCTGCGATGGTCAGTTGCCTTCTAACAACAAGGCCGGATATGTAATTCGCCGTATTCTTCGCAGGGCAGTAAGGTATGCCTATACCTTCCTTGGTATGAAGGAGCCCTTTATGTGCAGGCTTGTTGAGACCCTTATCTCAGTTATGGGTAAGGCTTATACCGAACTGGCAGCCAACAGGGATCTGATCGAGAAGGTTATCAGGGAAGAGGAAGAAGCCTTCCTGCGTACACTTGCAACAGGTATCCAACTCCTGGATAAGATTATTGAAGAGAGGAAACAGAAGGGGGCAAAGACTGTTGAAGGGAAACAGATTTTCGAGCTATACGATACTTTTGGTTTTCCATACGACCTTACCGAACTAATCCTCAGGGAAAACGGCCTTGAAGCCAACCATGAGGAGTTTGAAAAGGAAATGGAAGCACAGAAAGCCAGAGCAAGAAATGCAACGGCTGTAGAAACTGACGACTGGGTGGTATTGAGAAAGGACGACACCGAAGAGTTTATCGGTTATGATCACCTCGAAGCAGAAGTCGAAATCGTCAAATACCGTCGTGTTAAATCAAAGAACAAGGAGCTTTATCAGATAGTCTTCAATATTACTCCTTTCTATGCAGAAAGTGGTGGTCAGGTTGGAGACTGTGGTTATATAGAAGCCAAGGGTGAGAGGTGGGAAATTACTGAGGTAAAGAAGGAAAACAATCTTATCGTTCACCTTGCACCCAAGCTTCCTACTGATGTTAGTGGCAGGTTCAACGCTGTTGTTGATGTACGTAAGCGTCAGATGACTGCCAACCACCACACTGCGACCCACCTGCTTCACAAAGCCCTTCGCAAGATATTGGGAACACACGTTGAGCAACGTGGCTCACTAGTTCATCCCGACTATCTGCGTTTTGACTTCTCTCACTTCCAAAAGATGAGTGATGAGGAGATCAGGATGGTTGAACGTGAAGTAAACCGTGAGATAAGGATGAACTTACCTCTCGAAGAACACCGTGCCATTCCTATTGCCAGAGCAAAGGAAATGGGTGCTATGGCGCTCTTTGGTGAGAAGTATGGGGATGTGGTCAGGGCTATTCGCTTCGGTGAGTCGGTTGAACTTTGCGGTGGTACCCACGTGAGTGCTACTGGACAGATTGGCATGTTCAAGATAGTTGCCGAGTCTTCAGTTGCTGCAGGTGTAAGNCGTATTGAGGCTGTTGCCGGAGAAAAGGCAGAGGAGCTGATGTATNCACAGANTGACCTACTAAGGGAACTTGCAGAGATTCTTCACAAGCAGAAAGATTTGCGTAAGGGAATTGAATCTTTGGTATCTGAGAATGCCGAGTTGATGAAGGAGGTTGAGACCTTCAAACAAGGCGTAATTCAGGCTCTGAAACGTAATATCAGCGACGATGCCAAGGTGCTTAATGGAGTCAAACTGATGCATTGTCAGCTTAAGCCCATATTCAGCAAGAGTGTCAAGGATATTGCCTTCCAACTAAGGTCAGAATGTGATAGCAGTATGGCTGCTGTCCTTGGTGTAGAAGCCGATGGTAAGGCTCAGATTGCAATAATCATTTCTGAGGAACTTGTGGAAAAGGGTCTTGATGCAATTGAACTGATTAAGGCTGTTTCACCTGANATAAACGGTGGAGGTGGAGGACAGAAGTTCTTTGCAACAGCTGGTGGAAAGAATCCGTCAGGATTGCAGACTGCAATAAGTAAGGCCCTTCGCCTGATCGAGGAAAGACTCTAAGGCTCTGTAGATTTAATATTACTATCTCCATACTGTGCCCAGTAAAGGACACTGTTATCAGAGAGATCTTACAAAAACTGTCAAGGCTGTCCGGTGGGACAGCCTTGACAGTTTTATCTAGATTTAGGGTTTTGCATGAAA
>JGI24707J26582_10002063_pt1 | contig 15378 bp, 11 predicted proteins | sample BioPla1DNA1_FD_26582 | JGI IMG/M metagenome (IMG submission 26582) | reverse complement strand
ATGGCCTAAGGGGCGCCTATCACTGCGCGGAATTGCCCTTTATTTTCGGGACTATTCAGGACATTGAGAAAAATCCGACAGAAAAAAACTTGTGGCAAATGGAACTTTTGCAAAACGACTGGGTTGCTTTCATGAAAGACGGAAACATTCCAAGTCGTGAACCTTTTGGAGAAAACGGCAAAATCACTTTATATGAAGAACGAGAAGCCAAGCTGATTGACTTCCCGCTAAGAGAAATCATTGAAGAACTTGAGGAAACGGGTTTGTTTGCCAAATTAATGAATTCTTTTATGCGTGGCAGGGATGATAAGTTTATTGCTTAGCCGCAAAGAGAGGATTATTAGTCATTTTCAGTTTGGGCTTTAGTTTCGTTATACGAATTATTTAGCCACCCTGATTTAAAAGAATCACAGGGTGACAAGATCGAAGGCAGATGTCAACACAGCACAAGGAGGAGAATAATAGATGGCTGGAACAGAAACTTCAAACATTGCGCAAAAAGGTCAAAACAGAACCGCGAAAGAGACTTGGAATATTTTGCTGAACTATGCAGGTCGATGGCGTTGGCTCATTTGGGTCTCCATGATTGCGGCGGCTCTGGGGACAGTGGTAGGTATTGTCCCTTACGCTTACATCCACCAAATTATCCACAGTATCTTGGAAGTGAATCCTCCTCTGGATCGTATTGTTCGTCTCGCTTGGTTGGTAGTTCTCTTCTTTGTCATAAGTGTTTTGCTCTCTTTCGTTTCATTGCTCTTGTCTCATCTTGTGGCGTTTCGTATTGAAAGCGGTATCCGCAGCCGTTCTATGAAGCGTTTTATGGATATGCCCTTAGGTTTTTTTAAAGATCAAGCGTCGGGCAAGTTGAGAAAGACGATTGATGACAACGCCAGCTTGACACATAACATGGTGGCTCACCATACGCCAGACTTGGCGGCTGTGGCCGTTTTCCCGATCGTAATGCTGATCGTCTTCTTTTCCTACGATTGGCGGATGGGGCTGCTTTCTCTGTTTACCCTCATTGCGTCTGTGTTCTTGATTTTGCCGATGTATTCCGGCAAAAATCGCGACTGCGTCCACAATTACATGACTGCTCAGGAGCAAATGAATGCTTCTGCCGTAGAGTACGTCAGGGGAATTCCTGTCGTTAAAGTTTTCCAACAGACGATTCACTCGTTTAGGGCTTTTCGAGAAGCCATAAAAAACTACTCGTCTTTTTCCCTAGAATACACTTACATGGCTAGAAAATGGATGGTTCTGGGCAATCTGATGGTTCGAGCTGCCGTCTATTTCTTGATTCCCTTTGCTATTGTCATGATCAATCGAGGCGCGCATCCGATCGAGATTATTTGCAATCTGGTTTTTTACGCTCTGTTTACCGGCTATAGCGCCACGCAAATCATCAAGATTATGACCATCGGTCAGGGAACCATGCAGGCGACAGAAGTCGTGGATCGGATCGAAAGCCTCTTTGCGCATGAGCCCATGTCCTATGGCAATCGAGGGGAAGCAGAGGAACACACGGTGCGTTATGAAAATGTTTCCTTTCACTATCCAAATACGGAACGCGATGTCGTTTCCCATGTCTCGTTTGACATCCCTCAAGGAAAATTTATCGCTTTGGTCGGTGAGTCAGGCGGCGGGAAAAGCACGTTAGCCTCTTTGTTGCCGCGCTTTTATGATCCGCAAGAAGGCCACATCACCATTGGCGGAATTCCGGTGCAAGAATTTCGCAGAGACGCATTGATGAATCAAATATCTTTTGTGTTCCAAAATCAGTCGCTTTTCAAGGAGTCTGTCCTTGAAAACATCAGAAAGCCCAAGCCGCACGCGACGGAAGAAGATGTGTTGGAGGCTTGTCGAAAGGCGCAATGCTTGGACGTGGTTGAAAGACTGCCGGATGGACTGCATACGGTTGTAGGAGGCAAAGGCGTCTTTTTGTCCGGCGGCGAAGAGCAACGACTCTTGCTCGCCAGAGCCTTTCTCAAGGATGCGCCGATCTTGGTTTTGGATGAAGCCACCGCTTTCACCGACCCGGAAAATGAGAGGCGCATTCAAGCTGCTTTTCGTAGATTGATGGCGGACAAAACAACGCTTATGATCGCTCACCGACTCAGTTCAGTGGTCGATGCCGACCGCATTATGGTCATGAAAGCAGGAAAAATTGTCGAAGCGGGTACGCATGAAGCTTTACTTGAACAAGGCGGTGTCTATGCAGGCATGTGGGAGGATTTCAACACGGCGGCGACATGGCGTGTTTAACTTCACTCGACGATGATAGAAGAACAAGAAGGTACAATAGCATGATTAATATTTTACAAAAACAACTCTCCATGGGTCGCAAGTCTGCGCAAGGCTTGGCGAAAGGAGCTCTGTATAATACGCTCTATTACGTTTCTCTGATGCTTCCGATGTCCATGGTCTACTATTTCATAGAAGACGTGTTGCCACAGATTGCGGCAGGGCACGACATTGTTTTTCGCTATGCCGTCTATGCCGTCATCACAGTCATCTCTCTTATACTGTCCGGGTTTTTCTACTACAAACAGTACACGGCCGTTTTTGTATCCACTTACGAAGAAAGTGAGGAGCGCCGGATTCGTCTAGCGGAAAAACTGCGTAAATTGCCACTATCCTTTTTTAGCAATCGAGACTTGAGCGATATTACAAATACGATGATGGAAGACATCAATACCTTAGAAGGATTGCAATCGCACGCCGTTCCACAGCTGGTTGGCGCCGCGCTTTCCAGTATTGTGATCGGCATCGGCATTATTATTTGGGATTGGCGGATGGGGCTGGCCGTGTGCTGGATTATGCCGGTTGTCCTCATCATTACTTTACTTAGCTCTCGTTTCCAAAAGAAACACGTCCAAACACATTTTGAAACAAAGCGTCGGGTATCCGACCAAACACAAGAAAATATCGAGCATATGGCAGACATCCATGCCAACAACCAGACAGAAAGGTACATGGAACAGTACAACGCCCTTCTAAAAGAAGAGGAAGATAAGCATAAAGTTTCTGAAATGGCCATGTCCATTTTCGTTAATGGCGGACAGAGTTTGTTAAAGCTGGGGTTTGCCACGACTGTGATTGTCGGCACCATGCTGTTTGAACAAGGTTCTTTATCCTTGTTGAAATACTTGATGTATCTTGTCGTAGCGGCCAGAGTCTATGACCCTGTCAGCGCTGTTGTATACAATTTGTCTTATCTCTACTATGGTTCCGCTCCGCAGGAGAGGACGCGAGAGATGGAAAATAGTCAGGAGATGACCGGGCGAGCGGACGTTCAGTTTGACCGCTTCGATATCGAATTTGATCACGTTTTCTTCGAATATTTAGAAGATACGCCCGTTTTGCGCGATGTCAGCTTTGTCGCTAAACAAGGCGAAGTCACTGCCTTGATCGGCCCTTCGGGATGTGGGAAAAGCACAGCGGCCAAACTTGCTGCCAGATTCTACGACCCGACGGAAGGATCAGTGCGAATCGGCGGACATGACCTAAAAGAAATTGACCCCGAAACGATTATGACGCACGTATCGATGGTCTTTCAGGATGTCATATTGTTCGATAATACAGTCTATGAAAACATTAAACTGGGGCGGAAAGACGCGACTGAAGATGAAGTCATGGAAGCGGCACGCTTGGCCCATTGTGATGAGTTCGTTCAACGCTTTCCGGACGGTTATCAGACCATGATCGGGGAAAACGGCGCTAGGCTTTCCGGCGGTGAGCGCCAAAGGATTTCCATTGCGAGGGCTCTATTGAAGAACACGCCGATACTGCTTCTGGACGAAGCGACAGCATTTTTGGATGTCGAAAATGAAAGCAAAATACAAGCAGGTCTCAGTCAATTAATCCGCGGCAAAACAGTTCTCATGATCGCTCACCGTATGCGCACAATCGAAGAAGCCGACCATCTTGTCGGCCTGACCGACGGCCGAGTCGTAGAGTCCGGAGCGCCGGAAGAGTTGATGAAGGATCCGGATGGTCTCTATCGCAAACTTAGAACCTTACAGTTAGGTGAGCAGTGACGAAGACGATAGAGATGCAGATAGAACAGAGATAGATTTGGAAAGGGATTGTGGCATGGGACTATTGAAAAAAATCTTTAACCAGACAAGGAAACCGGAGGGATTCCTTGGAAAAATGATGCTTAGGGGCATGAACAGCGGGCACGCAAGGATGGCCGATTGGGGCATGTCCTTCCTTGGCGACATCTCGCCTTCGGAGATCGTGGATCTCGGTTGCGGCGGAGGCAGGAATGCCGGAGAATTGCTAAAGATGTATCCTGCGGCGCGCTTGACCGCCATCGATTTTTCACCTCTCTGTGTGGAAATGACGCGGAAATATAACGAGGCCATGGTTGCCGCCGGAAGGTGTGACGTACAGGAAGGTGATGTGTCTAATCTGTTGCTGGAAGAAGGCAATTTTGACCTCGCGACTGCTTTTGAGACGGTGTATTTCTGGCCCGGGCTTGAGCATTGCTTTGCCGAAGTCGCAAAAGTATTAAAACCGGGCGGCATCTTTATGATTGCGAACGAATCGGATGGGGTAGACCCTGCAACGGTGAGGTTTGAGAAAATCATCGACGGTATGACGTGCTATACGCCGGAGCTTATCGAAGCCGCTTTAAAAGCGGCAGGATTCGCAATCAGTCAAAGCGCCCGCCATCGTTCAAAGCCTTGGATTGTGATTACCGCAAAGAAAATCTGAGTTGGAAAATAGAAGGTAGATTGCGTCTGCGTTCTTGACTTGACTGCTGAATCGCAGTCATTGAGTGGTTTGATCGACAGCTTAAAAAATCAGGGAAGCTTATGTACATCGAAGTTAAGAATGCCGTAAAAAAATATGGCAGTGCGGACAATTGTGTTTACGCCCTTCATAACGCTTCACTTTCTGTGGAGCGCGGTGAAATCTGTGTCATTCTCGGCCATTCGGGCTCCGGCAAAAGCACCCTGTTAAATATGATTGGCGGATTAGATACCTTGAACAGCGGTTCAATAGATGTGGCCGGTTACACTATTTCAGATTTTTCCAGTAAACAGCTCATTGAATACAGACGTGAAAATGTTGGATTCGTGTTCCAGTTTTACAATCTAATTCCCGATCTTACAGTTGCCGAAAACATTAAGGTTATAGCCGATATTTCCAAAGAGCCGCTGGACGTGGACGAATTGCTGAAGATTTTAGGCATCGACATGCTCGCATCCAGATTCCCTAACGAAATATCCGGCGGTCAGCAACAGAGAGTGGCGATCGCGCGGGCAATGATTAAAAAGCCTAAGGTTTTGCTTTGCGATGAATTGACCGGCTCGCTTGATTCTTCATCTGCAAGAGATGTTCTGCGTCTCGTTCAGGAAGTTAACAGAGCGTATGGCACGACCATTCTCATCGTTACGCATAACGCCGAAATCAAGAAAATGGCTGATCGATACGTCCACATTCGTGATGGCAAGGTTGTCGTGAATGAAGTGCAAACCGAAAAAGCCGGCGTGACAGAGATGAACTTATGACGTTAAACAGACGATATCGCAGAAATATAAAAAGCAATTTTTCGTTTTATCTGTCTATCACACTGTTGACGTTGCTTGCTGTGTTTATGGATTTGCTTTTTAGCGGCGTTGTGACAGGCGAGAGAAAATACTTAGATAGCTTTCGCGAAACGGCAAAGTGCGAAGATGGACAGTTTGTTACATATCAGGAGTTGACCGAGGACGACATCGAAAGGCTTGAAGCTGATTACGACGTTGTCATTGAAAAACAGCAATACTTCGATTGTTTCATCGAAGAAGATTATCGTCTCCGCGTGTTTTCTCCCAACGAGAAATTGAATGATCATGTTATCACCGAAGGGAGTGACTTAACTTCCGATACGGATATTCTCATTTCAAGTGGCCTCGCCAAGGCAAGAAGGGTAAAACTCGGCGACAAAATGTCGCTGAATGACAATGATTACGTCGTCTGTGGTTTCTTTGCGAGAATCGACTATCTTCTTATGCTGGAGTCATCGAGTGACAGCATCAGCAATCCTCGCGAATTTGGCATCGCGATGGTGACGGATCGCATGTTCGAGTCATTTGAGAAAGAAGATGTATCGTCCTATTATTCCGTAACCTATCATGCTGACAATGAGCTTGAGTTTCGTAAAGAGCTTAACAAGAAATATATGACGGCACATTACTTGCCTGCCGACAGCAACGCGAGAATCAATACCGTATTAAACCTTATCGATCGCTATTCATCATTTAGTGTATTCATTCTGCCCGTCATGCTGATTGGCATTGTTCTTCTTATGGCGGTCATTGTTGGCAGGAAAGTCAGGTCGGAACAGAGACAATTTGGCGTCTTGCTTTCCCATGGATATAGGCAGCATGAACTTGCCGTACACTATATGTTCTTTGGTATGATCCCCGGATTAGCCGGCAGTATTTTCGGAGTTCTTGCCGCTATTTTGAGTATTCCGCCTGTGGGGGAGGTGTTGTTCACCGGGAAAATTGAACCTCTCCCTATCACCTATGACATCGAGTGGAGCCGGGTGATGATCGGCCTCTTTGCGCCTGCGATCGTTTACGGCTTCTTTGCATGGTATGCAGCTTTCCGTGTGATGAAAAAAGATCCTGTTGACATGATGAGGGGTACGGTAAGTGAAGTGCGCAAGAATATTTTCAGAATGGAAAAATCCAAAAAGAGTATTCACACCAAATATATGCTTCGCGCTGTTTTTGGCAACATGTCCAGGACGTTCATTGTGATTCTGGGCATCGCGATTGGATCCATGCTGTTAGTGTATTCCTTAGTGTGTGCTGATTCAATGCAGGCGTATGTCGATCATTCCGTTGATGAGGCCGGTCGTTATAACTACCTGTATTTTTTAACTTCGCTTCAAACAGAGCCTGTCGAAAATGGAGTTGAACTGTTAGCCGCCACGTATGAGATCAAGGATCACAAGGGGACTTTGAAACTGATCGGTTTGGATGACGCGAAGTTAGTGAACGATGAAACTGAAACAGGCAAGATGGATTTGTCATCAGACAAGTTTTATATCACCTCGAAAGCATCGATCGAATTCAGTGTTAATAATGGCGATACAATATCACTTTTGGATACCAGGACAATGGAAGAACACGACGCAATGATTGCCGGTATCGTTTCCAACGACTCTCAAAATACAATTTATTCATCAAGAAAGGCTGTCTCTGAAATCATTGATGCGCCTGCAGACTCATATAACGCCGTGATGAGTGAGGTTCAACTTCCCAACACAGGTTCTGAGATTTATCACAAAATCACGATGGACGATCTGAAGTCTCAAATTCAGAACATCACGGATCAGATGAACGAAATCGTACATGTGATGCTGCTGTTTGGCGGCTTGATTTGTGTGATTGCTGTCTATTTGATGGTTAATATCTTGCTTTCGGAGAATGCATCGACGATCTCAATGTTGAAAATACTTGGGCTAAGAAACAATGAGATTCATCGCATGACAACGCACATTTATCATTGGTTGGTTCCTATCGGAATTATTCTAGGTTGTGCGATGGGATATTACGCGGCAGCGGCAAACTTTAAGATGAGCGTCGCGAATTATCATGTTTACTTTACGCCATACTTGAAAGCGAGTTCGATTGTCATTTGTATTGCTGTTGTCGTTATGAGCTACATTGTTTCGTTAGCCTTGCTAGGCAGAAAGATCCATAAGGCAGACCTGACCTATTGCCTGAAAAATACAAACGAATAAATTGGTAGCAGGCGGCTTGAAAAATCCCAGATAACTAGATGTACTGAATGGGAATGACCCGGTCATCGTCGCTTATTGTCAATAGCTTGTCGTATAGACAAATGATGCCTCCGCTCCCTCTCTTTATATCCGGGATATTTTCTATGCTGCTAAAGGCTCTGATCTCTCTTTTCTTCGGGTCTGCGTGTTTCTTGATTTCTATCGGATACAGAATGCCGCTCTCTTCAATGAGCAAATCGATCTCCTTCATATCTTTGTCGCGGTAAAAATACAAAGGCGGATCGGCAATTCCCTTATTGTAATAAGATTTTATTATTTCTGAAATAACAAAGGTCTCAAAGAAAGCGCCGGCCATCGCTCCGTTTTTTAAAGTGTCCGCTGTATTCCATTTTGTCAAATAGGCTGCTAGACCCGTATCTAAAAAATATAGTTTAGGTGTCTTGACTGCTCTCTTTGTAATATTGTTGAAGTAGGGTTTAAGGAGATAAACAATATTAGAAGCGACCAAAATAGCCAACCAGCGCTCCGCAGTTGGCTGGCTGATGCCAACATTCCTTGCGAGAGAGGCAAGGTTGACCAGTTGTCCTGTCGATGCAGCGACAGCGGTCATGAACCTGACAAATTTTACCGTATCGCCAACATTCGATAGTTCCCTTACATCTCTTTCCACATAGGTTTGCACGTATGCACTGTAAAAAAGCTGCCAATCATACTCCGGCTTTTCACAGAGTTCCGGCATAGAACCTCTTTGTATGACCTGCCATACCTCATCGTAAGCAATATCTGCGAGATGCTTTTTTCTCTCGTTAAAAAAGTGTTCGGTGGGAAGAAAGGGAACATCAAAACTAACATCACGTCTTTCCCGCAAAGAATACCCCAACAAAGTAACCAGACCGAGGCGGCCGGCAAGCGACTCACTCACGCCCTTCATCATCTGAAATTGCTGGGAACCGGACATGAAAAAATGTCCTTTTACTCTATCGCGGTCAATGATGATCTTTATTTGTGGAAATAGCTCAGGCGCTTTCTGTACCTCATCGATAAACACAGGCGGCACATGATCTTTGAAAAAAGTAACACTGTGTTCTTTGGCGCTACTTAATATAATGGGATCATCGAGTGAGACATAATTAATATCGTCCGTAACATGTTTAAGCAATGTGGTCTTTCCCACTTGGCGCGGACCTACAACTAAAACGGCTCCAAACATCTCGGCTAACTTGTTAACAGTTCCCTCTGCATGTCTCGTCCTGTAAAAATGATTGTTCTTAGTCATTGCTTTGTTCTACTCTCGAATTCTCGGCTAATTTAATATTCGATATTATTATAGCCGAGAACATGAGGGCATTCAAGTAACTATGTGAGGATTTATCTGTTTTAAGAAATCGCGTTTATGTGATTCACGATGATAAGCTCATTCCTTTGTCTAGCTCTATGCCTCAACCGTGCAAAGGATATTACGTCTTTAGTATTCTTTCAGAAATGACTTATACGCAACTTCTTTATTCGCACTATAACTAAAAAGACACGCGAGTCTTGAGCTGTTGGCAGGCGAGAAGAGCGGGTGCATCTTGCCTTCTTACAAAGGCAATTTCTCTATCGCTACTAGACGATAGCCCGCTTCATCAATGGCTCGACACATTTGCTCCTCCGTTACCGGCTTCTCGGCGCTGACTTTGACTTTGCCTGCTTCTAGATCGACGTCCGCTTCTACACCCAGCGTCTGCAACGCTTCTGTGACATGCCTTGCACAGTGTTTGCACATCATGCCTTCAACCGTTAATACTCGTTCAAAATGATCCATTGTTTGATCCTCACGTTCTTTTCTTTCGATCGCATGTGTTTGTTTTGTTGTCCTGTTTTCAATACGCATAACATCCGGTGTAAAGCCGCAATCCTCTTCAACTGCTGCGGTTGTCAAGCGGAGCGCTGGCTTAAAGCGACGCAGGCGCAAGGCATTGCTGACGACGAAAAGGGAACTGAGGCTCATAGCGGCCGCTCCGTACATCGGTGTCAGCGTCAGTCCCCAAGCGCTGAATACGCCCGCCGCCAAGGGAATGCCGATGATGTTGTAGATAAAGGCCCAGAAGAGATTTTGCTTAATGGTGCGGAGCGTGGCTTTGCTCAAGGCGATGGTGTTTACAGCCGCACGTATGTCGTTATTGAGCAAGACGACGTCCGATGTCTCCATGGCGATGTCGGTACCCGCGCCCATAGCCACGCCCACATCTGCCATGGCCAAGGCCGGTGCGTCGTTGATGCCGTCGCCCAGCATCATGACCTTGCGGCCTTTCGCCGTCAGTTCGCGTATCATGTCGGCTTTGTCCGCTGGCAGCACTTCGGCAAAGACTCGATCGATGCCGAGTTCTTTTGCCAAAGGCAGCGCGATGGGCTCGAGATCACCCGTCAAGAGAACTGTTTTCAATCCGTCATTCTTAAAGGCTTGGATCGCTTCCCGTGAGCCGTCCTTCAGGCTGTCTGCCACGCCGATCACCATGCGCAAGGTACCATCGACGGCGACGTAAAGCGGTGTCTGTCCGGCGGCGAGAAGATTATCGACGGCGGCGATCCAAACATCGGAGATGGCGACTTGTTCTTCTTCGAGATAGCGTGCATTGCCTGCCAAGACATGTCGACCATCTGCCATGCCGCTGACTCCACGCCCGGGTACGGCGACAAAATCCTCTGTGCTGCCCATTGTGAGTCCCGCAGCCGTTGTCGCCTGCACGACGGCAGAGGCCAAGGGGTGCTCGGAGACGGCTTCAACCGACGCGCAGAGGGCGAGCCATTCATGTTCGTCAGCTCCTGTCTCAACAACGAGAGTTGTTACACGCGGATGACCACGCGTCAGCGTACCTGTTTTGTCGCTGACGACGGTGTCGACATTGGCGGCAAGTTCTAGAGCTTCACCTGAACGAAAGAGGATCCCGTGCTTGGCGCCCTGTCCTGTCGCGACCATAATGGCGACGGGCGTCGCCAACCCGAGTGCGCAAGGACACGAAATGACGAGCACTGTGATCGCGTGCCCCAAGGCCTGTTCAAACGCCGTGCCTAGAGCTAGGTGAACGATGAGCGTCACGAAAGCGATGGCGATGACCGTCGGGACGAAAATAGCCGCCACGCGATCGGCCAACTTGGCGATCGGCGCGCGTGAAGAGGAGGCTTCCTCAACCAAGCGAATCATCTGTGCCAAGGTGCTGTCGCTGCCTACCTTATCGGCGCGATAACGGAAGCTGCCCGATTGGTTGATCATGCCGGACAGCACCTGATCGCCCGGCACCTTTTCGACCGGTATCGACTCGCCCGTCACAGCCGCCGTATCGAGGCTGCTGTAACCGCTTATGATCGTGCCGTCGACGGGCAGCTTTTGCCCGGGGCGGATGACGATGATGTCGCTGACACGAATTTCCTCAAGCGGCAAGAAGACGCTTTCTCCGTCGCGTTCGACTTCCGCTTCCGGAGGCACGAGCTCCATCAACTCCGCGATCGCGCCGCCCGTTTTCGCCTTCGCTCTGCCTTCCAACATGCGGCCCAAGGCGATCAGCGTCAGGATTGTTACCGCCGATTCAAAATAGAGGGAGTGACGCAGCTCTGCTAGCTGTGCCAGATCGAACCTCGATACGGCAGCTGCCATCTGATAGAGAACAACGATGCTATAAAGAAATGCCGATCCCGAACCGACCGCGATCAACGCATCCATGTTCGGATTGCGCCGCCAGAGCGACATAAAGCCGCGCCTGAAAAGATCGCGATTGAAGTAGATGACGGGCAAAGTAAGAAGCAGCTGCGTCAGGGCGTATTGCAGAGTGTGCTCAACACCGGTAAAAAAGCCGGGTAAAGGGAGTCCGATCATCGGCCCCATGGTCAGGTACATGAGCGGCAACGTAAAAACGAGCGAGGGCCAAAAGCGCTTTTTGGCTGCCATATATTCATCCTCACCCAGACGGGGCGCGGTCTGAGCGCCGGGGGCTTTGAAGCTCTTTCCGGAAGCCGTCCTGACTCCGTCCTTTCCATTCGTCGCGCCTGTGGCAGTGCCTACAACGCCACTGTCATCCACCCGCTTTTGCTCTGTCAGCGCGGCACCGTAGCCTGCTTTTTGCACTGCGGCAATGACTTCACCCGCCTGAAGCGACGAATCAGGAGTGAGTTCGAGACGCATCTTCTGCGTAAGCGGGTTCACGTCAATGTCAGCGATTCCCGGCAACGGCTGAAGCGCACGTCTGACCGCCGCCGCGCAGGCCGCACAGCTCAAGCCCTCCAATTGAAAGTGCCATTCCTCTCCCTTGTTTTTGATGTGTTTCATTTGTAAATCCCGCATAAGCCAGCATCATGTTTTTGTCGTTGAAAGATTGTTGTGCGCCTGTCTTTTTGCATTTTACCACCGCTTTCATCAAACGCATTTTTGCGATGTTTAGTTTGAAAGACGATCTAATTAGCCCTTACATCGGCACATCCCGAATACTCCATCGATTCTATCGTGTCGTAGCAATTAAGCAGAGCTCCGTTGCCAGTTTTTTTGGTTCTATCGAGCATCAACAAGAGGTCTCCTTCGCCAGTTTTCTTTGGCTCTGCCAAGCATCAACAAGAGTCCTCCTAAATTCCATATGTTGCCCACGGAAAAAGCGCCGACCGATATGGCATTGGCGATCGCATGGTTGCCGCAGACGACAATCAGGCCGGCAAGCAGTGTGCCGACCGGCATAGAAAAGAGCCAGCACCAACGGGGATAAGGGCTAAAACCTTTGGCAAAGGCTTTTATGTGAGTGAAGACCAGTATCATCCAACATGCGAAGAGAGCTACATAAAGGGGCAAGGGAAAATAACATGCGAATTTTATAGAAGCTTCAAGGGCGGTCTCCGGGCTGGCCACTGTCATATATTTGTAAAAAAAGGCAGCGGCCAAGGAAGACACGTGGACGCCGGCGCCGCCAAAAGCCAAAAAGCCAAAAATTCCCACCCTATACAACTTGGCGTATTTCCGGGAATACGGCTTGATAAGTTTATAGATGCCGATGTGGCCAATGCCTGCAATCGGAACACCAACCGATCCCAGAATAGCCGACCAGAATAGCCTGCAGTCTGAGATCGTAAGATACGGAGAAATGAGACCCTCTATCCCGTCAAGGCTTGTGTCCCTGACACCCCAGCCTGCAAGAAAGTCGCCGACAAGGATCAGGATGGCTCCTATGAGACCGATTACCATTAGGCGTTTTATTCGAATCCAGTCGATGGTTTCTTCAATTGCGATGTTTTTACTCATGGTTTCCGCCTTTAAAGTTCATTCCCATTTCATGCCATGCAATGACATGATTCACCCATTATGTTAGCGACAGCTAACCGCTTGTGTCAATAACGGAGAGGAATGAAGTTTTGATGCAGTCGTAGGGTTCGTATGCTATATTTAGTTAGCTAGTCCTAACCAAATGGATGTTTTGATATACCGAATGATGAGATAACAGACTCCTTCCATACATTAACGTTAACGTCAGGGACGATAAATCGTAAAGGTCGAAAGAATGAACAAAAAAATCAAAATCGAGAAGAATACAGTGCAGGAGACATTGGTCATGCCTTTGTACGGAAAGGCGTGGGCTGTCAAAAAATATCCGGATCTGTTCCATGATACAGATTGTCAGAAAATCATCGATCGGCTGGATTATGATTTCTCTGTGATGCAGGAGCAAGATAACAGCATTAAGATGAAGATTGGCGCTCTAGCCGCCGCCATGAGACAGTATGCTCTGGTGTGCGAGGTGCGAGGGTATCTGAAGGATTATCCCAAGGCGTTGGTGGTCAACTTAGGGTGCGGCTTAGACACCGCGGGTCATCAGGCGGATAACGGAGAATGCCGCTTTGCCAATGTGGATTTCCCCAATGTCATCGAGCTTCGGGAGCAGCTCATCCCATCCACAGACCGGGAAAAGAATATCGGCTCTGACCTGAATGACCACTCGTGGTTCGACAAGATTAATTTCCGTGAAGAGGACGGCGCTGTATTTATTGCTTCCGGCGTTTTCATCTATTTAAATAAAGAAGATGTTAAAAATCTCTTCTGCGCAATGGCCGAACGCTTTCCGGGAGCACGGCTTGCCTTTGACGCACAAAACCGAAGAGGTATGGAGCTGGATTTGAAGGCAGTCAAGGCTTCCGGCATAGATGTCAGCACCAATTTTTATCTGGATGAGCCGGTAAAGGAGCTGACCTCTTGGTGCGACAAGTTTGACCGTGTTCAGTGGAAAGGGATGTCCACCGGTTATATCAAACTCGACAAGCGGTTTGGAATTTTCTATAAGCTGTTGGCACGCTACGCCGACAAAAAAGGTATGTCCCAGCTGAATGTAATCGACTTCCGAAAGGACTGATGAAAAAGGGGTATTCGAGATATCGCGGCTTTCGACTCTCGTTTTCGACGCTCACTGTCCACGTTACTTTGGCATTCGGCTGCTTTCGACCCTTGTCTATATCAAATCTGCCCTTCCTTGACAAAAAGCAACCATATAGTTAGAATATGCTAACTATATGGTTAGCTGCAGATAACTCTAAAGGCGGGAGCGCGGACGATTGCTGGAAGTCAAAAATCTCAGTTTTTCTTACGGAAAACATAAAGTTCTAAATAATGTCAACTTTACTATTGATGAGCCTTGCGTTGTGTCCTTGATCGGACCGAACGGATCGGGCAAGTCAACACTATTGCGTTGCCTTAACGGGTTGTTGCCGGTGAAGAACAACACCGTTTTTTTATTTGGGAAGCCTATCGAGAAGCTCGGCGTTAAAGAAAGGGCAAAGCTTATCTCCTATCTTCCGCAGAACCAAGAAAGACTGCGGGGCGTCAATGTCCATGAGCTCGTCTCCATGGGCAGAGCGCCGTACCACAGATCAGGCTGGGTCAATAACAAGAAAGACATTGAGAGAATTAACTGGTCAATCGATTACATGCAGCTTGGGTCCATGATCCATCGGCCTGTTGAAAAACTTTCCGGCGGTGAGAGACAGAGAGCTTGGATCGCCATGGTTCTCGCACAAGACACGCCGATTATTCTCTTAGATGAACCGGCTACTTATATGGACCTGAAGTATCAATATGAGTTGTTAAAGACTTTGAAAGATTTTAAGGATAATTTTAACAAGGTCATCATCGCTGTCTTCCACGACATCAACCACGCCATCAAGGTTTCCGATCAGGTTTACCTCTTGAATGAAGGACGTATTTATCGTGCGGGTGCAAGTGAGCAAGTGATTACGGAGGAATCTGTCAAAGACGTTTATGACGTGCGTGTACACGTATGCGATTTTAAAAAATGCCGTCACAAGGTCGTTGTGCCGGCAGAGATTTAAGCCGTTTTTGCAACTATTGAAACTATTTGAAGGGAGGTGGCTTGCTTGATTCGTTTTATGCTACATACGCCTGTCAATGTCCGTGGCCGTATGTTGGACTGCATTAAGGCAAGTCTTAAAGAACTGGAGGAAGAAGTCGGGGACAGCATTCAGCTGTTCACTCCTCACGATCCGGAATACTCGTCAGACTGTACGGAGGAATGGTTGGCGCCTTCGATTGAAAAAGGCATCATGCCCGACGTTATTGTCACGCATGCGACGGAATTCGCGTCACTTAAACAAGAGGCGAGAAGCCG
>JGI24707J26582_10002061_pt1 | contig 15383 bp, 13 predicted proteins | sample BioPla1DNA1_FD_26582 | JGI IMG/M metagenome (IMG submission 26582) | reverse complement strand
CGCTTTAAATCGCAGCAGCCACGCCGCTTAATTATGTTTGCACAAACAAAGACTAGTTCGCACTATTCTTAAAAGCTGAAATTACATAAACTTCTTGATTATGTTATTAATATCTGACAAAATATTTTAAAAAGTGTTGACATTAACGTTACGTAAAGGTGTAACATCAATTGTGCAAGGAGTTGACATATATGGAGTATACAGTGCAAAAACTGGGAAGACTCGCCGGAATCAGTACCAGAACCCTCAGATACTATGATGAAATAGGAATTCTTAAGCCGGCAAGAATAAATTCGTCTGGGTATCGGATATATGGTCAAAATGAGGTTGACCGCTTACAGCAAATTCTCTTTTACAGAGAACTGGGAGTGAGTTTGGATAATATTAAAAAAATTATCTCGGCACCTTCTTTTGACAGTGTCGAAGCACTGAGACAGCACCATATTAAACTTCTGGAGAAAAAGAAGCAATTGGAAACATTAATCATGAATGTGGAAAAAACGATTGCTATGTCGGAAGGGAGAATAAAAATGTCAGATCAAGAGAAATTTGAAGGTTTTAAACAAAAACTTATTGATGAAAACGAAGAAAAATATGGTAAAGAAGTCAGAGAAAAATACGGCGACGAGACAGTTGATAAATCAAATGCCTATTTTAAAAATATGAGTAAAGAGGATTTTGATAAGATGGAAGCTTTATCGGTTCAGATTATGGAAACCCTGGCTGAAGCTTTTAAGACAGGTGATCCTGCAGGCTTGCTCGGTCAAAAAGTCGCGGAGCTTCATAAACAATGGATAAGCATGTGTTGGGGCCATTATGACAAGGAGGCACATGCAGGGCTCGCTCAAATGTATGTGGACGATGAGAGATTTACGGCTTATTATGATAAGGAACAACCCGGACAGGCTGAATTCCTGAGAGATGCTATTCGTATCTTCACCGGGGTCTGATATGCTCCTATGTGGAGCGTATTCAAGCATAGCGGCTGTAGCTGACATTTGTCATCCTGAGCGTCAGCGAAGGACCTTAAGCGATTTAGCGCTCCATTTCCAACATCCTGTTTCTAGTCACACTCGCTACGCAATCCATGCTCCGCTTTAAAATGTTTATACAATTAAGCTCCCTTTCAGGGAGCATTTTTATTTTTACAGGCACTATGAACATTGCTATAAACTGTGATAATATTATTATTAGCTAATTAATAATTAGAATAAGCGAATACTTTTATTTTATATATAGGACGGATGAATTACCTATGGATAAATCTCTTTACGCATGTGGTTCATGTCAGCACAAACTCTGTGCCGGACGTGTATCGTTGTTTACCTCACTTGATAATGAACAATTATTGCAGGTTATGAAGCTTATTATTCATAAAGAATACAAAAAGGGAGAAATACTCCTTTTCGAAGGTGAGATCAGAAACGATCTTGTAATTGTTAACAAGGGACAAGTGAAAGCTTTTAGAAATACCGTAGATGGCAAAGAACAGATTCTATATATTTTCTCCGAAGGGGATTTTTTCGGAGAAAAAAATCTTCTGAGAGACCAGGCGTCAAATTATGGGGTGGAAGCCCTGGAAGAGACACATATCTGTATCATACATAAAGATGATTTTCAGAAGCTGGTTAAGGAATATCCGGATATCGGTCTAAAGGTAATGGAGGTATTATGTGAAAGGCTGGATCGTCTGGAAAACACAATCGAAACAATGGGAACCCGTACTGTTGGTGCGAGGGTAAGTTCTGTTCTGCTTGAATTTGCCGATAAATATGGAAAATCAAGCCCCCAGGGGACTATAATAGATCTGCCTTTAAGCCGTGAGGGAATCGCAAATTATATTGGACTCACAAGGGAAACCGTAAGTAGAAAAATGAGTTCAATGCAGGATGAAGGCCTGATTGAAATGATAGGGAATAAAAAAGTATTACTCCTGAATCGGCCGGCTCTGGAAAAATCAATAGAATAAGTCAACTTTGCGTATTAAAACAAATCTTATGAAAATCGTGAACCCGGTCACAGATTACGATTTATTATTGGTATATCTTGAAATAAACATAGTAATATTGTTTAAATAAATTCTAAATAAGCCAGACTAGGTTTAGGCTTTTTTTTGGCTTATTCTTAAGGGGGATGTATATGTCCAGAGTTATAGATATAAATAAATCAGTCTACGAATTAATTAAAGAATATCCTGAAATAGCTGATATTATGAAAAGTGTGGGGTTTGTGAGTATAACTGATCCTTTGATGGTAAATACAGTAGGAAGGTATATGACTATTCCAAAAGGAGCATTAATGAAAAAAATCAATCTGGATACAGTCATAAAAGAGTTTGAAGCTAACGGCTTCACAATAATAAGAGGAGGTACCGAACATGAGTGAACTGATTAATAATCGTGAGCACCGGCAAAAAGTTTTAAAGGAGATTATCAAGGAGCTTCATAACGGAAAGGCTGTAGATGATGTGAAAGCAAGATTCGCAGAATTGATAGAGGGAGTATCAACTGCCGAAATCTCAGAAATGGAGGCTGCATTGATAGCCGAGGGAATGCCTGTGGAAGAAATCCAGCGGCTCTGTGATGTTCATGCCGAAGTATTCAAAGGCTCAATAGAAGAGATCCACAGAGTTCAAAGACCTGAGGAGATTCCGGGGCATCCTGTTCACACTTTTAAGAAGGAAAACGAAGCAGTGGCCAGGCTTATCGAGGAAATCCAGACAGATATTTATGCCTATAAATCCGATGCATCAAAAAAGAATGCCCGGAAAATTCTCAATGGATTTGAAATGTTGAATGAAATAGATAAGCATTATTTGCGAAAAGAAAACCTCCTGTTCCCGTTCATGGAAAAGTACGGAATTACTGCCCCGCCAAAAGTTATGTGGGGGGTTGACGATGAAATTCGTGCCGAGATTAAGGAAGTCATAGAAATCTTGAAGTCTGCATCGGCTGATAAAGAGCAGCTTATTCAAAAAGCTGAAGCAGCGTTAGTTCGTGTTAATGAAATGATTTATAAAGAAGAAAATATTCTGTTTTCTCTGGTACTGGATACCTTGTCAGAGGATGAGTGGCTTAAAATACAACAAGAAAGCAAGGAATTCGGTTATACACTTTACAAGCCTAAGAATAAATGGAAGCCCGAGAGGGTGGACATAGAGGGAAAGATACTGGATCAGGGTGAGGAACCTTCGAATGACGGATATATTGAATTTGACGCCGGATTCATGTCTCCTGAAGAAGTAAATGCTGTATTAAATACAGTTCCTTTTGATATGACATTTGTTGATAAGGATGGTGCTGTCAAATATTTTACCATGGGCAAGGAAAGAATTTTCCCACGCCCCAAGACTGTAATAGGCAGGCAGGTAAGTAATTGCCACCCGCCGGCAAGCGTGCACGTAGTCGAGAAAATTGTTGAAGATCTTAAGTCGGGCAAAAAAGACCATGAAGACTTCTGGATCCGTATGGGACCAAGATATGTATTAATTCGATATTTTGCGGTGAGAAACTCTAAAGGGGAATACCTTGGTACTCTGGAAGTGACACAGGATATAAAACCAATACAGGAAATTACCGGAGAAAAACGGCTTCTGTCTGAATAGAAGAACAAAAAGGCCTTATGATATAGATTAATTATAATCATAAGGCCTTTTTAGCGGATACTTCCCTTTGTACTGTCTGTCAGGTTCTTGATCTTGTCATTCGTCTTCCGAAGATAAGGCTGATTACAAAGAGGCCAATAAATATATAAAATAGAACTTTCGCAATTCCGAACGACAAATTTGCTATTAGACCGAAACCAAACAAGCCTGCTAAAAGTGCCAATATAAAAAAGGTTATTGCCCATTTGATCATATGAATTCCTCCCAAAAAAATATCTATAAGGATTTTGTGTATTTTATCTGATTTATATACTGAAATCATTAAAAGGAATCATTTTTCAGTTTTTATAAGCTTTTAGCTAATAAATTTTAATAGAAAGGCAAAAATAACCGGTAAAATTTTTAACAATCTAAGGCTTTAGGCGAAATAATAAATATTGCACTATAAATCAAACTAATATATAATTATGACCAAGTAATAATATAGTTAACCATTTAACAATTTATTATGCACAAATCAACATATAAGTGATTTTCGAGGTGAAATAATGGCAACTTTTGAAAAAGTGAATGATCTTCACGCAAGGAAAGAACGACTTAAACAAGGCGGTGGAGAAAAAAGGATCGCAAAACAACATGATGCGGGAAAGAAGACCGCACGGGAAAGAATCAATCTATTATTTGATACAGGAAGTTTCGTGGAAATTGATGCTTTTGTCGAAGCCAGAGGCACGGACTTTGATATGCCAAATAAAAAGATTTCTGGTGATGGCGTAGTCACAGGTTATGGAACTGTTGACGGACGCCTTATATTTGTATCTTCTCAGGATTTTACGGTTATTGGCGGCTCCCTTGGCGAAATGCATGCAAAAAAGATTACAAAAGTAATGGACATGGCAATGAAAATGGGGGCTCCTTTTATAAGTATAAATGATTCAGGCGGAGCCCGAATTGAAGAGGGAATCGATGCATTGGGAGGTTTTGGTGATATCTTCTTCAGGAACACAATGGCTTCCGGTGTGATTCCTCAAATATCTGTAATATTAGGGCCTTGTGCAGGCGGAGCGGTGTATTCTCCAGCTATAACTGACTTTGTATTCATGGTAGACAAAACAAGTCATATGTTTATTACCGGCCCACAGGTTATTAAAGCTGTAACCGGTGAAGATGTGACGTTTGAAAAATTAGGTGGAGCAAATGCTCATAACACAATAAGCGGTGTTGCCCATTTTGAGTGCAAGGATGAAGAGAGTTGTTTTGAACAAATAAAGAAGCTCATTTCTTATCTGCCTGATAATAATTTAAGCGATCCGGACGAGATTTTATCGCAGGATGATATAAACAGGCTGGACGCAGAGCTCAATACCATAATACCTGATGATCCCAACAAGCCTTATGATATGCTGGATATCATTACAAGAGTTACAGATAATGCTGAATTCTTTGAGATTCACAAAGGGTTTGCCAGGAATATTATGGTTGGATTTTCTCACGTTGGCGGGAAAACAGTGGGAATAGTAGCAAATCAGCCAAAAGTAGCTGCAGGAGCTCTGGACGTCGACGCTTCCGACAAAGCTGCCAGATTTATACGTTTCTGCGATGCTTTTAATATTCCTCTTATTACCTTTACTGATGTTCCCGGATATCTTCCCGGTGTTAAACAAGAGCATAACGGAATTATCCGACATGGCGCAAAGCTGTTATATGCCTTCTCGGAAGCTACGGTTCCCAAAATAAATATTATAGTCAGAAAAGCTTACGGTGGTGCTTATATAGCTATGAACAGCAAACATTTAGGCGCCGATATGGTTTTGGCCTGGCCAACAGCAGAAATAGCAGTTATGGGTCCTGACGGAGCTGCAAATATCATATTTAAAAAGGAAATTGGGGAAGCCCAGAATCCTATTGAATTCAGAAAGCAGAAGATTGAAGAATACCGTGAAAAGTTTTCTAACCCGTATATCGCTGCTGCGAGGGGATATATAGATGATGTTATTGAGCCGGCTACAACCCGTCAGCGCATAGCAAGCGCGCTGGATATGCTGGCATCAAAACGTGAAACCAGACCTTCAAAAAAGCATGGTAATATACCGCTATAATCAGAATAATACAGTTAAAGCATTGGAGGATTATAAAATGAGAAAGTTTGTTGTAAATGTTAATGGTAATAGTTACGAAGTTGAAGTAGAAGAAGTAGGTGGCGCACCTGTTAGTTCACCTTATGCCGTAAAACCTGTTCAAGCCGCTCCAGTTTCTGCACCTGCGGCTCCCACACCGGCTCCTGCAGCACCTGCACCGGCTCCTGCAGCACCTGCACCCGCTCCTGCAGCACCGGTATCAACCGGAGCAGAGGGCTCTATAAAAATCACAGCTCCTATGCCGGGTACAATCCTGGACATAAAGGTAAAGGCTGGAGATAAAGTTCAAAAAGGCACCCTGGTTATCATCTTAGAAGCCATGAAGATGGAGAACGAAATACTCTCACCTAATGATGCTACTGTTGCTTCGGTTAATGTGACAAAAGGGCAGCAGGTTAACAGTGGAGATGTTATGTTGACATTGAATTAATTAAGAGGGAAGGTTATTAAGCTATGGGTATAAAAATTACAGATACAAGTTTGAGAGATGCGCATCAGTCCCTCATCGCCACGAGAATGACTACAGATGATATACTACCCATTGTCGAACTGATGGATAAGGTTGGTTATCATTCTTTGGAATGCTGGGGCGGAGCTACTTTCGACGCGAGTGTCAGATTTTTAAATGAAGATCCCTGGGAAAGACTCAGGAAAATCAGGGCAAAAGCAAAGAATACAAAGCTGCAAATGCTTTTAAGAGGCCAAAATTTATTAGGGTACAAGCATTATGCAGATGATGTTGTCGACTATTTTGTTCAGAAGGCAATAGCTAATGGTATCGATATCATCAGAATTTTTGATGCATTAAACGATCCAAGAAATATGGAACGGGCAATGAAAGCCTGTAAAAAAGAGGGCGGACACGCCCAGGCAGCTTTTTCATATACTATCAGCCCGTTTCACAGCCTTGAGCAATTTGTAAAGGATGCCAAGACATTTGTTGATATGGGAGCGGATTCCATTTGCATAAAGGATATGGCCGGACTATTAGTTCCTTATCAATCCTATGAGCTTGTAAAGGCTTTAAAAGAGAATGTAAAGGTTCCTGTTCAGTTGCATACTCACTATACCAGTGGTGTTGGTTCAATGACATATCTTAAGGGTATCGAGGCCGGTGCTGATGTGGTGGATTGCGCTATGTCCCCATTGGCAATGGGAACATCCCAGCCGCCGGAAGAGCCGTTGGTAGCTACCCTTCAAGGTACTCCCTATGACACAGGTTACGACATGAACCTTTTAAGTGAAATTGCTTCTTACTTTACGAAGCTTCGCGAGAAATACCTGGCCAGCGGTTTGCTGAATACAAAGGTTATGGGCGTAGATATTAATGCTTTGATATACCAGGTTCCCGGTGGAATGCTCTCAAATCTTGTTTCACAGTTGAAACAGGCCGGAAAAGAAGATCAACTCCTCGAAGTTCTTAATGAAGTGCCCAAAGTAAGGGAAGACTTAGGATATCCTCCACTAGTTACACCTACAAGCCAGATTGTTGGTACACAGGCAGTTTTAAATGTTGTTATGGGTGAACGCTATAAGATGATACCAAAGGAAACAAAGGGTGTTGTTAAAGGCGAGTATGGAAAAACACCTGCTCCTATTAAGGAAGAGATGGTTAAGAAAATTATTGGTGATGAGGAGCGTATTACATGCAGACCGGCTGATTTAATACCAAACGAATTGGATAAAATCAGAGAAGAAGCAGCCGAATATATTGAACAGGAAGAGGACGTATTGACCTACGCAATGTTCCCGCAAGTTGCGGCTAAGTTCTTTGAGTACCGAAAGGCACAAAAGTACAAGATTGATCCTGATATGGTGAATTATGAATACAGGATTCATCCATTGGGCTGATAACATAAGTGATTAAAAACAGGACAGGACGGGATACTCCCGTCCTGTTTTATAGGCACTTGCAGGAAATGAATCTCAGAATATGTGAAAAAATCAAAAATTTTATGCAAAACAATAGGAAACATGATACAATATTTTAGAAAAAAATGTGTATTAGCGGCAAGGAGTTGTTTTGATGGCGAAGATAACATTTGATTACAAAAATGCTCTAGGATTTATAAATGAGAATGAGGTTAAATATTTAGAAAATCAGGTAAATATTGCTCATGAAATGCTGCAAAATAAAACCGGCCCGGGTATGGACTACACGGGTTGGGTAGAGCTTCCAAATGACTATGACCGTGAAGAGTTTAACCGTATTATTAAAGCGGCGCAGCGAATCAGAGAAAACTCAGATGTACTTATTGTAATAGGTATCGGCGGATCATATTTAGGTGCAAGAGCAGCTATTGAGGCATTATCCCATTCTTTTTACAATATGCTTCCAAAGGATAAGCGAAATGGTCCCGAGATATACTTTGCGGGTAATCACATTAGCGCCGACTATCTTGCTGATTTAATGGATCTGATTGAAGGAAAGGATTTGTCGGTTAATGTCATTTCAAAGTCAGGGACAACTACCGAGCCTGCCATTGCATTCAGGATATTCAAGGAATACATGGAAAATAAGTACGGGAAAAATGGAGCAAAAAGTCGCATATATGCCACAACTGATAAACATAAGGGGGCACTAAAAACTCTGGCAGACAAAGAGGGATACGAAACTTTCGTCATTCCTGATGATGTAGGCGGACGCTTTTCTGTGCTGACTGCCGTAGGCTTATTGCCTATTGCAACAGCCGGAATAGATATAACAGAGATGATGAAGGGTGCTCGTGATGCTTATAATGAATGTAACAGGCCATTTGTGGAAAATGATTGTTATAAGTATGCATCGGTAAGAAATTGTCTTTACAGAAAAGGCAAGACTACAGAAATATTGGTTAATTATGAGCCTTCTATGCATTTTGTTACCGAATGGTGGAAACAGCTTTTTGGTGAAAGTGAAGGAAAGGACCAAAAAGGTATATTCCCAGCCGGGGTGGATTTTTCAACAGATCTTCACTCTATGGGACAGTATATACAAGACGGGCTTCGAAACATTTTCGAGACTGTCATCAATATCGAAAACAGCCGGAAATCAATAAAAATGTTCAGTACCGATGATGATTTAGATAAGCTTAATTATCTTGCAGGTAAAGAGATGGATTTTGTAAACAAGATGGCTATGCAGGGAACCATTTTGGCTCACAATGACGGTGGTGTTCCAAATCTTATGATAAGCATACCTGAGATGAATGCCTACTGGTTTGGTTATATGGTATACTTCTTTGAGAAAGCCTGCGGAATCAGCGGATATTTGCTTGGTGTGAATCCTTTCGATCAACCGGGGGTTGAGGCTTACAAAAAGAATATGTTTGCACTTCTTGGTAAGCCCGGATATGAAAAGGAGAAAGCTGAACTTGAACAGCGTCTGTAAGCTCGTTTAATTTTTCTTGATTTAAAAGCTTCAATATGCTACAATATAAAACGCTGTACAAACGAATCGGAGGGTTTAAATATTATGAGTGTTTGGGCAATTATTGTAAATATTATTTATTTGATTATCTGTCTTGTAATAATTGCGGTTGTACTTTTACAAGCCGGTCGCTCAGCAGGAATCAGTGGTTCTATAGCCGGCGGCGCAGAAACTTTTTTTGGTAAGAATAAGGCACGTGCATATGAGCAAATCCTTAGTAAATATACAGGCTGGATTGCCATCTTGTTTGTTATTGTTTCTGTGGCCCTTGTTTTCTTACTGTAGTATTTGATATGTTGAAAATAAGGCTATACATGTTGACAAACATGTATAGCCTTTTGCTATTTTTTTATGTTGATATGGCTGTTAATTTAAATCCAATCCCTACTGGTTAAGGCCCGGGAAGGATGTTTCATATGGAGGTGAAGCTTATGCCTGAATTCAAATTAAGATCCGATTATAAACCTACGGGAGATCAGCCCGGGGCAATTGACACTCTTGCCAGTCTGATAAATCAAGGAAGCAAACACCAGACCTTACTTGGTGTTACCGGATCAGGAAAAACCTACACAATTGCTAATGTGATTGAGAGAGTACAAAAGCCAACCTTAGTACTGGCACATAATAAAACTCTTGCAGCCCAGTTATGTAATGAGTTTACCGACTTTTTCCCGGATAATGCTGTTGAGTATTTCGTCAGTTATTACGACTATTATCAGCCTGAGGCATATATTCCCTCGACTGATACTTATATAGAAAAAGATTCTTCCATAAATGATGAGATTGATAAACTCAGGCATTCAGCTACAGCTGCTCTTTTTGAGAGAAGAGATGTAATTATTGTAGCCAGTGTATCCTGTATCTATGGTCTGGGTGACCCGGAGGACTATACAGATCTGATGATTTCTTTACGTCCGGGCATGGTAAGAGACAGGGACGAAATCATCCGAAAACTGGTCGATATTCAATATACACGAAACCAATTCGATTTTAAACGAGGAACCTTCCGCGCCATGGGTGATGTTTTGGATATATTTCCGCCATCTTCCTCCAATACGGCTTTAAGGGTTGAGTTCTTTGGTGATGAGATTGAGAGGATAACTGAGATAGATGTACTTACAGGGGAAGTTAAGGGCTTAAGGTCTCATATTGCAGTTTTCCCGGCATCACATTTTACCACAAAAAGAGAAAAGATGGAGAGAGCTATTAAAAGCATTGAAGCTGAGCTTGAGGAACAGATAGAGTATTTTAAAAAGAATGGCAAGCTGGTGGAAGCCCAAAGAATTGAGCAACGAACCAGATACGATATTGAAATGATGCGGGAGATAGGATTCTGCCAGGGAATTGAGAATTATTCCAGGCATATTAGCGGGCGCCAGCCTGGAAGCGCACCATATACCTTGATTGATTATTTCCCGAAGGATTTTTTGTTGGTTATAGATGAATCCCATGTTACTGTACCTCAAATTGGAGCCATGTATCAGGGTGACCGTTCCAGAAAAGAGTCCCTGGTTGAATATGGTTTTAGATTACCTTCTGCTTTTGATAACCGTCCATTGACATTTGATGAGTTTAAAGAGAGGATAAATCAAGTAATATATGTAAGTGCAACACCTGCCAATTATGAAAAAAATCTTTCTACGAAAATAGTGGAGCAGCTTATCAGACCTACCGGGCTGGTAGATCCAAAAATTACGGTAAAACCCGTCAAGGGGCAAATTGATGATCTTCTTTACGAAATTGGCGAAACCACTAAAAGAGGTTTAAGAACTTTAGTGACCACACTAACCAAAAAGATGGCCGAAGATCTGACAAAATATATGGACGACATGGGTGTAAGGGTAAAATACCTTCATTCTGACATAGATACCCTCGAACGCCTTGAAATAATAAGGGATTTGCGCATGGGTGAATTTGACGTGCTGGTAGGAATTAATCTTTTGAGAGAAGGCCTGGACTTGCCGGAGGTTGCTCTAATCGCTATTCTGGATGCCGATAAGCAGGGCTTTTTAAGATCGGAAACATCTCTTATACAGACTATTGGAAGAGCTGCCAGAAATGTTGAGGGCAGAGTAATCATGTATGCCGATACTATAACAACCGCTATGGAAAAAGCAATTGAAGAAACCAACCGGCGTCGTAAAATTCAGGAACAATACAATAAGGAGCATAATATTACTCCGCGTTCTATCCAAAAGGCGGTTCACAATGTTATTGAAGCCACTAAATCTGCAGAGGACATTGATGTTTATAAAAAAAGCAGGAAGACAGAAGCAGAAAATCTTGATAAACATACTTTAAAGACTTTGATTGAAAACCTTACAAAAGATATGAGACAAGCTGCCAGAGAGCTTGAATTTGAGCATGCGGTTGTACTGAGGGATCAGATTGAGGAGTTAAAACGCATATTGGAGTCATAAATGTGTTAAACTGCTGCTGTTATTAAAGCGATGAAATAACAGCAGCAGTGGTTAAATATAATACATGCTTAATAGGAGAAATAATATGAGTTTGCTGCCTGAAAAAATCCATCAATCCTGGAGTGATTTTTTATCATCAGATATTTTACATATGATCAAAGTAATAGAAAACCAGCTGGAAGGAAGATTTTATCCTGAAAGGCATAGAGTTCTCCGCTTTCTCGAGACTGATGCGAGCGCTTTAAAAATAATAATCCTGGGTCAGGATCCTTATCCTGAAAAAGGAAAAGCAACAGGCAGAGCTTTTGAAGTTGGTGGATTAAACACGTGGGAAGAGCCATCCCGGCAGGTTTCTCTAAAGAATATAATCAGACTGATCTATAAGGCAGAAAAGGGAATAGCTGATTACGATGATATCCCAAAATTCTCTTTTATATCAAAAGAGATAAAAGAAGGTAACTTTAATATTGCAAATCCGCCTGATTTGTTTGAGAGCCTGGAGAAGCAGGGCGTTCTTTTTCTTAATACATGTTTTACAGTATATCCCGGAAAACCCCTTAGCCATACAGAAATTTGGCATGAATTTACAAAGAAACTGCTCTCGTGGTTATCAAACAGTTCCCCCGATCTTATATGGTTTTTATGGGGAAAAAATGCTCAGGAATTTAAAACCATTATTCAAAGTGGTAAATTTTATGAATCCCGTCATCCGATGATGTGTTCAAAAAAATATGAAGATGACTTTTTAAAGAGTAATTGCATATTTGACACCAGAAAAGCAGTGAACTGGCTGGGAATCTAAATACCATTTTTATCCTGTGAATGTCACAATAAGGATTTTTTGTAAGGCATAAGAGTTTCACATGCAGGTTAACTTATGATTGTAGCATTGCATGTGGAGCGTGATTTATTTGTTGAAAAAAATCCTGAGACCGAAATTTATTATATTTGTCATACTACTTATGGCCCTGGTGTCATATATTATCACTTTGTTTGTGTTACCCGGAAGTATAACTCTTTTAGCTGGTGAGAATTATAAAATATCACTTAGATCTCCTTTGTTTTTGCAGATTCGTTCTCAAAGCAAAATTTTACGGGTCAGCGACAGTCAAGATACTTCCATTTCTGCGTTTGAAAAGCCGTATAGCATAATGGCTACCGAAGAGGGAGAAGCTGAGCTGGGACTTAGTGTGCTGGGAATTATCCCTGTGAAAACTGTTTCAGTACGCTCAATAGAAAGCCAAAGAGTCTATGCCAGCGGTGCTCCCATTGGCATAAAACTGAAAACAAATGGAATTATTATTATAAATGTTTCGGGAGTATTTCTGGATGACGGAACAAAAGTAGTACCAGCCGAAAGTGCGGGATTACTTGCCGGAGATGTACTTATTAAGGCCGGAGGGCAGGATTTAAAGAACATATCCGATTTGACAGGTGCAGTCAAAAATTCCGGAGGTAAACCGCTGGATATAATCTACAGAAGGCAGGATACCGAATATAAGACTACTATAACACCTGTAAAATCAGGTGACGATGATGAATATCGGATTGGGATATGGGTAAGGGACAGCTCGGCAGGTATAGGCACCCTCACCTTTATAAATCATACAAATAACGTATATGGTGCTTTAGGTCACGGAATCAATGACATAGATACGGGTTCGCTTTTGGAAGTTGGCTCGGGAACACTAATGAGATCAAATATCAAAGGTATTAAGAAAGGCGTAAAAGGTGCTCCGGGGGAACTTGAAGGCGATTTCTTAAATATTTCGGATATTATAGGGGATATTGAGCTTAACTGTGAATTTGGTATATATGGAAAGATTAGCGATGATATAAAGAAAGAAAAATTAGGGAAACTTTATGGTATTGGTTCGCACAGTACGGTAAAGCTTGGACGTGCAACAATACTAACTTGCATCAACGGTAATAAGGTTGATGAATACGAAATTGAAATTCAACGTATAGCGAAAAATGACTTAACCAGTTCAAAAAACATGGTTGTACAGATAACAGATAAAAGACTGTTGGATAGTACCGGAGGCATTGTACAGGGCATGAGCGGGAGCCCCATTATTCAGGATGGACGTTTAATTGGTGCAGTAACCCATGTATTTATAAATGATCCCATGCGCGGGTATGGAGTTTTTATTGAATCGATGTTGAATCAATCAGATGTTGTTGCTGGAAAGCAGCAATAGCGATTCTGTCAGTAACATTTTGAGTAAATTTGGATAATGTTTAATTAGATGGCAGACGTATTCAGCATTTGCTAAGATAATCCTGCGCAAAACGAATTCGTCGTTTTGCAGCATGTTTATGGTATAATGACCTCACCCGTTACCGAAATCTGAGATTTCGAAGTTTATCGCAGGCATTGAATCATTAAGCAGGTTGCCCTGCTAAGCAGGTCATGCCGTCTGCGCCGGCACATAGCAATAAATTGCTATGCCTGATCTTATGGTATAATCTATATTGATATTACTGATCGGGAGGTTCTTGTGGGATCATTACTGGATGACAGATGTATTGTAGAGGCAAAAATAAAAAGAGATACCTTTATTGCTATTCCTTCGTTAGATGCTTTTCCGGAGTTGGTTCATGGTTTTACAACACGTTTCGGGGGTGTCAGTACCGGTGATTATGCCACCTTAAATCTTAATTTTAACAGGCCGGATCCGGAAAGCAATGTAAAAAAGAATTATGAAATATTGAGTAATGAGCTGGAAGTACCGTTGGATAATATGGTACTTTCACATCAGGTGCATGATAAAAGGATTCTTAAAGTGACAAAAGAGCATAGAGGAATGGGGATTGTCCGCGAAAGAAGCTATAAAAATATTGACGGACTGGTAACACAGGAACCCTGCTTAATGCTGGTGACCTATTATGCGGATTGCGTGCCGATATACTTCTATGATCCGGTCGATAAGGTTATAGGGCTTGCCCATTCAGGCTGGAGAGGAACACTACTTAATATTGGAGGAGAGACTGTCAGGGCTATGAAAGAGTCCTTCGGATGTTCTCCGGAAAATGTTTTCGTTTCATTCGGTCCTCATATAAAGACATGCTGCTTTGAGGTTGACCATGATGTGGCAGATGTTTTTATATCAACATATACCTGGGCCGGAAGCTACATTACAAAAAGAGCAGGCAAGTGGATTATAGATTTAGAAAGTATAATAATAAAGAATCTGACGGAACAGGGTGTTTTGGAAAGAAATATTTCCGGCTGCCGGATTTGTACGAAATGCAATAGCGATGTTTTCTTTTCCCATCGTGGCAGTAAGAACCAAACAGGCACCGGAGCCGCATTTTTAATGATTAGAGGTTAAAAATGAAAAGAATACATAGCTTATCTATAATTTTTCTAACGGTCATATTTATTATTAGCGGATGTGCCCAGAAACTTCAAAATGGACAGCAAGAGCCAATTACAGGGATCGATGATGGAGCTGTTAAGGTTATTTATGAGGATGTAGGCCCTTCACAGGGAGGAGTTCTTAATCTGTTCATGGTTAGCCCTAAAACTTTTAATCCTTTGACCACACAGGATTTATATGTGAGGCAGCTTTCCTCATTTGTTTTTGACAGTTTGTTTTATGAAGATTATGAGTCAGGATTAATTAAGAACGGTCTTGTAGATAGTTTTCGGTTTTGTCAGGACGGCTTAATTCTTGATATTGAGTTAAGAGATAATATTTTGTTTCATGACGGCAAAACGCTTAGCTCCGATGATGTGGCGTTTACTCTGGATACTATAAAAGAAGCCGGAATTAAATCTCTTTATTATGACAATGTTTCAAATATAC
>JGI24707J26582_10002058_pt1 | contig 15391 bp, 14 predicted proteins | sample BioPla1DNA1_FD_26582 | JGI IMG/M metagenome (IMG submission 26582) | reverse complement strand
TTCCAGAATCTTTCTTAAAGCTTTTATAGCATAATCCCGTCTCAGAACATCATGTACAAATTGATTCTGATAATTTCTCATGTATATGGTAACTTAAAAATGGTCCATTAATCTCAAAATATTAATTGAAAAGTGGTCCACTTTTTAATAAGATCTTTAGCATAAAACTTATGCTAAGGAGATTCTGGAGTGATAACATTAATGGATAAACACGCAATTATTAAACTGAAACTTGCTGGACATTCAAACAGAGCTGTAGCTAAAATGCTTCATATTAATCGAAAGACAGTAGCTAAGTATTGGAATGAACATCTAGAACAAAATAGTTTAATTGATACTGAACAGGCTGACATTAAAGAGATTCAAGAAGTAATTTGTTCGGAGCCAACTTACGATTCATCAGGAAGAAAAGCAAGAAAATATACCGAAGAGATGGACAAGTTTCTTGACGAAGTCCTAGAAAATGAAGAAGAAAAGAGCAAGTTACTAAGAACAAATAAGCAGCAATTAACCCAATTCCAAATCTATGAGATGGTTAAAGAAAAAGGTTTTGACATCAGCCTATCCACCATCAGCAATAAAATAAGAGAAAAAAGAAAAAAGCCGAAAGAGTGCTTTATCAAACAACAGTATGATTACGGCGATCGCCTAGAATATGATTTTGGAGAGGTTAAGCTTGAAATTGATGGAATTATTGATACCTATTACTTAAGCGTATTATCATCACCTGCATCTGATTTTAGATGGGCTTATCTTTACAAAAATCAGAAGAAAGATGTCTTTCTTGACTCCCATGTCCGCTTTTTTGAGATGACGAAGGGTGTCTACCGGGAAGTTGTTTACGATAATATGAGAAATGTAGTTACCAGATTTATTGGAAAATATGAAAAAGAACTCAATAAAGATTTATTGAAAATGTCCTTGTATTATGGTTTTGAGATAAACGTAACCAATTGCTTTAGAGGCAACGAGAAAGGACACGTAGAGGGTAGTGTGAAGGTTTTAAGGAATAAGCTTTTTGCCGGTCACTATCGTTTCAAAACATTCGATGAAGCTTGCCAGTACATGCATAATGAGCTGATTATGCTCAACGAAGAAAGTAAAATAAAAGAGGAGATAAAACATCTTTTGCCCTATAAACCTAGGCTAGAGCTGGCTGATATTAAAGTAGCCAAAGTAAACAAATACAGTTTTATTCGAATAGAGAGTAACTTTTATTCAGTACCGGAATATTTAGTGGATCACAAAGTCACTGTTAAAAGCTATTATGATCACCTTGTTGTTTTTGCCAATAATAACTATGTATGTGAGCATAAAAAAGTAGATGGAGCGAATGAAATAAGCATTGATATCAAGCACTACTTAGATACATTCGCTAAAAAGCCGGGAGCAATTAAAAACTCCCTTGCTTTAAAAAGCTTACCACAGCTTAAATCCATCTATGATTCATATTTTAGCAAATATCCTAAGGAATTCATAGAGCTTATTCGCGAAAATAAAGATAAAAACATCGACCAAATAATCGAAATATTAAGTAAATTTGGGAAGTCCCCACTAAAAATTTTACCTGGAATTGCAGTCAAAGATAAATTAGAATTGGGCCACCGGACCAGATTGCAAACTAATAAATATAACAATATTTGTGTAGGAGGAATTAGGCACTATGGACATCACTAAACTAGCTTACGAGCTAAGGTTGCCATACATTAGGGAGAATCACAAAATGCTTTTAGATGAAGCTAATCATACAAAAATGGGTTACCAAGAATTTCTCCAAACTCTTCTTGAACATGAGTTTATTCAAAGAAAAGAGAATGGTATAAAAAACAGACTAAGGAATGCAAGGTTTCCAACAAAAAAGTATTTGGAAGATTTTGATCCCAGTAAATATGGAACAGAAATTAGAGCTAAGTTTAAAGAGTTAAATACGCTAGATTTTATTACTGCAAAGGAAAATATTATTCTTATTGGCAGTCCGGGAAGTGGTAAGACACACTATGCAACGGCTTTGGGCATCAAAGCTTGTATGGAGGCTATGAACGTTTTATTTGTATCTGTTCCAAATTTAATTATCGAGTTAAAAGAAGCAATGAGTTTAAATCAATTGAATACTTACAAAAGGAAATTTGAAAAATACGATTTAGTTATTCTGGATGAGCTAGGTTATGTATCATTTGACAAAGAAGGCTGCGAAATATTATTCAACTTACTTTCTAACAGGAACGATAAGGGGTCCATTATTATTACAACAAATCTCTCATTCGACAGGTGGGAGGAAATATTTAAAGATGCAATGTTAACAGGAGCTATCGTAGATCGACTTGCACACAAAGCCCACATTATGGACATTTCAAGAGAAACAAGTCATAGGTATGAAGAAACAATTGCCTGGTTAAGTAACAAAAGTTAGTGGACCGTTTTTGAAATAATTAGTGGACCATTTTTCAATTGACAAATACATTCTCAAGCAACCGTAACAGCTTGTATCCCCCTGCTCTCCTCCACAACTACAGTTTTCCAAAATCCTCAAGCCCGCTTGCAGAACAGCTACGAATACATAAGGTAAGTGAAATAGATGAACTAGTAAGAGAAAACTTTTTAATCATTCCTCTAGCTGTAACCTTAAATTAGTGGGTTCCAATGCCTCTGGCACTTCGCCGGAGGCATTATAAATTTGCCAGAAAAATTTAGTCATTTTTACCCTGCTACTGCAAGAACTCAGATCCTTGTCCCGAATACTTTTCACTGTGTTTCAACAGACTACTTAACCCAAGAGGATAACATGCCCTTTTCAGACGTTTTAGCTGCATTAGCAGTGGTATTAAACGGTTTGCATTAAGCATTACTAGCCTTAAGTTACGGTTTGCAGCTTTACCCACATCTCTTCCCTTTGTGGTGGGAACGGCAGGTGCACTTATTTTTAAAATAGTCACTCCCATCTCGTTTCAGGCAGAAACAAGTGTAATGGCAGGTAATCTTAGGTCTAAGCGCAATGAGCGATTAAGCATGATTATCTGGACAGGTCTACTAATGACAGTGATCGGACTTTTTGGTCTGCTCACCCCTACCATTGATTTTATCGGACCCATTATTCTTAATGCAATGATGGCTGGCGTAGATATAATACTGATACTCGCCAGGTTAATATGCTAAGGCAAAGTAGCAAACAAAGTGACACGAGCACTAGTGGCCCGGAGAAGTTTCAACTGCAATTGCCTGATTTCATTACAACCCACGGAGAACAAAACGCTAGGACTGTATCCTAGCGTTCTTCCGTTCTTTTTAATGAATCAGCCGGTATTTTTGATTAATATCGCTAACCTCTCCAACTTATCTTGCCTTTCGATTAATTCTTTCGTAACCCTATCTATTTGGCTGATATAAGCTAAAACTTGCCTTTTCTTGTCTTCGTGTTCTTCAATAAGACCCTGAACCACACTTTCATATTTCTGTAAGTACTGAGTAATAATATCCATGATAACATTACCCACATCATTTTTCTTTGACTCCACCATAAGGCGCAGTTTCGGAATTATCTCATTAGCGATATGACCCATCACGGCTTTATAAATCGACTCGTAGGTAGAACTTTTCATTTCTTCTAAAGAAGGTCCAAACAACCCCCCGAAAAAAGCACCGCCTATCCCGCCTAATATTGTGCCTATACCCGGGAGAATCATTGAACCTAAAACTGCTCCCGCACCCACTCCCAAACCAACCGCTGTATTCTCTTGATCGATGGCTGAGGCAACTTGTTCGGTAACCGAAGTCATATGAAGATGCCTGAAGCGTTGATGAAACTGAAGGTCTTGAAAAGTCATGGCATGGCCCGTTAACCTCTCTAACGAGTACTTTGCTTCAAAGGCTTCCTCAAATTCTTCAAACAACTCCTCCACTAGCTCCTCCAAACGAGCGTTAAAAAGCTTGGCAGAAAAAGAAAGACTAGTGGTCAGCCTGCTACCGGCTGTGGTTCCTCTAAATAAGTATGAAGTGTTTAAGGCATCCTGCAATTCCTGTTTTGTGGTTGCGTTATTAAGAGCATTTTTAACTTGACTGAGATAGTCGCGGGTTGTACCAAATAGGAATGCAACCAACGATCAAAAGTACCAATGAAATGCGGATAAAATTCTGTTCTATTTGTGAAACCTCGTATCCTTGCCGATATTTCATCTGCAGCAGTATTAGTAAAACTCAAAACAGCCAGTCCAGAGGAGTTATGGGCCCAGCGTTGCATCTCATATGCAGCTTTCATTCCAACAACTTCTGTTTTTCCACTTCCAGGGCAGGCCTCTAAAAACACATGTTCATCAATAGATGTCATGATATAGGATATTTGTTCTTCCGATTTTTCTTTAACTCTACACTTTTGTCTGTTGTAACAAGGGTAATTTATGTGAAGGGATTTTTCTTCGAAACATGCATCCAAATCATCCGAATGCCCCGCACATACTTCGGATGCCACCGCACGATAAATATCACGATTAGACATCCTTTTTCACCACCCACAATATAGCATCTTTAATGTATTGCGGAACAAAAAAATTTTTATTATCTATTAATCTAAATGCTAATTGTTGTGCATAAAAGCCTTTACCAATGTCTTCTATTCTTTGTAAAAGTTTTTTTGCCTTTTCGGATTTTTCATTGTCGGATATCTTTGACCAATCTTTCTTTACAAGTTTTTCATAATTTTGTCGAATTGCTCCGTCGGTAGTTAGTAAATCTAGATAAGCTTGCAGCATAATTTTCATGTTTGATCCCGACATAGCCAGATCATATTCAAAAGTCTTTTGGTTCTTATACAATCTACAGTTCTTAGAATTAGCATTAAGCTTACTAATCAACTGTAAAGCAGGGTTTTTACCCTCAACCACTTCTTTTGGAAGAGGATACACGTCCTTTGCAGGATCATTATCGGTAATTCCAGAGCATTTTAAATTTAAATAAGCCCCTTGGGCGGGTTCGCCTGTGGATATATCTACGTCCGAAAAAAGAGAGAAAAAGTGTTTAAAGTAAATACCGTTCATATTAATGACGGAGATTCCTGCTTCTTCTAGGCTTCTGGGGAGGTGCTCTTTATCCTTTAAAACAATTCTTGCGAGCTCCGGCACGATCATTGCCTCTGCTATACCTTCTACTAATAATACACCTTTTGAAAAAAGTAAAATGGATTTAGTAACATCCAACCAGCGATTCAAAAATGCTTTAGATGAATCACAAAGAGCACATTTCGCAAGTGGTGTAAACCTTCGTTTTGACTCACCTTCTATACTCAATACACTTATACAATCAAGTGAAACGGCAGATGTTAAGGTTGGCGAATGAGACGTGACTATAATTTGTATGTTTTTATTTTTAGCCTCACTTTCTAAATACTTCAAAAGTCTCGTTTGGAGTTGAGGATGCAGATGAGCCTCAGGCTCCTCAATTAAAAGTACACGAAACAAACCTTCATTTCGTGTCGTCTCTGCCAATTCTGCAAGAATTGTCGCAAGATAAATTAGGTTATTATAACCTAAACTATTTTCACTTAATTCCCTAAATGAAGCTATACGAGAATCGTCATTCCAGGTGGGAAAAAACAAAAGTCGCAAACTCTCAACTATTTTGCTGAAGTCACTTTCCGAAAAAGAAATTGCTACATCCTGAGAAAACACAACACCTAAGGCGGCCTTCAACTGATTTCTTATGAGATCATTGGCTTTGCTAATCAACTCGTCATTCTCACGAATATCTGTATAAAAACCATCAAACTTTTTTTCCAATTGAGTTTTTTCATCATTGGATCTTGCAACCTCAAGTTCTTCATGATGTAGATTTTTTAGCAATCTTGATAATCTTGAACCCCTGACATCTACTAACTTTCTTTCTGCATCTCGCAAAGGTGGCAAATATATGCATTGAATAGTGTCCAGCAATGAGTATTCAAAAATACTACTCTGGGAAATCCCACCCCATCTCGTTCTTTTATAGTAGCCCCTAGGAGTTTGCTTGTTTTCAGCGATAAAATTTAATTGAATATCATCAGATTCATTTAACCAAGGCATGAATGCGATTCACTCTTTATCTGCCTCGGCCTCAAATGTACACGTGATCTCAATACTTGAAGCGGATATAGACGGGCCTTCACTAACAAATGGTTTGTAAAATGAGCTTTCATTTATACCAGTTCTTCCATATTCGTCTTCCCCTAAGGCCAGTCGAATGCTGTCGATAACTGCCGATTTTCCAGATCCATTTTCACCTACTAGAATATTTAACCCTGGCTGCAACTCCACCTCCATTAGAGTGTCTTGGGGAAAGCATTTAAAGCCCGCTATTTCAAGCTTTTTTATATACATTTATGATTCACTCCTTCCTACTTTAGTTTGTCTTAACTTTAAGAAACCTATCTCGCAGGATTGGCTCCCAAGCTTGTTCCGCCTTCTCTGGAAAGTCCTTCAACATTTGCTTAAGATCTTCATCCACTAAAGGTATAATTAATCCTCTTCCATCACGATGTGTATCTTGACACCTATTCAAAAACAAGGGCATATCTTGCATTCTTCTGCATGTAGTGATGCCAAAGGTTCCCCGATTTACACCAAACCTACCCGCCATTTGATCCAATTCTGGGTTTGTAATATCTTGACTGTAGTTCTTGCATTCAATCATAATCATGGAGGAGGGAACCAGATGTGTGTTAGGTAGCCTAAAAAAGAAACCTGTTTCTGCACAATTATCAAATGTCAAATCTATTCTTTTTTCTACCACAATGGATTTCGCGTTCTATGACAGGATTACAAAGTTGCGGATAAAACAATAGCTCCAGAATGCCGACTACCATTTTATGGTAGTCATTTGCGTACTTCCTACCGACTGGAATAGAATCTAATCTATCAACCAAGTAACTGGTAATGCTTGTTAAATCATCATTGCTTAGATCTTCATTTCCCACTCTTTGTTCCCTTTTGATTGTTTCAGCCTTAAATTGTTCAAATACCTTCGGATGCCTCAGCGTAAAATCTGCCAACCATTCCTTGTTCGGTTTAGGCAAATCTTTTTTAATAGATTTCTTCGTTACATATGGAGTTTTATCTTTTCTGTATTTTACTAAACTTGATTGTTGTTTTAAGTGCTTGTTCTGATAAAAATTTAAGACAAAATGGTTAAAATACACATCACTACTATACGCCTTTGAGTAAGACACAAATTTCTTGGGCACCAGAATTATTTTCTTTTCATTGTGTACCAGCATATTGGTATACTCTATTTCCCATTGTCTAGTCGCGGGATTCCAAAAATGACCAGAGATAACTCCCTCTTGCAAAGGTATATCCCACAACGCACATTGACGTTGCGTATACTTGATAAGATGTTTTTTTATTATGTTAGCAGTCATATCCGATACTTTGTCTTTATCTACATTAGGAACAAATATACGAAAATCCTCAATATCTTCCATCAAACCAGTAACATAAGCTTCACTTTCCATTAAGCTAGCAAAAATATTCTCAGCGTCTGTTGGGCCCATACCTTTCCCTGCGGGCGTTCCTTCTGACAGACCGAGACATAGTTCATTAGTTTCACCAAGATAACTAAACAGTTCTTCGGCCTGGCGTATTTCCTCATTTCTAAGAAGGTCCAAAAGATATTGAAAGTAATTTTGCAACGTCTTATAGGCATCTCTAGCTAACGGGAAGTCCATCTTTGAAATAAGATAGGGATCTAGAAACAAAGGTAAATCTCGACTAGGAATGATATCAACAAAATCTAACTCATATTGCGATTTATTTAAACCAAAAATATCACTTATTCTCATAGTTCCTTCCCCACCTATCATTTGTATAAAATTGTAACAACCAGATAAGAACGGACATATCATTGCCCTCCACTACCCCTCACTCCCCACAATCTTTAACAAACAGCTATATCCTGAACATGCGCAGGCCGTACCCATGTACCTAGGGGTCAGGCAGAATGCCCATCCTTAGCGATAGATTTAAAAGTCAACGGGCAGTCTAGGCGTTGTTGCACATGCCATTTCAATCTAAAGTTAGGCTTACGTTTCTGCTAAAGTTAAGTGTTTACTCGACGATGACGGTGTTGCTCAGGTGTCTCAGATAGTCGCTGAAGAGTCCCGCAGAGAGAACATAACCTTATTTTTAACAATAAAAACGCACCGTCAACCATAGCAGACCTCTTTTACGGAAAAACTTTCGCGTATCTTGCTACGATGCAGGTGCAAAGTTTATCTTTGATTGTAATCCGGCTTATTAAGATTTTTTCGAACTATGCAAAGATTTAATGCTTTGGTTTTGTTTGTATTTCTATTCCAGATATCACCATGTAAATCCTGCCAACTAATACTAGAGTACATCCATACATTAATACATAATCGTATCAAGTAACCAAAAAAGTTATTAGACCCAATCTTGACAAACACAGCTTTAATATATTCACCTAAGTACCGCAAGGAGCGGAGATTTCCCGTGCAGCAGATCCACTTATAACTTATTTTGGCTGAAATAATTTACTTGATGTTCAAAATAAGGAGAAGATTCGTAAGCGTCAAAGTTACCGCATCTAGCACTCGCCTTTAAAGCATGAGAAGTTTTGAATATCATGCTCAAGAAGTTGGTTCAAATAGACGATCTAACAAAACAAGAATTATAGGATGAACGTATCAATGACTTTTTAACCAGTAGTCAAACTCAAAAAGCTTGGTGTGAGGAAAAAGAGATTCCTTTTCACCAATTGACGTACTGGCTACGTAAACACCGTTCTAAAAATAGTAAAATGCAAACTAATCGATGGGTCAGCTTGCCGGTGTGCTTCGTGCTTTGATGGCCGTATGTTAATTGGCCATCCCAGACAGCAAGTTTATCTTGCTGTTGGTGCAACCGACCTTCGTAAAGTGGTCGATGCTCTGGCGGCCATTGTGCAGTTAGACTTCCAACTGGATCCTTTCGAACCATGTCTTTTCACTTTCTGCAATCGAATGCGTAACAAGGTAAAGATCCTTGAATGGTCTAACACTTCGTGTTTTCGTGTTTTTGGCTTCATTACTTTCGCTTAGAAAAAGGAACATTACCTTGGCCACAGCAAGGCGATGAGAAAAATCCTTTAGATATTACCTGGCAAGACTTAAGACAGCTTCTGGAGGGAACCCCCTTAAGACCCATCGAAAGGCGTTTAGTAAGCCCACTCAAATATGTTTTGTGAGCGCAAAAATTCCATTGCGCTTTTTCTTTTCCTTGGTAGAAGTCTAACCCTAATAGTTAAATACTTAGCTTTTCAACATGTCAAGGTGCGGTAACTTTGACGCTTACCATTATTCGAAATTTGGAGCGTTAAAAAGCCTCCCGCTAGAAGTCGGAGGCTTTTAGATTCGCTTATTTGTTTATGTTAAGATTATATAGCTATACTTTGTTTAGCACTTCTATTACTAACAAATCTTGATTCTAATTCATTGATTTCTACGGTACGATCAAAAATGACTTCCACAGTGTTCGCTTTAAGGTCAATTGAAATTGCCTTCTGAAGATGATCTTGAGCGTCAAAGTAATATTTGAATTCGACAGCATTCCCCTCCCAAAGATATTCCATAGTGGCCGCCAAACCATCTTCATGCTTTTCAAAAGAAATCCTTTGGTATTCAGGTAATTTCGCATTGTTAACTAACTGAGCCGGTGTAACAAGCGGATTGTGAACCACATAATAAAGCTGTTCAATTAATTCTTGCATGATCGAATCCCCCTTTAGAATCTAATTAGCTTCTAGTCGACGAATTCCTTTAAGACAACTCTGATATATTCTTCAATTTCATCCAGTCTTTGCAAAGCAATTTCCCAATCGCTAGTCTGCCACTCACTTCTGCCCCTACCCATACGCTCTTTTAGCCTTGTATTTATATAGATAGAAAGGAAGGCTGCATTATCACCTTGGCAATTTTTCGGTATCCAAGCATAGCTTTTAGGCGTAAATAATCGAGAATTCGCTAAACTTCTGGATTCCTTCGAAATGGCAAAATCAGCTAATAATTTTGGTACTATACTTGCTTTGATTTTTTGGTCCACTGTTTCTTTTTTTGTCTTTTCAAATAAATCCGGTCGAAGAAGTCTTGATCTTGCCTTTGACTGGTTTACTATGCTCTTCGCTTCTGCAAAAGAAACGTCTAGTAATTTTTGCAATTCTTCTATTTTCCGTAGATCTTCTGCTTCTTCTTGTTCGCGCCTTCTGATTAGTTCCGTTTTAAGATAAGGATCTGCCACGCTAGAACCTGTTCCTACTTCCGTAGCAAGACCTATATCTATTTCAGTGAATTCACTGATTCTCCGCTCTTGATCTGACACTAAATCTAAATCTAAATCCTCTAAGGATTTAATTATTTCCGCTTTTTGAATTTCTTGTTTATAGCGAGCCCATAGTTTATCTAAATAAAGATTGTTATGGCTTACCACTGCCGCTATGTTATCCTCAACTCCTGAAATTTCATCATCAGGAATTANCCTTAATAATCTCCCTATGAATTGTTCATATGGCAACTGGCTTCTGAAAGGCCGAAAAATTGCCCCTACAGAAAGGTATCTATGATCATAACCTTCGCCTAACATGGATACGTTTATTACCACTTGAACCCTATGATTATCGATATCAGATAAGGTTTTATCTATTTCTTCGTCGGGCAAATTACTGTGTAATATAGCGGTTTTCATACCCGCTTCTTCATATAGCTTTTTTATTTGTTCAGCGTGTTTTATACTACATGCAACTCCGATGATCTTAAGGGGTAGATCAGAGTCAGATAATTTTTGTTCCAGTATTTTAACACTTTTATCTACAACCCGGCGAGAACAATCTTCGGAAAAAGCAACTGCTCTACTCACCCAATCACTATCTCGAAGCCCCATGTCGAAAACTTCATCACTAGTATATTCTTCTCCATCTATAATTAAAATCAGCTTTTCAGGAATATAATCGATGTTCTCCAAACTTTTCACAAATCCATTGGCCATAGCTTCCCTTAAGGGATATTCATACACTAGATCGCCTGCAATAGGTTGGCCATCCGTACGATAAGGCGTGCCAGTTAATTTTACCACTTTAGCATCTTGAAAGTAGTCTAAAGCCGCGACCCAGGTGGCCGCCGCAGAATGATGAGCCTCGTCTACAATTATCATATCAAAAAAGCCTTGAGGAACACGATTGATCAAACTGCTTACAAGTCGTTTTTGTAGCTTATGAATATTTACAACAATAATATTGGCCCTATTTAATGCTTCATCACTTACGTCTTTATCGTATTCTACTAAAACCGGTAATTGATCCACACGATCAAACACCCCATATTTTAACCAAAAGTTCCCAGGTTGATTGGGATCTAGTGAATCTGTTACATGATCTTTTATCACAAGCCGCGGAGTTATTATTAAAACTCTTCCTTTAGATAAACCATAAGGCACTAAAGCCATTACACCGGTTTTTCCCACACCTGTAGGCAGGGTTACAATCGCATGACTATTATTTTGCTTTTTGACAAAATGATTGAATACCTTGTAATATGCCTGTTTTTGAGGCCAGCGAAGTAACTCATTGTCTGCGATTCGCGGTCTTTCCCGCATAAAGTAATCAGGTTGGTATGTCATATACATCCTCCTACAAAATACTAAAGAAAACTAACATCAATGGTCAACCTCTTTTTTGAGCTGGGATTAAAGATAATGCCCAGTGCCTGGAGTAAGTTGGATTTACCTGTGCAATTATGACCAATAATTACATTTTTTGTTTCAACAAAATTACATTCAAAGTTTATAAAACACCGATAATTCTCTATTTTAATCTTCGAAACAAACACGAAATCCCCACTTTTGCTTTCATTTTTCGCTAGCATATAGTTCTTTTCTCGACCTGCCTCGCTATAAAAGGGCGGAGAATCTGCCAACTTGATTTACTAATATAACTTTCATCAGCAAACACTATATAATCCATAGGCACCCCCGAGCCATGTACCGCCATCATCAGACTGCTCCCAAATATCCCTTCCAGTATCATTTCGATATATCTCACTGCCCATATATAAACAAACCCATATTTAGAAATGTATATAAACACACATAATTGACTGACTAATTAGTTTGGATACATCATATCATACGAACATTTGTTTTGCAAGAAGTGCAATTAGAGCAAATCAGTAGCCATAAAACCAACGCTGTTATTTACCACTAACATGCAAGCTTTTATAAGAAGTTACAGCAAATAGACGCTCAACCCCTAATAGCTAATCTTTGAAATAAGGTCACACTAGCCACCTAAACCCCAAATCTATTTCCTCCTCCAGCACTGCCTTGGTCATAATGTTTCTTCCGCTGAGGGCTGTAATGGTATGAATGTTAGTACCCTTTCTTATGGCATAGCCACCCCACCCATATTTCTCATAAACAACATCCGGATTATTACGTCCATCTAAGTCTTGGGTTAAAGGAGTAAATTCAAGCCAGAAGGTAACTGGCCCTTCCCTTGCATTTTCCCTTCTTTCTTCAATCTGCCAACTTCCCTTTACCACAGTTGTATTATTTATAAATTCGGAAGGTAAGAAGCCGTAGTCAAGCCAAGCACCGTCAGGTAGATTAGTTTTGCCTTTAATTATTAGTTTTTCATCTTATACCGTTATTTCCCCAAATTTTAAGCGAACGGGAACGGATCCGCTTTTTACTACGGTAAAGTAAAGAGGGGTTAATAAGAGTAAGACGCAGAGAAGGCTGGGTAAGGTTTTAATAATATTTCTTTTCTTGCTTATGCCTAATATAAACTCTGTTAGAAACAATACTAAGAAGGCCCTGTAAGAGTAAGGAGATGTTGATTTGAGATAGGTTAAGTTTACTTTTGGTTGTTTAGCTTAAGTGGCTTGTTTTAAGGTTTTTGAGTTAAGGTTCGCTTTAAAGCCGGTGTTTTATGTTTTGCTGCTTTTTAGTAGCTTAGCCTTAAAGCAGTACTTAAGATTAAGTAAATTAAGCTGATAGAGTTTGCTAAAGTAAGGTTTTGTGTTTTTGAGTGAAAGCTTTTGTTTTAAGCTTAGATTGCTTTTTGCGGTACAGTAAAAAGAGCTTGTGTTTTTGGGTCAACTAAAAAGTTGTTCTTATGTTGAGCAGAGGCTTTGGCTGGGTATTGTAGCTTTATTAAGTTTATTTAGCTGTTTAAGGGCTCAAGGGTTTTGGGAGAATGAAAGGCTGAGAGGTTGTAGTCGTCGAAGTAGGCTAGAAATTCTTGGTGGCTTTGATCACCGGTGGGTAAATCCCAACTCATGCCGAAGTAGGTGCCATTTGGTGAGTAGATGGCAAAGCCTGTACAAGCGTGGCGTAGGTTGTAAGGAGTATTAGGAGGAGAGATAAAGTTATTAGTTTTTTCATGTTAGGCCTTCTTTTCTAAAGTGAGGTTTGGGTTTAAAGTTCTTTTTAGTTGCATTTTTATTTTGTGCTTTATTGGGTTTATACCGTTTAAAAGCCTCTAGCTGGTGTCAGAGGCTTTTTGTTAGTTTTGTTCTTTTTGTCTTAAGGATAAGAACTTCTTTTTTACTGCTGCTATGGTTGAACTTCTATCTAGAAGTTCGTATCAGAATGCTATGTTGGGTTCTAAGTTTGAGTACGGAAGCGATTACTATTACTCACAGCTTATCCATTATCTTCTTACAGCTATTTTAGTAAATCTAATCATGCGGTTAAATTAGTCTTTTCCTCGGAAACAATCTCAATGTGTGCCTTTGACACCTTAAAACCTNGGGCCCTTAATCCAGAAACTGCATTCTTCATGGTTAATTTAGAGAAAAAGGGAAGTCTTTTATGGATCGGTTTTTTTCCTTTATAGATTATAGCGTAAACAATTTCAAATGCAACTGGGGATATTTCCTCCGATCCCACGTTTAGAGGGAAGTCCTTATTTAACTCTATTTGCTTTTGTTTGGTTTTTTCTCTGAATTCTTGACTTCGCAGTAAGTTTTCGGCCGAGACTTGGCCTTGAGAAAATAAGTGACTTAAGGTTGAAGAGGAGTTCCATATTTTGACGTGGATAAATTGCTGTTTGGGTGTTAAAAGGTCACATGCTTCAATTTGATTNCCTTGATAATAGATCATTTCTGCATCCATACATAAGTAGTCTAATTCTTCTGCCGCCTTTTTGTTATAAGATGCTTCATTTTCGCCCTCATACGATACGGGAAGTTCTGTTTCAAAATCAGGAATTGATTCTAAGTAAGTTTCTATTTGTTTGGCGAAGTTCTCATCTATTTGGAACCATAAACCGTTCGCGAGAACATAAACATCGTCATCTTCTTTAAACTCAAAGAAAATACAGTTATATAGAGACCAACTCTTGGAAGTGTCATCGTTATACCAAGCATAGAGCCTATGTTGTTTTAGTGCATTCATGTCTCTGTCTCTTTGTTGAAAATATTCTAAATATGCTTTGGTTGATAGTTCTTCCTGACGTTCGCCTCCTTTGGTAAAGCTAAATGCTTCTATTTCCTCCATGTCTACTATTTCGGGCGGTGCCAAATGAAAGGCATCATCTGTGCCGGCCTCTAAGATTTCATATAGCTCCTGATCTAATTTATTGATCATTTCCGGGTCGGTTATATCCCTAAGTTGGTCATACCATCCGAATGCTTCTTTATATGTTTCCGCTTGATAAATTTCACACAGTTCTTCACATAACTCGTGTAATTTAGCGACATTAGTTTCGAAGGAAAAGCGGGCCGAGTCCCGTCCTGTGGTACTTGTCCCAAATCGACTATCTTTCGGCTTTGCCGTTAGTCTTTGTAAGAACATGCTGTTTTCATCAAGATTAAAGTTATCTATTGTTGCCTTATTGCTAGTTTGGGTGCGATGGCGAATAATAATGTTGCTGATACGAAATGTGTCTATGCTACTTAAGCTAGAAGGGTCAGCTAGATTCATGGCAATCTTTATGCCGAAATCTTGTACTATTGCTTTTTTTATTAACATATAACGTCCGTGACCAAAGGGGAAAGCGAAGATCCTCCCATTTGATTTAATCACAAGAACAGCTCGCGTTGAGCGATTATAGATTGGCTTTAAGTCTCCCTCTAATCCCTCTTGCAACCATTCTAACCAATTGGGTGAACGATCTTGGTTGTGTCCTACGAATAGTTTGCCTTCTATCCCAAGCTCTTTTTTCAAGGGATAAATTTCTTCTATGTAATCTTCTTCAACAACGGACTCTAATTCAGTATAGCTTTCCTTTATCAAGAATACATTTAGATCTTTTCGGGTCATAATTAACCTCCTTCCGAGTAGGTCCTCTTAGATACAAGGTAAGCGTCAAAGCTACTACACCTTGACAACTTTAGAGTAAGACTAATTAATTCTTACTATGCTAGATTTCGGTCTTAAAA
>JGI24707J26582_10002056_pt1 | contig 15405 bp, 12 predicted proteins | sample BioPla1DNA1_FD_26582 | JGI IMG/M metagenome (IMG submission 26582) | reverse complement strand
CACCATCTTTAACTGGTTTTTCGTCCACTGGTTTTTCGTCTACTGGTTTTTCGTCCACTGGTTTTTCGTCCACTGGTTTTTCGCCTGGTTTATCCACAATAGGACCACCTGCAATTTTCTCAAGATCAGTAATTGCTGCCTTTAATTTTTCAATCATTTTTTCATCGTTTACTTTTGAGAATAGTTCAGGAGTTTCTAAGTAATCTTTAACTTCTTCAATTAAAGCACGTAATGGTTCCACTGTCTCATCTGTAAAGATATCCAATGATTCTACCTTTTCAGCTGCAATGAGCCATTCTTCTAGTAAAGTTCTGGTTTCCGTATCAATTGAGTATGGGAAAATACGAGTTCTTTGTTCTTGCTCTTCATAAAGTGAAAGATCCACATTGTCTAATTTTTCTCTAAAGAATTCAATTAAGATTTGATCTAGCCCTTCACCTTCAAAGCGATTCGTTGAATTTTCTAATGAAGTGTATCCATCACCACCTGCAATCAAGAAATCATTTGTGGCTAGAATATAAGTCTTGTCTTCATCAATTAATTCCCAACCGTTGGGTGTGTCAATTAAGACTTTCTCAATACGGTTTCCTGCTTCTTTATCAGTATTAATTAAAATTTTCGCACCAGATACTTGAAGGAAACCACCATTTCGATCAAGGATTGGATACCCTTCATCTGTATAATCAACTACATCAGTTCTATATGAATGTTCAAACATCTCAATAATATCTGAACCTTTTACTTCAGCTGACGTATATAGGTTACCAAATGGCATAATCGCAATAATATCACCGACAGTTACTTTACCTTGTGGTAAATCCGTACGGAGTCCACCACCATTAATAACTGCTAAATCAGGTTGTTGGGAAAGACCCTTACCATATGCCATCATAGCGTCAGTTACTAGGTTACCTAGTGCCATTTCACGAGTTCTAACAAACCCACCATCACCCTCTAATTTGAATGGGAAGTTTTCTAAAACAACTTCTGAACCAATTTCTTTAAAGATATTTTCAGCTTCTAATTCAGCCTCCAACATCGGTTTTTCAATATCGTCAGCTTTAATTGATGATATATCAACTAGTTTTATAGTTGATTGAGAAAAATCATCTAAATTAACACTAACGTGCCCTATATTAGATAAGTAATCTCCAGTTTGTGCATAAAGAACATTTTCACCGAATCGATTACCTTCAGGGAATTTTGTATGTGAGTGACCATCAATCACTACAAATTTCTTATCTGAAAGTTCTTCTGATAGCTTCTCAGCAAGATATGATCCACGCCATTCTTCTTTTGTTTCTGAATCAACACCTAAATGACTTAAGACCACGTATAGATCAAAATCGTCACCTAAAGTTTCAATTTCTGCTAAAACTGAATCCAAAGGATCCAAAAACTTTACGCCTTCAATATTTTTAGGGTGAGTTTTAGTTTCCGTTTCAGGAGTTGTGACTCCAATAATCGCAATTTTCTTATCATCTATTTCTTTAATTGTAGAACCATCAAAAACTTTACTTGAATCCTTAACGGTATTGGTTGAAAGAATGCTAATCTCCTTACCATAATCACATCAAAAACTTTTTTTGAATCCTTAACAGTATTGGTTGAAAGAATCTTAATTCTCTCACTAAATTGACTATTTAGATTCTCAATATTTTCTAATCCAAAGTCAAACTCATGATTTCCAACAGCCATTGCATCATAGCCTACTTGAATCATAGCTTCCAGCATACTTTTACCTTTATTTAGATTAGAAATGGGAAGTCCTTGAATGGCATCTCCTCCATCAACAATTAAATCCGCACCAACCGACTCAGCATAATATTTTAACCTCGCCAGTCGTGAGCCTTCGACTTCTTTATCCGTCTGAGCCAAACGACCATGCATATCATTAGTATGAATAATCGTAATTATCTCATCATCTGCAGCATTTGCAGATGGAATAGAGTAAAAACCAAGCGTCAGTGTTACCAAGAACACTGTCAGTAATCTAGTAATTCTTTTCACCCGTTTCCTCCTTTACGCTATATGCGTATTCGTTTTAAGTATAGCATATTGTGAAAATACTGAAAAGACTCGAAAACAAAAAGAAAACCCCGTTATAGAAACAAGGTTCTCTAAAATTATTCTGATTCTTTCTCTTTCTCAATCAAAGCCTTACGAGAGACATTCACGCGTCCCTTATCATCAATACTAATAACCTTAACCTTAACTGTATCACCAAGTTTCATTACATCTTCTACTTTATCAATATGCTTATGATCAATTTTCGAAATATGTAATAAAGCATCTGTCCCTTTAAATAATTCCACAAAGGCACCGAACTTTTCAATACGCACTACCTTCGCATCATATATTTCTCCAACTTCTGCTTCCTTAACAATCGTCTCAATCATTGATTTAGCTTTGTCTATCATTTCCTGATCATTATGATAAATTACAACACGACCATCATCTTCTATGTCGATTTGCACATCACCACTATCTTCAATGATTTGATTAATAACCTTACCACCGGTTCCAATTACATCACGTATCTTATCAACATCAATTTGAAGTTGCGCAATCTTAGGCGCATACTTACCAACTTGAGTTCTTGATTCAGAAATAGTTGCATTCATAGTCGCCATAATTTCTTCACGACCTTTTTTAGCCTGTGCTAAAGCTTCACGTAAAATTTCTTCACTCAATCCATCAATTTTAATATCCATTTGAAGTGCAGTAATTCCCTTATCTGTACCTGCAACTTTAAAGTCCATATCACCAAAATGATCTTCCATACCTTGGATATCAGTTAGAATTGTATAATGATCGTCGTACTGAACCATACCCATCGCAATTCCACTAACAGGGGCCTTAATAGGAACTCCTGCCGCCATCAATGACATTGATCCAGCGCATACTGAAGCCATTGATGAGGAACCATTTGACTCAAGAACTTCCGCTACCAATCGAATCGCATATGGAAACTCCTCAACACTTGGGAGCACATAACTTAACGCACGCTCACCTAAAGCACCATGACCAATTTCACGACGACCAGGCGCACCCATTCTTCCCGTCTCACCAACACTATATGGTGGGAAGTTATAATGATGCATAAAACGCTTAAATTCAACTTCCGTTAAGTCATCTATAATTTGTGTATCCCCCATCGCACCTAAAGTACAAATAGACAATACTTGCGTTTCACCACGTGTAAATAAAGCACTACCATGAACGCGATTCAATAAATCAATCTGAGCATTAAGTGGACGAAGCTCATCTGCTTTACGTCCATCCGGTCTGATCTTCTCAATAGAAATCAAACGTCTAACCTCATCTTGAACAATATTATCAGTAACTTCTTTCACAAATTTAAGTGTTTTCTTTTGTTCCGATTCATTTTCATACGATTTATTTTCAAAATGTTCAATGGCTTTAGCTTTACAGATATCAATTGCCTCATAACGCTCTAATTTACCCTCAATTGAAACGGCTTTACGTAAATCTGACTCAACAAGATCTTTAACTTCCACTTCAATTGCTTCAGGAACTTGAAACAATTCCACTTCAATTTTCTCTTTTGCAACTTCTTTTGCGATTTCCAATTGGAACTCACATAATTTCTTGATGTATTCATGTCCAAACATCATCGCTTCCAAGAATTTTTCTTCGCTAACTTCATTGGCCCCAGCCTCAACCATATTAATAGCATCAAGTGTACCAGCCACCACCAATTCCATTTCTGATTTTTCAAGCTCAGAAGCACTTGGGTTAATGATCAATTCTCCATCAACCATTCCCACCGTAACACCTGCAATTGGTCCATTAAAAGGAATATCTGAAACACATAATGATAAAGATGCCCCAAACATGGCCGCCATATCGGCTGAATGATCATGATCCACTGATAAAACCGTATTAACTACTTGAACCTCATTTCTAAAACCATCCGAAAACAAAGGACGAATCGTTCTGTCAATCAAACGAGAAGTTAAAGTAGCATGTTCACTTGGTCTACCTTCCCTTCTTAAAAAACCACCAGGAATTTTACCTACTGAATAAAGTTTTTCTTCAAAAATTACCGTCAAGGGAAAGAAATCTAAATCTTTCGCTTGTTTACTGGCAGTTGCAGTGGAGAGAATTACCGTATCTTCATAACGAACTAATACAGATCCCCCCGCTTGTTTCGCAAGCTCACCAGTTTCTACCGTTAGATTTTTTCCACAAAAATCTAAACTAAATACCTTCTTATCCATTTTTCCACCTCTATTATCCCTTCTATTCTATCATAAAACCAAGATCATTACACAATACTTTTAACTTTCAATCGCGCTATTTTGTAGATCCACCATCGCTTTATAAAGACCATTTTGTAAAATTAATTCCTGATGCGTACCGAATTCCTTAATTTCCCCTTGATCCAACACTATAATCTGATTGGCATCCTTAATTGTACTTAAGCGATGCGCAATCATTAAAGTTGTACGATTTTCTCGAATTCGTTGTAAACCTTCCTGAATTAAACTCTCCGTCTCCGTATCAATATTGGCCGTTGCTTCATCCAATATCAAAATTTTAGGATCATCCACAATTGCTCGCGCAAACGATAAAAGTTGCTTCTGACCTTCAGAAAATGAGGTGCCACCTTCACTCACCAAACTCTCATACCCTTTAGGTAACTTATCAATAAAACGATCTGCTTGAACCAATTCACAGGCCTTTTGAATGGCTCGATCACTAATTTTAGAATCAGATAAACGCACATTATCATTCACTGTCCCATAGAAGATAAATGGATCCTGTAACACCAAGGCGATTCTGTTTCTAAGTTCTTCAATAGGATAATCTAAAATTGAAACATCATCAATCAAAATTTCCCCTTCATAAAAATCATAAAAGCGCATCATCACATTAATCAAAGAACTTTTACCACTACCCGTATGACCTACGATAGCCAAAGTTTCACCTGGTTCAACGACAAATGAAATGTTTTTAAGTACTTCATGTTTACCATCATAAGAAAAACTAACATTTCTAAATTCAATTTTACCAAACTCCACTCTTGCGATTGCGCCACTGTTTTGAACTGGAGCTAAAGTTTCTTCATCCATTAACTTAAAAACACGACTGCTAGAAACCAAAGCCTGTTGATAAATAGCCAAGCGATCCATAATCTGAAACAAAGGGTCAAATAGACGATAAATCAAATCCACAAAAGCCAACACCGTTCCCACTATCACAACGCCATTTAAACTGGTTAAACCCGCATAAATAAGTAAGATTGCGATAGCCATCATCGTCAAAATATGAATAATCGGAGAAAGTAATAAAGCATCAATTTTCATNTTCATGATTGAAGCTTCATAATACTCCTCATTCAATTTAGAAAACTCTTTAATCATGCGTTCCTGTTGATTAAACTCCTGAATAATTTTCATTCCTGAAATACTTTCTGAAAGCTTTGTATTAATATCACTGTTTCGTTCCCTTACCAATTGATAATATTGTGTACTGTATTTCTGATAAAAATAGACAAACAGTATGGATATAGGAATAAAAATCACAATGATTGAAGCGACGAATCGGTTTAGACGAAACATCACAAACAATATCCCAACGATCTTAATAACATTCACTAAAATAACGGAAATCACATGGATAAACATATCCTGAATACCTTCCGTATCATTAGTAACTCTACTCACAATACTTCCAACTGGCGTTTGATCATAATAACACATTCCTAAAACCTGTAATTTTTCAAACACATCCATTCGAATATCCTGTGTAATATGATTTCCCACTTTATGAAAATTCAAATTCCCAAAATACTTAAATAATGCATTTAGAAGCGCAAATAGAATAAAAAGAGCCATTAAACGCATTATCTCATCCATAGCGAAATTTTCAACTACGATATAATTATCAATAATATTTCTTTGAATCAAAGGACCTATCAAATCAAAGCCCACTGAGAAAATAGTAAACAAAAAGGCATAAACTAATAATTTACGATAATCTTTAAGATAACCCATTAAACGTTTAAAAACATTTAATTGTTCTTTAGGAGTCAACACCCTATCCTTCATAATCAATACCTTCCTCATATTCCTGTTGACGATAGATATTCGCATACCAACCATCCTTTTCAATTAATTCTTTATGAGTACCTCTTTCAATAATTTCACCCTGATCCAACACCAATATAAGATCAGCTGCTTTTAAAGCACTCAATCGGTGCGCCGCAATAATATTTGTTTTATTATTTCTTGTTTCCTTTAAGTTTCGTAAAATCTTCTCTTCCGTTTTTGCATCCACTGCACTTAGAGAATCATCCAAAATAAGAACATCAGGATCTAACACTAAAGCCCTCGCAATGGAAACTCTCTGTTTCTGACCCCCAGATAAAGAAACACCTCTTTCTCCAATTAGGGTGTCATAACCGTTTTCAAAAGCCATAATATCTTCATGAACATCTGCAATTTGCGCAGCTCTCATAATCTCATCTATTGAAACACTCATATCACCAAATGCGATATTATCTTTAATGCTCATTGAAAAAAGAAAATTCTCCTGTGGAACATACCCAAAAAGATTTCGAAGCGCATGAAGATTTAAATCCTTAATATTCTGATTATTCACATAGATACTTCCATCATATCCATCATACTCTCTTAGTAAAAGTTTAATTAATGAACTTTTACCACTGCCGGTTTTTCCAACCAAGCCCAAAGTCTGACCCTTAAACAATTCAAAGTCTATATCTGACAAAACCAAATGAGAATCATCAGGATAATGAAAAGATTTAATATCAAAGATAACTTTATCAAAGCATATCTTTTCAAGTGGTTCACCATTAACAATCTCTACAGGCTGACCCAGAACTTTTTCAATTCTATCAAAAGATGCGTTCCCTCGCTCAATCGTATTCATTAAGAATCCAATTGCCATCATTGGCCACATCAATTGAAACATATATGAAATAAATGTACTCAACAATCCCGTAGTGAGTTCACCTTTTTCAATCAAGACAACCCCAACCCATAGAATAATTACTAAGGTAAAAGATAATAAAATGATAAAAAGCGGTTCAAATAAAATATCAATGTATGATACCTTCATGTATTTTTCAAACACATTATCAGTCACATCTTCAAAATGAACCACTTCATTACTTTCCTGACCAAAGGCTTTAATCACTTTAATCCCAGACACTCTTTCATGTACATAATTATTCATATCAGAAAAAGATTTCTGAGCCTGAGAAAAAGCTTCATGTAATTTTTTTGATAAAATCCTTGCGCCAAAAACCATAAACGGCATTGGCAAGAGTGCAAGTAAAGTCATTTTCCAACTCACAGTAAAAAACATTGCCAATAAGACAAAACTTCCCGTTAAAAGAGCATCCGCAAACTGTAAAACGCCAGCACCTGCTACCCTTTGAATCGCTTTAATATCATTTGTGGCATGAGCCATAAGATCACCTGTTCTATATTTCTGATAGAAGTTAGGTGACATTTTTGTGAAATGTTCAAAAAGCGCAATACGCATTTTCTTCTCTAAACGAAAAGATGTTCCAAAAATAAACATCCGCCAAGCATACCGCAAACCATAAATAAGTAGCGCAATTAAAAGAAAAATTATGATATTTTTAAAAAGTATCGCCAGAGTAAGTGTTTCATTCACCATACTGTCAATAATATTTCCAATTATACGTGGTGGTATTAAATTTAAAAAAGCGATCATTGCTAGGGATGATATACCCAATGCATACGAGACTTTTTCCTCNTTAATAAACCAACCAATTCGTTTTACTATTTTCATAAGTACCATCCTAGAAAAAAAAGAGCAAATTTGCTCTTTTTAAAAATTATTTTCTTAATCCTAAACGAGTAATAAGTTCACGATAACGATTAATATCTTCATTACGTAGATATGTTAATAAGTTACGACGACGTCCAACTTTTTTAAGCAATCCACGATTTGAATGATAATCTTTCTTGTGTTCTTTCATGTGTGCTGTTAAACGGTTAATTTCCTCCGTTAAAACGGCCACTTGAACTTCAACTGATCCCGTATCATTCTCATGACGAGCATACTCTTTCATAATACTCTGTTTTTCTTCTTGTGTTAACATAATGTTCCTCACCTTTCTTTATAGACCTTCATAACCAAGTAAATCGTTTGAGGTACGAAAAACCTAGTCATAAAGCCTTTTAATAATATCACACCAATAAACTAAATTCAATACTTACAATCTAATTTAGTTTGGTATAATTAAAGAAGATAGAGGAGGAATTAGAAAATGAAAATCGCATGGATCGGAACAGGTGTCATGGGAGCACCCATGGCCACACACTTAGCCAATGCCAACTATGAAGTAATTGCTTATAATAGAACGTATGAAAAGGCAAAAAAATTAGAGCCAACTCTTAAAGCCACTCAATCAATCAAAGTGGCTGTAGAAAATGCAGACATTATCTTCACCATCGTAGGATATCCCAAAGATGTAAAAGAAATATACACAGAAATATTTAAATTCGCCAAACCCAAAAGCATTCTTGTTGATATGACTACCTCAAGTCCAAGTTTAGCCAAAGAAATTTACCAAAAAGCAAAAGCTTTAAACTTATATGCACTGGATGCACCAGTAACTGGTGGAGATTTAGGTGCTATCAATCAAACTCTTTCCATTATGGTTGGAGGCGATGAAGATATCTATAAACAAGTACTCCCTTTATTTAAAGAAATGGGTAAAACTATTAATTATATGGGGGAAGCTGGTAATGGACAATACGCAAAACTGGCCAATCAAGCCTCCATTGCCGGATCAATTGCCGGATGTGCAGAAGCTTTAGCTTTCGCAAAAAGTAAAGAGTTAGATTTAGATGTAATGTTAGATGTGATTGTAGGAGGAAGTGCTAATTCCTGGCAAGCAGCCAACAATGGCCCAAAAATGATTAAAAATGATGCCTCCCCAGGATTTTATATAAAACACTTTCTAAAAGATCTAAATTTGATTTTAGATGAAAAAGACGACTTAAAACTAAATATTGTAGAGAATGTAGCACAAATTTATACCATCTTAGTTGAAGAAGGTTATGATGACTTTGGTACACAAGCCATATTCGACTATTATTTAAACCAATTAAAATAAAAGAAAGTCCCGTTTAAAAACGGGACTTTTATATAATATCAAATAAAACTGTGTCCAAGTATCTAAAATCCTTCAAAGCAACATAACCATCTCTATTTTCTAAGTATTCATGATTTAATTTATCTTTAAAATATTGATAAGCAGAATCCACTTCCGTAATTCCTTTAACTAAATGCAGCTTCATCATCAAACGTTCAAAATAATAATCTTCTCTACTTAGATAAATCACTTCACTAAAACGTTTACCATTTAAATAATCTTCCATTTCCCAAGTATTAACGGTCCTTACTTGCCCTAAATGAGAGCCTGCACCAAGACCCAGGCCCATATGATTTTCAAAATTATAGTAAATTAGAGTTTGCGCACTTTCAAAACCAGGTTTACTAAAACTTGAAATCTCATATTGGCTGTAGCCATGTTGCAATATATTCTGAACCAAGTCACCATAATCATTACCTTCATAATAAATAGATATATGTGCAGGATTTAAAGCTAAAACCTCATCTAAATCCTTACCTAACACTTCCAAAGATATATTATCAAATCCAGCCTCTTTCAGTTTTAAATAACCTTCCTCAAAGTTAGAGTCAACCGATCTCAAACAAATGCGATTGACACCATATTTTTTCAATATTTCAAGTTTATCTTCAACTAAATTAGATACATCTAATTCTATTGAAAAGTGATGTTTTACCTTAATTTCTTTCAATAAATTCTCAAGTTGATAGGATTCAAGTTTTAATACATCACCGCCACCAATATAGACATTTGTATAGGGTCCAAATAGATCATCAATCAAATGATCAATATATTTATCATCAATATAATCATAAACAGGACCACCGTAAATAAAGTCGTAAAATGGAATTTGAATATATAAGGCTCTATTCATCATCCATTGATAAAACGGCCATAAAGGCTTCTTGCGGAATTTCTACACTTCCAACTGCCTTCATGCGTTTCTTACCCTCTTTTTGTTTTTCAAGTAATTTCTTTTTACGCGAAACGTCCCCACCATAACACTTCGCAATAACATTTTTTCTAACAGCCTTAATATTAGTTCTAGCAATAACTTTATTATTAATCGCTGCCTGAACGGGTACTTCAAACTGTTGTCTAGGAATTAAATCACGTAATTTACGGGTTAAAGCATTACCACGATTATATGCAAAGTCACGATGCACAATAATACTTAAGGCATCCACCACTTCACCATTTAACAATATATCCATTTTAACCAATTTCGATTCACGATATTCACTAAATTCATAATCTAAAGATGCATAACCCCTTGTGGCAGATTTAAGTCGATCAAAAAAATCAAATACAATCTCCACCAATGGCATATCATAAACAATCGTCATACGTCCTTCATCAATTACTTGCATGTCACGATACTCACCACGTTTTGCTTGACATAATTCCATTACTGGACCTACATAATCATTTGGAACCAAAATATTAGCTTTTACATACGGCTCTTCAATACGCTCTATATAATTTGATTCTGGAATATGAGCGGGATTGTCCACCTTAACCATGGTGCCATCTGTTTTATAAACATGAAATACCACCGATGGCGCTGTCGCAATTAATTCAAGTTGAAACTCACGTTCTAAACGCTCCTGGATAACATCCATATGTAGAAGTCCTAAAAATCCCGTTCTAAAACCAAACCCTAATGCTTGAGATGTCTCAGGTTCAAATACAAGCGAAGAATCGTTTAAGGCCATCTTCTCTAAAGCCTCGCGCAAATCCGTATAGCGTTGATTTTCCACAGGATATAGCCCACAATAAACCATTGGATTTAATTTACGATAACCTGGCAATGGCTCTGGTGCTGGCTTATCGACTAAAGTAATCGTATCACCCACACCAACATCTTTAATAGACTTGATACTGGCAGCTACCCAACCAACTTCCCCGGCCTTTAGATAATCCGTTTCTATTTCATCTGGAACTCTATAACCAAGTTCCAACACCTCAAAAGTAGCACCTGTAGCCATGAATTTTATATGGTCGCCAACTTTTAATTCACCATCTAAAACACGAATATAGGCGATAACTCCACGATATGAATCATAGTAAGAGTCAAAAACCAAAGCTTTCAGAGGATCTTTCAATTCCCCACGAGGAGCTGGCAATTTTTCTACAATGCCTTTTAAAACTTGATCTATGTTAAGACCTGTTTTAGCACTAATAAGCGGTGCATCAGATGCATCAATTCCCAACACATCTTCAATCTCCTGCTTAACACGATCCGGATCTGCCGAAGGTAAATCCACCTTATTAATCACAACCATAATCTCCAAATCATTATCAATGGCTAAATAAGCATTGGCAAGCGTTTGTGCTTGAATACCCTGAGTTGCATCCACAACTAAAATAGCCCCTTCACAGGCTGCTAGTGATCGTGACACCTCATATGTAAAATCCACATGTCCTGGCGTATCAATTAAATTAAACATATACTCTTCACCATCATCATGGGTATAAGCAAGTCTTACGGCATTCAATTTAATCGTAATGCCTCGTTCTTTTTCCAAATCCAAAGAATCTAACACTTGCGAAGACATGTCTCGTTCACTTATCGTATCTGTTTTCTCTAACAAACGATCTGCCAGGGTTGATTTACCATGATCAATATGCGCAATGATTGAAAAGTTTCTAATATTTTCTTGTTTCATCATATCATTCCTTTAAATAATCTCTAAGTTTAATACTAAACGGATAAGCCACCGTTGTGATCACAAAGCCTAAAATGCCCTGTGCAAAATTAGTTGAAACTGATGCATAAAATGTATATCCTCCTAATAAGAATGCATCAACCACACCATACAATATTACCATTAAAAGAGAGCCAAGTAAAAAAGGAACAAAAAATAATTTTGTATCCAACATTTTACGTAACAAATGAATTATAACTACCATTAATCCTTTTATAATTCCGGTAAACACCATATAGTAGATAGCACCAACAAACCCATCGGCCAACATTGAACCAACGGACACGGCAATTAAAGCATGTCGAAATGGAATTAATGCCCCCAATAACATCACCGCTACATCACCCAAATTAAAATAACCACCCTGGGTATATTGAATTGATGTAAACATCGTGACCGTTGCGACAATCGCCGCATAAAGCGCAATTGAAACTAAAGTCTGTGTTTTTATTGTTGCATACTCATTATTATTCATTCAAAGCGTCTCCCCTTCCAACTATCTCTATACCCATTTACTACATCTATATTTTTCATTTTCGGTTTATTGGCCGGTTGCACAGATGTCAATTTAATTATACCACCTAATACGGCCACAAAGACACCCACTTCAGTTACATCTATAACTTCTCCCAATTCAAAATTATGATCTTTTCTTTCCATTTTTACGCCATGAAACTTAATATTCTGATTATCAAGCACTCCATAACTCACTGGCCAAGGTATCATACCTCGAATATGATTATAGATACTATCAATATCCTTTTTAAAAGAAACAAACTCCTCTTCACGCTTGATCGCATAAGCGTAAGTTGCCTTATCATCATCTTGTTTAACCGCTTCTAAATCACCTTTTAAGTATGCTTTGAAGTCTTCTTTAATCAATGTCACGGAAGCATCCATTAATTTAGCTTCGACATCACCAAATGTATCTTCATGATCAATGGAAACTTTCTGTATGGCTAACATATCACCTGTATCCATACCTTCATCCATATGCATCAAAGTGACACCTGTTTCCTTTTCTCCATTCATAATTGCTTTATGAATCGGTGCACCTCCCCGATATTTAGGCAAAATAGATGCATGCACATTCAAACACTTCAAAGGAGGATAATCAATAATCTCCTTAGGAATTATTTGACCATAAGCACAAGTCACAATACAATCAGGTTTTAGGTTTAATACCGGTTCGTATTCATCACGAATTCTTTCTGGTTGTAAAACAGGAATACCATATTTTTCAGCCAACACCTTGGTTTGTGGAGGTGTTAAAATACGTTTTCTGCCCTGTTTACGATCTGGTTGCGTCACAACACCCACTACGTCATACCCCTCATCAATTAAAGTCTGTAAAACAACATTAGAAAAATATGTTGTACCCATAAACACTATTCTCATTAAATCACATCCTGTTTTCCATTATACCATATAACTAGCAAATCAATATTCTATTTGATACAATAAAGTTAATAGAAGGAGGGATAAGATGGCAGTTATTGCATCAAGAAAAAAACAAATCCGTCAAACTAAATCAAGAACAACTCACAACAAATACTTGAAAAGCGCTGTAAAAACCGCAATTCAAAAGTTTGAGTTAGCCGTGGCTGAGGGCGATAAAGCTGAAGCAGAAGTAAGACTTAATAACGCAATTCGTTTATTGGATAAATCTGTTTCAAAAAACGTCCACAATCAAAATTATGTGAATAGACAAAAGGCAACTATTCAAAAAGCATATAATGAGTTAAATTAAATCCTGGTTTCCCAGGATTTTTTATTGCATAATCTCAAGCATGAATAATTCAAAAGCCACAAATCGATCGATCAAACCAAGCTTTGCCTTTTGATCAATCTCACTTAACTTACTTAAATACCTTCCAATATTAAACACTTTCCCAATCTGACGATTTACCACTACCCAATACTGACCCTTAGAAATACCTAAAAAATCCATCGTCTCAGACTCCCCATAACCCAAATCACGAAGTGTTTCAACTTGATAGATCGTTCTCAAACTAGAAGCAACCAATGGCCCTAAATTCAATGGATCATTTTTTTGTGTTAATAAAGAATGATAAATCCGAAAAGCTTCATCGTGCTTTTTATCAAGTAGGGCATTAGCTAATGCGAATACATCCCTTTGAAGATCCTGTGCGATCCCCTCTTCTACATCATCCAAATCAATTTCCCGATCCAACAGTGCTAATTTATCAAGTTCAGAATTCATTCGAGATAAATCTTCACCAATACGCTGTAAAAACATGTTTTTAGCGACTGATGTCATCTTGATTTGTTTTGACTTCAGTAAGTTATCCAAATATTGACTCTTGTTAAAAGCTTTTTCCTTGGTAGTCGTAATTAAATGAACTTCTGCATAATCCTTAATCGCTTTACCCAGTTTATCTTTAAGAGGAATTCGTTTTTCAAATGCCAAAACAACCTTTACATCCAAATCACTTTTCAAAAGCTCTATTAAAGCTAACTTATCAATTTTCTTATCATCCGTCACATTTAGAAAAACAAAACGAGGATTTCCAAATAAAGATACGGTCTGTACAGCTTCTAAAAAATGATCGAAATGAAAATCCGGATTACTCGTTTCAAATTCATAAACTTCATAATCCAATTTCCCCATTAAATTTTGTTTTACTTCATTCACTAAAAATAGATCTTTCCCATAAATTACTTCTACCATACTATCACCTATCTCATTATACCAAAACCAAGTCGGTTAGACACGATTACTTTACAAAAGGGTAACAAAAACAAAATTACCGTATCTTCTTTATGAGTTTCAATGGGTATTATTTTCAATTGATACAAACGCTTCATCACTTCAGGATGCGGATGATTATAAATTCTTGGATCACTACTAATTAAAGCTAACTTCGGCCTTACTCTTTCTAGAAACTTAAGGCTACTACTAGTTTTTGAACCATGATGCCCCAGTTTTAACACGGAAACATCTAAGAAAGGATATCGATTAACAATCTCATTTTCCTGAACAACACCGGCATCACCCATTAATAAAAATGTATGTTTGAAGATGTTAAAATACAAGATTAAACTATTTTCATTCTCATCTTCATAAACCATATCATTCAATAATACGTCAAATAGAAAATGTTTATCCTCTTTTGATTCCATCACAAAATCCACATTGAAATCGCTTATGATTGCTTCTTTATTGCCATCATGATCTAAATCAGGATGCGTGATGACAAGCGTATCCAATTTTTTAATGCCATGTTTATACAGTTCTCTTTTCAAATTCCCATAGGCACTGGGTTTACCGGTATCAACTAAAATCGTATGCATATTAAATGGAAGGGTAATTAGCGTCGCATCACCTTGATAAACTTGAATCATTGATACTCTTGGAAGAGGAAAATACATTTGAACCAACATTACGCTTAAAAAAAGTGGCCATTGCCAGCGAAATTTTATATTTCTAAATAAAAACAACCACAGTAAACTAGGAGCGCCTACCATCCAAAATATAGGACTATTAAATTTCGGTAAACTCCACCTCAAATT
>JGI24707J26582_10002054_pt1 | contig 15409 bp, 14 predicted proteins | sample BioPla1DNA1_FD_26582 | JGI IMG/M metagenome (IMG submission 26582) | reverse complement strand
GTTCCATTGCGAATTTTAAATATCACAATAAGCGTGAATATGCTAAATTCTATATTGAGGAAATGCTGCTAGCTTACGGAGATGAAATTAAAAAGATGGCACCGGATGTGATTGTTCCAATTCCGCTTCATAGAAGCAAGTATCGGGAGAGGGGATATAATCAAGCAGAAGTTCTTGCATGTGGACTAGGAAAAAGACTAACCATTCCAGTACTATCACATTTGCTTGTACGGAATAAAAAAACACTGCCACAAAAACAATTAAGTGATAAGGAACGCCTGCGCAATTTACAGGAAGCTTTCATGTTTAATCAAACTGTGGCAGGTCGTTATCGTAGAGAAATCAATAAGGTATTGCTAGTTGATGATATCTTTACCACAGGCAGCACTATCGAAGCATGTACCAATGAACTAATCGTAAATGGAATCAAAGATATCAATTTTATAACCTTATGCATAGGAAAAGGCTATTAGGAGGGTAAAAATGGATGTAAGAAATTGTAAGGTATGCGGAAAATTGTTTAATTATTTATCAGGACCTCCCTTATGCCCTAGCTGTATGAAAGCCTTGGATGAGAAATTTGAGCAAGTAAAGGATTATATCTATGATCATCCAAGGGTAGATATGCAGGAGGTATCGGAGGTGTTTGATGTTCCGATTCCGCAGATAAAGCAGTGGATTAGGGAAGAACGATTGGCTTTTGCTGAGGACTCCATGATAGGGCTAGAATGTGAGAGGTGTGGAGTAACGATTCGGACAGGACGTTTCTGTAAGTCTTGTAAAGATAAATTGGCAAAGGGCTTAACAGATTTATATCCGGAAAAAAAGCCTATAGAGAAACAAAAAGATCCTAGAGAAAATCCAAGGATGCGTTTTTTAAATTATGATCAATAATGTAAGGCAGGTGCCCTACACTAACCGAATTCCTTTATCGGTTATGGTAATGGTACCTGCCTTATATAATCTTCCAATGGCTCTTTTAAAAGCATTTTTACTCATGTTGAATTCTAATTTAATCTGATTAGGATCTGATTTATCATGATAGGGGAGAAATCCTCCTGCCTCCTTCAATTTCTCTTCAATAATCATAGCGTCGGCATCCATCTGTACATGGGATTTTTCTCGAAGGCTAAGGGTTAATTTGCCATCATCCCGGACATTTTTTACACGGGCATGAATAATATCCCCAACTTTAATTGGAGTGAAGATTTCGTTCTTAGGTATCATTGCAGAATATTGATTATCCACTGCAACGAAAGCGCCGAAAGAATCAATAATCTCATATACGANACCAGTAACGGCATCGTCTTTATGATAAGGAGAATCTGTAGATAGCAAATCATATACTTTCATTGTTGCGCATAGACGATTGCTTTTATCTAAGTATAATGTAACTAGAACACGATCACCTTCTTTAACCTGAGTCGTCTGCTCTTTATAAGGTAGCAGAAGGTCTTTCATCAGACCCCAGTCCAAAAAAGCACCAACATGATTTACTTCTTTGACTTCCAGCACAGCTAATTTTCCAATGGTAATGGGAACTGTATTTGTTGTTGCAATTTCGCGATCCTCTGAATCACGGTATAAAAATACAGTGAGTTGATCACCGATATTGGTTCCTTCAGGAACTTCCTTACGTGGCAGTAATATACTATGTTTTCCGTCACTGCCTACTTCACTTAAATATAGACCAAAATCCGATTTTCTTGTCACCTCAAGGGTTTGATATTTTCCTAATTCTATCATATGGTATCCTTTCTATGGGAGTAATTATTTATGTGTAGTTTGCTTTAATTCTACTTACATGCTGGATTCGCTTACACCTGACGATAGAAGTGAGAGAATTCTTACTATCTGTTGAATTCAATGATGGCATAAGGGTTCTCGTCCACATTGCAAAGAGCAACAACATAACGGCTTTCTTCCAGCGCTGTCATGGGTAGTATAATATCACCGAGTACAGCTTGCTTTTTGTATTCTACGCGCATACTTGTAACCTTATATTCCTCTGGCAAAAACTCCTCTGCCATTTTAATGTATTGCCCATTGTTTACATGATTATACGAGTCAATATTTGATTTTATTACTGGAAAAGTAGGGAGAGAATTTAAATCCTTAGGAAGTGCTATCTTGCGATCCGCATATTCCATGGGATATGCAGGCTCTAATTTATAGCCTGTATTTTCTTCGGTAGCTTTTGTCGGTCTACCTGTTAATGTGTCCATATAAACCCATATAGAATTTGCTGCAACTAGGACTTCGTCATTCTTATTTTTTATAATAAAATTACGATATCCGTAGCAACCTTTAAAGCCGTATGGCCAGGTTCCGATAGTAATATATTCTCCAAGAGGGATTGCTTTATTAAACTGAACCTGCCAACTGTTTAATATCCATGCACGATTCCTACTTTGCAAATAATCTAGACCAATATTCAAATCCTTGGATTGAAAGGTACTGCAGTCTTGAAAATAATTGATAATGGATGAGATATCCAATACTCCTTTTTGATAATTTATTTCACTATAACGTACTCTACTGTCAAAAGTATACATAAATGTTTCCTTTCTAATGCGCTCCTACCGTAGTATTATAACATTATTTCTATATTTTACATAGTTATTTTAAGAATTGAATACCTAACTTTCACAGTAGTATATCTCCTTGTATATCCTTTTATATATGCGCTTCTATAGAGCTGGAATTATACTAGAATAATAGTTTATAGTTTGCTATAATGGGTTTGTCTTGAAGGGAGGTATATCGTTGGATTCAATAGAGTATTATAATAGGCACGCAGCAGAGTTTTATCAAAATACAGTAGATATCGACATGCAGGAATACAGGGATCGTTTCACTGCCTTATTGCCTGAAGGGGGCTGCATATTGGATCTAGGCTGTGGATCCGGAAGGGATAGTGCTTATTTTCATTCTCAAGGATTTGATGTCACTGCTATGGACGGTTCGAAAGAAATGTGTAGTTTAGCTAGTATCCATATAGGGCAAGAAGTACTTCAGCTTAAATTTTCAGAGATGGATTTTGAGGAGGTCTTTGATGGAATATGGGCGAATGCCTCCTTACTTCATGTTCCTAAAAGTGAGATGAATGAAATTCTTTCGAAGATTATACGTGCATTAAAAAAAGCAGGGATATTATATATGTCCTTCCATTATGGAGATGAGGAAATAGAATCGGATGGTAGACATTATACGAATTATCGTACTAAGACCCTGAAAGAACTGATTACTTCATATAAAGAGTTGGAATTAATTGAAATAAAGAAAAGCCAGGATGTATTGCCTGAAAAGGATAGATTATGGATTTATGCACTGGCAAGAAAGGTGACTTAGATACAGATAAATTGATTCGTTGATAATATACTTAATATAGACGCAAGGAAATCTTTTGATATAAGTGAAAATGTAATCAAATGTATATTAAGCGATAAGCAAAGGAGATATTAATAAAAACATTTGAAATATTAGATGTGACATATACTATCCATAAAGTATAAAAGTATAGAAACTTTATTTATTTGAAAATATAAAATCTTTATTTGCTTGATTAAAGGAGGAATTATAGTGAAAAATATTTATGATGTTATTATTATAGGTTCTGGCCCGGCAGGATTAGCAGCAGCAATCTATGCAAAACGGGCGGAGCTAAATATGCTTGTTATTGAGAAATCGGCCATTAGTGGCGGACAGATTATAAATACCTATGAAGTAGATAACTATCCCGGGTTCATGGAGATAAGTGGATTTGATTTAAGTATGAAGTTTAGGGAACATGCAGATAAATTAGGTACTGAGTTTATTACAGGTGAAGTAACAAGTTTTCATTTAGATGGTGAAATCAAAGTGATTACTCTTGATGATGGTACAGAGTATCGATCTAAAGCAGTTATTATCGCTACTGGTGGTGTCCCTAGACATCTGAATGTTGAAGGGGAAGAAAAACTATCTGGTATGGGAGTCTCTTATTGTGCTACTTGCGATGGTGCCTTTTTCAAAAACAAAACTGTTGCAGTAGTTGGCGGTGGCGATGTAGCGGTTGAAGACGCAATCTTTTTAGCTCGCATCTGCGAACGGGTATATGTAATTCATAGACGGGATGAATTCAGAGCAAAGAAAAGCCTTGCCACAAAACTTCTTTCCCTTGAGAATGTTACCGTATTATGGGATAGCGTTGTTGAGAAAATAAATGGGGAAGAAATGACAAAATCAATTCAGGTTAAGAATGTTAAGAGTGGTGAAAGTAAAGATTTGGATGTGTCTGGAGTCTTTATTGCTGTTGGATATATTCCGAATTCTGACCTGTTTAAGAATGTTGTTGCTACCGATGAGGCGGGTTACATTATTGCCGGTGAAAATTGTGAGACAAATGTGCCAGGAATTTTTGCTGCAGGGGATGTAAGAACCAAGGGACTTAGACAAATTATTACAGCTGCTTCTGATGGTGCCATTGCAGTTACAGCAGTAGAAAAATATTTAAATGACAATTAAACTGTAAAATCTTTAAAAAACACCTTTATAAGCCTTATTCTTTATTGACACAAGATGTCAGTTTTGCTATAATTATCTCAATATATTTAATAAATTTGTAACATTTAANAGATTTTTGTATTGGAACATAATTATAGGAACGGATGAAAAGTAATTTCGATTACTTAAAATACTTGGGAGGCAATATAATGCGGAAAGATAAGGCTTTAAAGGCAGCAGTATGCCTGGCTTCACTGGGATTATTATTATCAATAAATTCACAAACAGCCCGTGCCGAGGGTAGATATTCCGCAGAGCAGGGCGTCGCTGGGATAACATATTCACTTGATAACTATTATACTTCTGTTCCTATGGAGGAAGCGGAAGCGGCTGAAAAAGCTTTATCCGCAATTTTGAATGAAGAGATTCTATCTCCCTATAAGAACTTAGGAGTATCGAAGGCAGACAATTATGTTAATATCCGAAAGGAACCAACAACAGAAAGTGAAGTGGTTGGTAAACTTTATCGAGGAGCCGCAACTGATATACTGGAATGGTTAGATGGTGATTGGGTTAAAATACAGTCCGGAGATGTGGAAGGATATATCGCTTCCAATTATCTTGCAATTGGGAAAGATGCAGAAGCGATGTTTGATGAATATGCAACAAAATATGCTACGGTATTAACGACAACTTTGAATGTAAGGAAAGAACAATCGACTGAATCAAAGATAATAACTCAGATACCGGATGGCGAAACTTATGTTGTTGTTAAAGAATATGAAGAATGGGTAGAAATTCTCCTTGGTAGTGGAGAGAATTCGAATGATAATTATACTGGTTTTGTTAAGAAGGAAGATGGTTCAACACCACTTGTCAAAATAGATATAGAATTCAATTTTGCGATTTCCATTGAAGAAGAAAAAGCTAGAGAGAAAGCAGAAAGAGAGCGTAAGGAAAAATTAGAAGAGGAAGAAAGAAGAAAAGCAGAAGAGGCTGCAAGAAAGGCTGAAGAAGAAAGAAAGGCTGAAGAAGAAAGAAAAGCTGCAGCTAAAAAGCAAAACGCCTCCAAGAAGGAAACTTCCTCCTCCTCCTCATCATCAGAATCGAAACCTACAAAATCCTCTTCGGATGTAGCATCATTACAACAAGAAATAGTTACATATGCACTAAAATTCATTGGAAACCCTTATGTTTGGGGTGGCGAGAGCCTTACAAAAGGTGCCGACTGCTCTGGATTTGTACAGAGCATCTATAGGGACTTTGGATATAAAATAGATAGAACTTCCAGAGAACAGGCAGTAGGCGCAGGAAGAAAAGTCAGCATTAATGAACGTCAGCCAGGAGATCTCATCTTCTATACCAATGGTTCAGGTACGGTTAACCATGTAGCACTGTATATTGGTAACGATCGCATCGTACATGCTGCGAATAAACGTCAAGGTATCATTACTTCAAGATATAATTATCGAAATGTTTATAGAGTACGAAGGGTTGTGAATTAAATCCTTAAATTGCACTGCTGAAGTTTATCTTCAGCAGTGTTTTTTATTGATCTATATTGACCATTAAATTAAACACTCTAAACTCTATTGTATTACCATATACTGAAATTAATATAAAAATAAATATATTATTGGAAAAATAAGGGAGTTGTGCTACAATTATATTAGCTAGTAAATAATAATTTTCTATAATGATACTATTAAGTAGTGATATGAATTTAATTAATGTTTAGGATGAATTTACCAAGTTCATTTATTTCAAAAGCAAATCATAATAATTACCAAGTGATGCTCCTTAAAGCACGCTCATAGTTAATAATATCTAAAGAAAGGTATGGTTTTTATTATGCAGGAGAAGGATAGAAAGGAAAGAAGAAAATTTAAAAGATTTCCAATCGAATTAAGCCTGGAAGTAAAGGAAGTTTTTAAGCAAGATAATATTGTAATAAAAGATGTTAATGCTTCTGTTAATGCAATAAACATTTCAAAAAGCGGTATTGGTTTTACCAGTGAATCAGAACTACCTATTGGATATTATTTTAAAGCGTTAATTCAATTGGGAGAGGGGGACTTCTTCCATACGGTGATTCGTATCGTTAGGGTTCTACAAAAGAATCATGATCAAAAGGAGTATGGTGCAGAGTTTGTTGGCTTAGCACCATTCCTAGCTGATAAATTGAGCAAGTACGAGAAGAACCTGAATAAAGTTACATAAAAACTTAATAAAATACAAACTGCTATTGCTGTTTTCTTATGTCGGACTATTTCAAGAATATAATCTTTCCCTAAAATATATTCTTGATAATAGTCTTTTTACTTGTAAATAAATGTATATTAGTCTATCTCCCATAAGGGAGCACAAGATGTGGTGGTAGCTTGTAATTGTTGAAATTTAGTCAAAATTCAAAAAAGTTAGAAAATTGAATTAATTTGAAATATTATTTTGTAATCATTAATAAATTATGAGTTATCGGAAAGTCCTATTGACAAATACCAACTTGTACACTTTGCACAAAAGAGCTTTTGCAATTTACAATAAATGTATATACATGCATTTTAACCTACATATTATCAAAAAGTTATCCACAATGAATTACCCCCTATTTTGAATAAAATAAAGTTATACACGGGTTTATCCACATTATCCACAGTTATCAACTACCTTTGTCGCATGGATAACTTAGTGTCAATATCGAAAATGCGTTTTGTTACTTCTGATAAATTGACATAAAAAGCGAGAAAATAATATTTTATTATTGACTCTTTAATTGTCGGATGATAGATGGAAAAGATAATAAATTTAAGGTATGAAATAAGAATTTGACGAAAAATAATATTCGATGTAATAATTGAATGGGATAAAATGTAAAATATTAATATTTTATGCGTATCATTTCGAAAGGGAATGTTGCTTGTCACTTCTTTGGCGCTATGATATAATATTCATATAAACAGGTTAGAAGAACCTAGTAAGAGTAATGACCTTATTTGCCCGAGTTGATACTCATACAAGGTAGAAAGTGTATACCTGCATTCTAATCTGTGACTTACAAAAATGTATAAAGGAGTTGATCATTATGCGTTATATCATCAGCGGTAAGAATATTGACGTTACAGAAGGCTTGAAGACAGCTGTTTATGAGAAGATTGGAAAACTTGAAAGATATTTCACTCCCGATACGGAAGTGCATGTTACACTTAGTACTGAAAAGCATAGGCATAAAATTGAAGTTACTATACCGGTAAAGGGAAGTATAATCAGAGCAGAGCAGGTTAGCAGTGATTTGTATGTTTCTATTGATTTGGTAGAAGAGATAATTGAACGCCAGTTAAGAAAATATAAAAGTAAGTTGGTAAATAATAAGCAGGCAGCTTTCAACTTTAATAAAAGTTATATGGAAGATGAATATGAGGAAGACAATCCAATTAAGATTGTGAGAACGAAGAAATTTGCAATTAAGCCAATGGATCCAGAAGAAGCTTGCGTTCAGATGGAACTTTTGGGTCATAGTTTCTTTGTATTTCGTAATTCCGAAACCGATGAAGTAAATGTAGTTTATAAAAGAAAAGGCAACACTTATGGCATTATCGAACCAGAATACTAAACACTTTTTACAAATGGCTTAACTAACAAGTAGATATACGCTAAGTATTCGATAATTTTAACGATGAGTAATACATGATTAGTGATGTGTTAACCGTCTCCGGTTTAAAGTGCACCTCCAAGTATTAGATTTATGTCTATCATTTGGTGTGTACTTCATGCCGGAGGCGGTTTTTATTTAGAAGAATGGTCTTCAATGTTACCTTTGTTATCCTATCCAGCAGAATAAAAACAAGTTGATTATAATCAACGCAAATGTTACAATATTAAGTAAATGATTGCTAAAAATACATGTAATAGTACAGGAGTGAATAGTAATGGGATTAATAGAGAAGCTATTTGGGACGCGTAGCGAGCGTGAAATAAAGCGGATCCTGCCGATTGTTGATAGAATAGAGGCACTAGAGCCAGATATGGAAAAGCTATCAGATGAAGCTTTAAGAAATAAAACAGATGAGTTTAAGAATAGACGTAACAATGGAGAAAGCTTAGATGATTTATTGCCTGAGGCTTATGCAGTTGTTCGTGAAGCAGCTAAGAGAGTCCTTGGCATGAGACACTATCGAGTTCAATTGATAGGCGGAATTATATTACATCAAGGAAGAATTACAGAGATGCGCACCGGTGAAGGAAAGACTTTGGTTTCTACTTTGCCGGCTTATTTAAATGCTTTAGAAGGCAAGGGCGTTCATATTGTAACGGTCAATGATTATCTAGCAAAGCGTGATGCTGAATGGATGGGACAAATTCATGAGTTTTTGGGATTAAAAGTTGGTGTTGTTCTCAATAGTATGGACAAAGATGAGCGTAGGGAAGCTTATGCTTGTGATATAACCTATGCTACGAATAATGAATTGGGATTTGATTATCTAAGGGATAATATGGTTATTTATAAAGAGCAATTAGTACAACGTGACCTCCATTATGCAATTATTGATGAGGTTGACTCTGTTTTAATTGATGAAGCCAGAACTCCTCTAATTATATCAGGACAGAGTGGCAAATCCACGGAATTATATCGTGTCTGTGATATCCTTGCAAGGCAGATGGTAAAAGGTAAAGAAAGTGCTGAACTTACCAAGATGGCTGCTCTTATGAAAGAAGAAATTGAAGAAGAAGGCGACTTCATTGTTAATGAAAAAGAAAAGAATGTTCATTTAACTGCAGAAGGTGTTACCAAGGTTGAGGAATTCTTTCATATTGAGAATTTGGCTGATCCAGAGAACCTTGAAATACAGCATAATATTATCCTAGCTTTACGAGCGCATAACTTGATGTTCCGTGACAAGGATTATGTAGTAAAGGATGATGAGGTTCTAATCGTAGACGAATTCACCGGGCGTATTATGCCGGGGAGACGTTATAGCGATGGCTTACATCAAGCAATCGAAGCTAAAGAAAATGTGAAAGTGAAAAGAGAGAGTAAGACTCTTGCTACGATTACATTCCAGAACTTCTTTAATAAATATACTAAGAAGTGTGGTATGACGGGTACTGCTTTAACAGAAGAACAAGAATTTAGAGAAATTTATGGTATGGACGTAGTTGAGGTTCCAACGAATAAGCCTATTGTCCGTATCGATCATCAGGATGCTGTTTACAAAACCCAGAAGGAAAAACTGGATGCAATTATTAATGATATCATTGTATCCCATAAAAAGGGGCAACCCGTATTGGTCGGAACAATAACCATTGAATCGTCCGAAGAAATAAGTGCTATCCTTAGAAAACGGAATATCCCGCATAAGGTTTTAAATGCAAAATTCCACGAGATGGAAGCAGAAATTGTAGCAGATGCCGGTCAGCTAGGAGCGGTAACAATTGCAACAAATATGGCTGGACGTGGTACTGATATTAAACTAGGTGAAGGTGTCATCGAAGTCGGGGGTCTTAAAATTATTGGTACCGAGCGGCATGAGGCCAGACGTATCGATAATCAGTTACGTGGACGTGCCGGAAGACAAGGTGATCCAGGNGAATCCCGTTTCTATATATCACTAGAAGATGATTTAATGCGCCTATTCGGATCCGAGCGACTAATGAATATGTTTAATTCTTTGGGTATACCGGATGGTGAACAAATTGAGCATAAGATGCTTTCCAATGCGATTGAGAAAGCACAGAAGAGAATTGAGAGCAATAACTTTGGAATTCGTAAGAATTTGCTTGAATATGATCAGGTGAACAATGAGCAAAGAGAAGTAATTTATGCGGAACGCAGAAAAGTATTAGATGGCGAAAGTATGCGAGATACAATTTATCGGATGATTACCGATACTGTTGAAGGATATGTTAATGCCATTATTGGTGACGATCAATCACCGGAAGATTGGGATCTTGCAGAACTGAATAATCTGCTATTGCCGATTATTCCTATATCCAGAATTAGCTTATCTGAAGATCAGATGAAAAATGCCAAGAAGAATGATCTACTTCAGCAACTTAAGGAGGAAGCTGTTAAACTTTATGAAGCAAAGGAAGCAGAATTCCCTGAGAATGAGCAAATTCGAGAGCTAGAACGTGTCATACTTTTGAAAGTAATCGACCGTAAATGGATGGATCATATTGATGACATGGATCAACTACGCCAAGGTATTGGACTTCAGGCTTATGGACAACGACAACCTATTGTTGAATATAAATTCCAAGGTTATGAAATGTTTGAGGCCATGACATCAGCTATCAGAGAAGATACGGTAAAAGCACTAATGCATGTTCGTGTAGAGCAAAAGGTTGAAAGGGAACAGGTTGCAAAGGTTACAGGTACGAACCGCGATGATAGTGCAGGGGGTACTACAGTAAGAAGAACAGGTAAAAAGATTTTACCAAATGATCCATGCCCGTGTGAAAGCGGACGTAAATATAAGCATTGCTGTGGAAGAAATGCATAAATAATGATTAGCAACAAGTGAATTCATGACTCTTTCGTCATCAATTCACTTGTTTAATGAAAAGATGAATTGGTTATCCTACCAGATGTAGATGTTTTGGTTTATCGAGAGGTCTTAAGCTTTTATACAATGAATGTATTTTTATAATTAGGTATTGCATTTTTATTAAATGCAATGTATAATATATCGAAAGAGGTGGTATAGTGGTAGAGTTGGATCAGTATAAATATACACTAAGCACATATGAGCAACCATTAAAGGAAGTGGGGGATTCACTTTGACCTTGCCGGCAAAAATGATCGGATTAAGGAAATAGAACGAACCATGGAGGAACCCGGATTTTGGGATGATGCGGAAAATGCGCAGAGTCTGATGAAGGAATTGAAAAATTTAAAAGATGCTGCTCAGGCTTTTTATGAACTTCAAACGAAGTATGAAGATGTTGAGACACTAATTCAAATGGCTTATGAAGAAAATGACTCATCATTAATTCCCGAAATAGACGAAGCCTTAGAAATGTTTATTCATGGAATGGAAGAGTTGACATTAAAAGCACTATTATTTGAGGAATATGATAGTTACAATGCAATTCTAACTCTGCATGCAGGTGCGGGTGGAACTGAAAGTTGTGATTGGGCTAGTATGCTTAGCCGTATGTATCAGAGATGGGCTGATAAAAAAGGCTTTAATATTGAAGTCCTAGATTTTCTTGACGGTGATGAAGCAGGATTAAAATCGATAACCTTACAGATTAATGGTTTTAATGCATATGGTTATTTAAAATCAGAACGAGGAGTGCATCGCTTAGTACGTATTTCCCCATTTAATGCGGCGGGGAAAAGACAAACCTCCTTTGTCTCCTGTGATGTTATGCCGGATATCGAAGATGATATAGATATTGAGATTGATGAAAAGGACTTAAGGATTGATACCTATCATGCCAGCGGAGCAGGTGGCCAACATGTTAATAAGACATCTTCAGCAGTTCGAATCACCCATATTCCCACAAATATTGTTGTTCAGTGTCAAAATGAACGTTCTCAGCTGCAGAACAAAGATAAGGCAATGAAGATGTTAAAAGCCAAACTGTATTTGTTGAAACAGCAGGAAAACCAAGAGAAGATTTCTGATATCCGTGGGGAAGTAAAAGAAATAGGATGGGGAAATCAAATTCGTTCCTATGTAATGCAACCTTATACCTTAGTTAAGGATCATAGAACGGACGAAGAGGTTGGGAATGTAAGTAGTGTATTAGACGGTAATATTGACCCATTTATTAATGCATACCTTAAATGGAACGCACAGAAGAAAAACGAAGTAATTTCATAGGAGGGGTTACAATGGAAAATACGAAGCAAGCAATATTTAAGCTAGGTGAAGAAGCATATGGAATGGATATTATGGCGATTAATTCAGTGGAAAAGCCACTTCCTGTTGAAAAGGTAGCTAATTCACCAGTAAATATGAAAGGTGTCATTAATTTGCGTGATGAAAAGATACCTGTATATAGTCTTCGGAAAAAGTTTGGATTAGATGAGAAAGAAGTAGATGAGGATACTAGACTCATAATAACCAGCTCCAATGGAATATCGATTGCCTATGAAGTGGATAAGATGGATGAAATTATCACACTCGAAAGTGAACATATACTTGATGCACCTCCACTAGTTATGAATACGGACACCTCTTATATAAAAGCGATAGTAAAGAATAATGACTGCTTAGTAATCCTTATGGATATTGATGGGATTTTAACGAAAGAAGAGCAAAATACAATTAAAGCAATTATTAAGAAGTAAATTTAACCGAAATGTCGTAAATAACTGGAGGAGAGCTATATGAAAAAAAAGATAATTGGATTGCTCATTGTAGCAACAATGATGATCGGGATATTAGCCGCCTGTGGAACAAAGAGTGGTACAGGTGAAAAAGAGCAAGAAAATATGACAGAGACCAAGGAAGAGCAGACTGCACAAGAACAGCAGAAAGACACAGTGGAAGATGATAATACCATTATTGTAGGTACAGAAGCTGGATTTGCGCCTTATGAATATATGGAAGGTAATGAAGTGGTTGGTATCGATATGGATATCGCCCAGGCAATTGCTGATTCCATGGGTAAAGAACTGATTATAAAGAATATGGATTTTGACGGAGCTTTAATGGCAGTACAAAATGGCAACGTGGATTTTGTTGCGGCAGGTGTTTCTGTAAACGAAGAACGTAAGAAGGTCATGGATTTTTCAATTGATTATGTTGACTCAACAGAAGTAGTCGTTGTAAATAAAGAGAACCCTACCGTATCGAGTGTAGATGATTTGGACGGTAAAATAATTGGTGTACAGCAGGGAAATATTGCTGACTTCTATGTAGAAGAAAATATAGAAGCAAAAGATATTAAAAGATATACTAAATTTGCTCAGGCAGCACAGGATCTGATGAATGGTAAAATAGATTGTATCGTTATGGACCTATATCCTGCTCAAGAATTGACATCATCCAATGAACAACTGACAATTCTTGATGGAGAATTATTTGAAGATCGTTATGCAATCGCAGTGCAGAAGGGAAATCAAGAATTATTGGATCAAATTAATAAAGTAATTGAGCAGTTGAAAGAGGAAGGCAAGATTGAAGAGTTTACAGCTAAGCATACTAGTAAGTAGATAGCAGATGGGATTCAGCTTGCAAAAGTAAGGAATTAGTAAGTCAACAAGCGCTTCGCTTGTTATTAATGAAGTAGGGGCTGTTAAATGTATAAGGCAGCTCCTCTTTTAACTTTGAATAAGATACCAACGCTAAACATTAGATACGGAGATGGTTTAAGAAATAAATGTTGGTGTATCAGGAGGGAAAGAGTTTGAACTGGGCTAATAGGTTATATCAATCCTTTTATAATGCCACTGTGCCAGACCAGCGTTATTTGGCGTATATTGACGGTTTGAAAGCGACGCTATTAATATCTTTGTTAGCAATTATCATAGGAATTGTAATAGGTATTGTAGTTGCGGTATTGAAAGCAACAGCCATGAATTATGGAATGAAGTGGCTGCATACAATATGTAATGTATATATCAATGTCATTCGGGGAACTCCCCTGATGGTACAATTATTAATTATATATAATCTTGTTTTCACATCGAGAAATACAAATGAACTGATAGTAGGAGCCGTATGCTTTGGCATTAATTCGGGTGCTTATGTATCAGAGATTATTCGGGCTGGGATTGAATCAATTGATCGTGGCCAGATGGAGGCAGGGCGCTCATTGGGCTTTGATTATTTACAAACGATGAGATTAATCATTCTGCCACAGGCTGTGAAAAACATATTACCGGCACTTGGCAATGAGTTTATTACTCTTATTAAAGAGACTTCGGTTGCAGGTATTATTGCAGTTACCGATTTAACAAAAGCTGCGCAATATATTGGCTCCAGGACATGGGATATCTTACCCCCACTCATTATTGCAGCTNCTTGCTATCTTGTAATAGTAATGGGACTTTCTAAGCTGTTAACCGTATTTGAGAGGAGGTTATCAAAAGGTGATCGTCACTAAGAATTTAAAAAAATCCTTTGGAGACCATATGGTATTAAACGGTATCAATGAAACTATAAAAAAGGGTGAAAAAGTTGTTGTCATAGGTCCATCTGGGTCTGGTAAATCTACCTTTTTACGTTGCCTCAATCTATTGGAACAGCCTACCGAAGGTGAAATCTGGTTTGAAGATACTAATATTACCGATAAAAAAGCGAACATAAATGTACTTCGTAGAAAAATGGGTATGGTGTTTCAGCAATTCAATCTATTTCCCCATTTAACTGTAAAGGAGAATATTACTCTGGCTCCGGTTAAACTTGGTCTTATGTCTAAAGAAGAAGCAGGCAAAAAGGCAATCGAACTTTTAAAACGGATAGGCCTTGTGGAGAAGGCAGAGGCTTATCCAAATCAGTTATCCGGTGGTCAAAAGCAAAGAATTGCTATTATTCGTGCGCTTGCTATGAATCCGGAAGTGATGCTTTTTGATGAACCGACTTCTGCTTTGGATCCGGAGATGGTTGGAGAGGTGTTGGACCTTATGACACAGCTAGCAGAAGAGGGAATGACTATGGTTGTAGTTACCCACGAAATGCAATTTGCAAGGAAGGTAGCTAATCGTGTTTTATTTATGGATGAAGGAAGAATTGTAGAACAGAGCTCACCAAAGGAGTTTTTTGAGAATCCATCCAACCCAAGGTTGAGGGAGTTTCTATCCAAAGTACTCTAATTCAATATCGAATAGAAATTATACCCCTTCTGGACTTGGTCAGAGGTGGGATTTAGAAAATAACGAAGCTGTTACAAAATATAGTTTGATTTTATTGAGGATTGTATCCTTTATGATCAGTTTCTGTATTTTGTAACAGCTTTTTATATTTTCCTA
>JGI24707J26582_10002050_pt1 | contig 15418 bp, 11 predicted proteins | sample BioPla1DNA1_FD_26582 | JGI IMG/M metagenome (IMG submission 26582) | reverse complement strand
GATACCCAAAGAAAAGACAGCAGGGAAAATGGCTACAGCAGCTAATACCGACACCAGGGTGTCCAACATGGTCACCTCAAAAACAGTGTGAGAAAGATGATTTTTTCTGTTGATATAAGATCCGTAAGTGATTATACATCCCATTCCCAGGCTAAGTGAAAAAAAAGCTTGTCCCATTGCGCTCAACACAACTCCGGAAGTGATTTTACTGAAATCAGGACGGAAAAGGTATTTCAAACCTACTGCTCCGCCTGGCAAAGTGATAGATCTGATGCCTAAGATGATAATGATGATGAGTAAGAGCGGCATCAGAAATTTGGTGCTTTTTTCAATACCATCCTTCACGCCTAAGATGATGATCACTGTGGCAAAAATCATAAAAATGAACATCCAAAAAAGCGGACGATAAGTGTCACTGCTAAAGTCAACAAACATTTGCGTTAAAGTAGCAGTGTCCTTGTTGACAAATTGATTGCTGACAGCTTGATAGACATACTCCATGGTCCATCCTGATATAACAGAGTAAAAGCCCATGATCAGGAAAGCTGTCAGCACGCCCATCACTCCAATGAACCACCAGCGTTTTCCGGGTGCCAGTTTTTTGAAAGAACCTACTGCATTACCTTGACCCATACGTCCAATCAAAAATTCTGACATCATCAAGGGCATGCCAAGAAGTACCACAAATGCTATGTAAATAATTAAAAACGCGGCTCCTCCCGATTGTCCCAATTCATAAGGGAACCGCCAAATGTTGCCGAGTCCGACTGCAGATCCGGCAGCAGCAGCGACAACCGCCATTTTACTGCTAAAATTAATTCTTTGATCTTTAGACATACTATTTACGGATATCGAGATGGAGAATCGGCAAAACGTGGAGACGATTCAAAATGCTTCGAACGATTTGGAGTACTTCACGGTGACAAAAGTAATATTTTTTTATTCATTGTCTGTCGGAAACATCACAAATTCAATTGAATTAATCAAAATTCGTGGTAAAAACACTATCTTTGCTACCCGATATTTTGATTTTTTGAATGAAACAACTTGTCTTTGCAACTAATAATCGGCATAAATTGAGCGAGGTCAGGCATATCTTGCCTGCAGATGTGCCCATACTTAGTTTGCAGGATATTCGTTGTTTTGATGATTTGCCTGAAACTGCAGAAACCTTGGAAGGAAACGCCTTGATGAAGGCTGAATATATTTACAAACATTACGGTTACAGCTGTTTTGCAGAAGATACAGGATTAGAAGTTGAAGCTTTGGATAATCGTCCCGGGGTTTTTTCTGCTCGCTATGCAGGTGAAGATCATAATTCGGAACGAAACATGCAAAAATTACTGCATGATTTGAAAGGAATTGAAAATCGCAAAGCGCGGTTCAGAACCGTTGTTGCCTTAATTGAAGGTGGAGACATACATTATTTCGAAGGCATAATTACAGGACGTATAACTACTCATCCTTCCGGTGAAGGAGGCTTCGGTTATGATCCTGTTTTTGTCCCCGACGGTTTTACCCAAACATTTGCAGAACTCGGCAACGATTTAAAAAATAAAATCAGTCACAGAGCGTTAGCTATAGATAAACTTAAAAACTATTTGAACCGGTTCGGCTGAAACGAGCATGCAAGTTTTATCCGACAAGGAACATATCAATGATTAAAGTATGAGAAAAGGCATCTTATCAATTATTGTCATTTTACTTGCAACAGTTGTTGTTGCACAAACTGACAATCCGGTAGCTATGGGGAAATGGCGTACACATCTCGCCTACAACAGTGTTACGAAAATAACGCAGTCATCCACAAGCATTTATGCTGTAAGCGATGGAGCACTTTTTTCGGTGGGAAAAGAAGATAAAGATATTCAGGTCTTCAGTAAAATCAGCGGTTTGAATGATGTAAACATCATCAAAATTGAATACGATGAAGCCAACGACCAATTATTGATTGTCTATGAAAACGGCAATATCGACTTGATGCATGAAGTTGGTGTACATAATATTTCTGATTTATTCAACAAGCAAATGAGTTCCAGTAAAACAATCAACGAAGTTTATTTTAAGGGGAATTTTGCTTATTTGTCTTGTGATTTTGGGATCATGGTCTTAAATCTTCTCAAAAAAGAAATTTCAGATACTTACTTCATTGGTCCGGATGCATCTGAAATTAAGGTTCTTTCTACAACCATCCATGACAACATTATTTATGCGTTAGCAGAAGATAAGATTTTACAGGCAGATGCTAACAATCGCAATTTGGTGAATTATGAATACTGGCATCAGTCAGACGGATTACCCGGATCGGGTAAGTTTCAGAAAATCTTCACTTTTGCCGGAAAACTGTTGCTCCTGCGCGACAATAAACTATACAAACGAGAAGACAACAACACTTGGAGCAATTTACTTTCTGCTATTTCTATCCGAACACTGAATGTATCTGACGAAAAAATCTTGGTAGGAAACGGTACAAATAATACCTACGTACTCAACGAGTCCTTTGAAATGAGTACCATAGAAATTCCGGGGTCATCCGACATAGAGTATGACAAAAAGAATGATCTCTATTGGTCTGCGGGCGGTGAATCAGGAGTTATTTCTTATAAGTTTCAAGCAGATACAAATCCTACGGTTGAATACTACAAGCCCAATGGTCCGGCTCAAAATATCCCTTGGAGCATGACTTTCGCCGGGGAAAAATTATTTGTGGTGAATGGAGGCAGGTGGTCATCAGAATACCGTCGAAGTGGGAAAATAATGATATACGAAAACAGCTCATGGAAAGTGATTGATGAAAGTCATATTAAACCTTTTACGAGAAGCAGTGCACTTGATTTTATGAATATTGCCGTTGACCCGCAAGACGATAAACATTTCTTTGTGACTTCCTATGGAACGGGTTTGTACGAGTTTAGAGATGACGAATTCTATAAATGGCACAATCACAATAACAGTACACTAAATAGCATTTTCCCCGGACAAGGATCAGAATATAGCTATATAAGACTAGACGGAGCAATTTTCGACGAGAACAACAATCTGTGGGTTGCAAATACTTCTTCGTCTTCTCCTATTAAAATACTAAATAATGAAGGTGAATGGTTACAATTAAATTATTCAGAAGCGACTTTACCTACACTTGGACATATTTTGATTTCAAATCAAAATCCAAATCAAAAATGGGTTTTATCTGTCAGAAGCAAACCAGGTATTTTCATATGGGATGACAATAATACCCTTACGGATGAGGGTGATGATAAAAGAAGGTTCTTTTCACAATTTAATGACGTTGATAATTCGGGTGGAACAATAACTCCTACCTATTTCTACTGTATAGAACAGGATAATAATGGTGTTATGTGGGTAGGCACTGATATGGGTCCCCTACTTTTTCACAATCCGTCCAATGCTTTTGATCCGGGCTATACCTGCTCAAGGGTTAAAATCCCAAGAAATGATGGCACCGACTTAGCCGATTATTTGCTGCAAAATGAGAAAATAAAAGCTATAGTAATAGATGGCGCCAATCGAAAATGGTTGGGAACCGAAGGATCAGGATTATATTTAATGTCAGAGAACGGACTGGAAACCATTCATCATTTCACTTCAGCTAACAGTCCATTGCTTTCTGACAATATTATGTCATTAGCACTAAATCCGGTATCCGGAGAACTCTTCATAGGTACCGGAAACGGATTGATTTCCTATCAGACGGATGCGGCAGAATCTAATAATATTTATGCTAACGTATATGCATACCCGAACCCTGTACGCGAAAACTACAACGGTATTATAACCATTGTCGGCTTAATTAATAAAACCCAAGTTAAAATAACAGACCTGAACGGTAATCTTATTTATCAAACCGTTTCAAACGGAAGTATTGCCACCTGGGACGGAAAAGATTTTCACGGCAGGAAAGTAAACACAGGCATTTATTTCGCTATTTGTGCCAATGAAGATGGAACACAAAGTACCATTACAAAAATTATGGTGATAAATTAACTAGTATGCAATATGGTGGAACATAGGATCTTGCGGGTGGACTATGTGAAGGCTATCAACATATTTTTTGTTGTCCTTAGCCATACTGCATTGTCTGTGAGCTACACAAAATTTATATATGCATTCCACATCCCATTGTTTTTTTTTCTTTCAGGTTATTTTTTTGATTATTCAAAATATTCGAATTTCTATCAATTCTTTAATAAGAGATTCCGCCAGTTACTAATTCCTTATTTCGTTATTAATTTTCTTACTTATTTAGCGTGGTTATTCATCGGAAGACATACTGGTGAAGATGCGTCGCTTCAAATAAATTTATTAGAACCTTTCTACGGAATTTTTTATGGTGGTCATAAGGGATATTTTCTACATCATAATGCACCCATGTGGTTTTTGCCTTGTTTGTTTTCAACTGAAATGATATTTTATCTGCTTTTTAAAGGTAAATCCAAAATCGTACATTATGCTTTTATTATAATCTTATTAGGTCTCGGCATTTATGGAAATTATTACAATAACATTTCCTTGCCGTGGGGATTAAGTGTTGTACCTACAACTGCAATTCTATACGGTTTAGGCTCATGGTTTAATTATAAAGTCAAACATAAATTTACCTATAAAAAATACCTGGCTCTTGTCCCTTTGTCTTTTTTAGGTTTGTTGATTTTTGCATCCTTGAATATAAAAGTCAGATTGTCAGCCGCTGAATACGGTAATTATTTCTACTTCTGGACAGCTGCATTATGTGGTATCTTATTTTTTGTATCCATCGGTAATTTGATGGAACACCTGAGTCTTAAATTTGAAGTCAATCTTAAATTTTTACAGTTTATCGGACAAAATACATTGTTGATTTTCTCGTTTCATCTTTTAGCCGGGGGCTTACTGAAAGGATTCACATATTACTTGCTAAAATTACCGCTTGATATTTATCAACTTGCATGGGTAAACCATATTTACAGTCTGCTGTCTATCTTGTTATTAGTTCCTCTTATTCTCATCATTAATAAATATGCTCCATGGTTAGCCGGAAAAAGAACAAAATAATTACTCAACTTTCTCAGTCATTAATATTCTTTGTCCTTCTTTGTACAATTTGGGTGGGAGTGTTTTTTATCCTTCCGGATTTTTTGGATAATCCCTTTCAAGGCCTCAAAGGACTTATAATCACTTTCTTATATTGGGGGGCAGTGAGTTTTGCATCAGGTTTTTTAATTTACCTGATGGCAATTAACAAATATGTTTTTGCCGTATTCTTTCCTGTCTTTTCCATATTGGGTGCTGTGATTGGATTTTACAGATATGCTTTTAAAGCTTCATTGACACCAATGCTTATCGAAGTGACATTTAATGCCAGTCGTGAGGAGGTAACAACTTTGATTTCACCACAATTGATTGTTTTTATCTCGATATCATTTATAATCTCAATTTTTTTTGTGTTTTTAAGGTTTAAAAAAATCAAATCCAAACATCATCTTCTTCATCTTCTCCTGGCATGTGTCGGAATAATATTGGTTTTTAATCTTAGCAGAAGACTTACAACTAACCTTTTACAACGCTTCCCTTATAACGTATACTACAGCCTCTCTGAGTATTGGTCTCTACGTAAATCCATATCTCAAAAACGTATTAACTTTGACCCTGATTTTGTTTATCAACCTCATCAAAATGAAGACGATTCTGTGGCTGTAATATTAGTTTTGGGTGAAGCTGCACGTGCAGACCATTTTTCACTCAATGGATATCATCGGGACACTAACCCACTGTTAGCCAAACGTGAAAACCTTCACTCCTTGCCCAATGTTTATAGCCACTATACCCATACCAATGCCAGCCTCCCGCACATTCTCACAAGGGCTGATAGTGCCAATTTAGACATAGCTTTTAATGAATATTCTTTTATTTCTCTTTTTAATAAGTGTAATTTTCGGACAGAATGGGTATCTAATCAAGAAGCATCTTCCAATTACATTTTTTTTATGAATGAATGTGACACGATTATTTATGCACATCCGGAAAAATCGGTTTACAATTTCAATTATTGGTTAGATGTTGATTTGTTACCCTTTGTTGAACAGGCATTGGATACCTATTCCAAGAACTTGTTAATCCTTCATACTATTGGTAGTCATTGGTATTACAACTATCATTATCCTAAAGAATTTGAATATTTCACCCCGGTAACATCCAGTAGGATCATTACTCAAAACACAAAGGAAGAGATCATCAACTCATATGACAACACCATCCTTTATGTGGATTATTTTTTAGACAAACTTATCGAGATGTTGGTGAATAAAAATGCTTTATTGATCTACATTTCCGATCATGGAGAAATTCTCGGTGAAGATAATCTGTGGTTACATGCTACCGACCATGAAGCTGCAAAGTATCCTGCATGTTTAGTGTGGATGTCGGAAAAATATATCTATAAAAACTGCGATAAACTAACTGCATTGATAGCTAATAAAGATAAAAAGTGGAAGACTGATTTTGTCTTTCATAGTATTTTGTCTGCAGCAAACATTCCGTCTGAAATCATTCAAGCTGATTTGGATATTTTTTCAACTCAAGAATAAGTTGTTAGTAGCTATCCCCTCTTTATCAAATTCATAAATTCTTCCCGCGTTTTAGCCGATTGAAAAACACCGGTAAAGTCAGAGGTAGTCGTGATGGAATTTTGTTTTTGCACTCCCCTCATTTGCATACAGAGGTGTTGTGCTTCCAATACAACCATAACGCCAAGCGGACTAAGCGTGTTTTGGATGCAGTCTTTTATCTGCGTGGTCATGCGTTCCTGTACCTGAAGACGACGGGCAAAAACATCAACCACACGGGCTATCTTACTCAGTCCCGTAATGTGATGATTGGGAATGTATGCAACATGTGCTTTGCCAAAAAACGGTAACATGTGATGTTCACAAAGAGAATAGAAATGAATATCCTTGACAATTACCATCTGCCGGTAATTCTCTGTAAACTTTGCCGACAGCAATATCTTTTCCGGGTCTTGCTCGTAACCTTTCAATAAAAACTGCATAGCCTTAGCCACCCGCGCCGGTGTTTGCAGCAAGCCTTCTCGGGATACGTCTTCACCCATCAGTTTGAGAATTTCTTTGTAATGTCCGGCAATCTTAGCTGTTTTTTCCGGATCGAATATGAGGGGTTTGTATTGGTCGATTGAATCCATGTTTGTTGTTATTCTGAGACTGTAATGCGATCTCTGACTGTATATGTTTCTTTTCGAAGTGAAGGGAAAGTCCCCAATAACACATCCATAAATGTACGGGCAGCTTCCGGGGTGTAAAAATCACCTATCCTGACTTTCCAGAAAGGCGAACTGTAGCTAACATACACTTTGTGATCAGGAAAGACTTGAGTCAATCTTTGTTCAAGTTTGAATGCTTCTTCTTTGGCAGTGCGATGTGCATTGCTGGAAAAGACCTGTACCCTATACCCCTGAACTTCAGTGTTAAGCGCAGAGCTATTTTCAATAACTATCTTTTCTATCCTGGCATCTTGATAGAATTGAACCGCACCTTCTGACGCATGACTTCTCATAGAAATCTTTTCAAAAGCATTTTTTCGGCTATTCATTCCAATACTGTCAGTCGCAGGAACTTGCGCATGAGATACCAATGTGAATAAAACCGTAAAGGCAAAGAGAAAGCATTTTTGCATACATTCAGTCATTAATTTTCTATACTGCCGAATGAAAACTTAGACAATAAAAATCGTCATACTGCTTTCATATAACAAGCGTATAGAAAAACTTCAGGTGCAAAGTTACATGATAATTTTTAATAAACATAGTTTTTTAAAAATAGATTGATCCTGTAGGGTTGTTTCAAAACAAATACTCAACTAGGAAACAGCAAGGTGTCTTATGTTAAATTCAAACCTAACGACCACGCACCCCGGACCACGGAACCCGTGAACCCGCACCCCGGAACTCGAAAACAGTTGAACAACATGAGACTCCGCCGCAAAGTGCTTTTTGTCACACAATCAGAAACGCCGATTCACATAAATTGTTTATTTTTGTTTCTTCAAATGTTTTACGATACAACTTATGTCAAAATTGTCACAAAAAAACATCACAAAACACGATAACAGAATTGTAAGTGCCTGGTTCTTGAAAATCTTCCTGGCTCTTCTACTGGTGCTTCCTATACCGATGGCCGCTTTTTACTACTTCAAAATTGGAACTGCTTTGTACATCGTTGTTGGAACGGCACTTCTTTCACTCGGATTTCTTTTCATTCCATTCGTGTTTTTCAAGCAAAAAACTGCTTTCTTAATTTCTGCCGTATGGGTATTAATCTCTCCTTTGGAAATCATTCATTTGGTTCTTTATCAAGAATCAGTCGGACCCGGTTTTGTGTTGTTACTTTTTCAAACAAATTTTCAGGAAATGTGGGAATTGATTGTTTACCATAAATTCCCGACCATTGTTTACCTAATCACTGCCATCCTCTATTTTTTCATTACCATCAAATTCATAAAAAATGAATACTTACTACCTAAACAGTTTCGATTATTTGCGCTAATCGTTTTGTTGCTTTTTATGGTAGCCCTGTATGCATTCACCTTCAAAAGTGTTTATAGTACCAAAAGAACGACTTCTGATATTTTTGTTGACACCAACGATGCTTTTGTCTTGAAATTCAGAAAAATATATCCCACAAGTATCTTAGTGGCTTTCGATAAAGCATATCATATTTACGAGGAAATTTTCAGCATAAATCCCGACATTCAAAATTTTACATTTCAGGCTACAAAAAAAAACAGTATTCCCGAAAGAGAGATTTACATATTTGTAATTGGAGAAACTGCCCGATATGCAAGTTTCTCCATCAACGGTTACCAACGCGAAACAACTCCATTACTTTCAAAAACAAATAATTTGATAAGCTACACCGATGTTTATACATCAGCAAATCTAACTTCTATTTCACTTCCGCTTCTTCTGTCGAGAGCTACCCCACAGGATTTTGGAAGAGCTAAAAAGGAAAAAGCAATAACCGACGCATTCAGTGAAGCAGGATTTTTAACTTATTGGATTGCAAATCAATCAAATGATAATACTTTTGTCAGAAGTATTGCAGACCGAACCAACCAGTCTTTTTTCTCTATAAAAAATGTTGACAGTGTAAATAATTTTGATGAGGATTTATGGCAGTATTTGGAAAAAGTCTTCAGCAAAGACGAACAAAAACAATTTATTGTGGTGCATACCCTGGGCAGCCATTTTCGGTATAATCTGCGTTATCCTGACAAATTCAGAAAATTCCAACCGGATTTGACAGGTATGACGGATTATACGTTAATTGGAAAAAACATGAAAGAGCAACTGGTTAACAGTTACGACAACAGCATTTTATACACGGATTACTTTCTAGCCAATACCATTAAAAAATTAGATGAATTGGATGCGGTTTCGTATCTTTTCTACATTTCTGATCATGGAGAGAATTTATATGATGATGAAAATGATTATGTACTTCATGCATACGACCATCCATCTGAGATTGAAGTTCATATTCCTGTGTTCGTGTGGACTTCCGATAAATATAGGGATACATATCCTGCAAAACATGACGCTATAGTACAAAATGTGAGTAAAAAGTTATCGGCTGATGTGGTGTTCTATTCGCTGTTAGACATGGCCGATATTGTCATTCCCGATGATAACTTTCAGAAAAGCATTGCCAATCCGCTATTAGAAGACGATTCCATACGTTTTGTTTTAAATCCGAAAAAAGAAATAGTTGTGTTTAAATAAACCTACATTTGTTGTTAAATTCAATAATCCTTTAAATGAGTCTTTCAATCCATCAAAAATCGAAAACTGTTATTATTGTTGCAGGTGGTACAGGAAAACGCATGCAGGCTGATATTCCTAAACAGTTTATTGAATTGAAGTCTAAGCCGATTTTGATGCACACCATAGAAGTGTTTGTCAAGTACAATCATCATATCAATATTATTGTTGTTCTACCTGAAAATCAGATGGTAGTGTGGAAACAAATGTGTGAGGAGCATAACTTTAACATTGTCCATCAAACGATTGCCGGAGGCGCAACTCGTTTCGATTCGGTAAAAAACGGACTTGAACTCGCACCCGATGAAGGACTTGTTGCTGTGCATGATGGGGTGCGACCTTTGGTAAGCGTGCAAACCATTCATAGATGCTTTGAGATGGCAGAACGTACCGGAGCTGCCATTCCGGTTACAGACATCGTTGAAAGCATCAGAAAAGTTGAAGAAAATGACAATGAAGCTGTTGACAGAAACTTATACAAGGCTGTGCAGACACCGCAGGTGTTTGAGACGCAAATTTTAAAGGCTGCCTACCGTCAGGATTATGTGCCGACATTTACGGATGATGCCTCTGTTGTTGAAGCCTTCGGGCATAAGATCAGCATAGTGGAGGGCAATAAAGAAAATATTAAAATAACGACACCTCTTGATTTGGAAATAGGGGAATTGTTTTTAGACTAAAGCGGTGTCTTCGTGTTCCGGGGTGCGGGGTGCGGGTTCCGGGGTACGAGTTTCGTGGTGCGTAGTCGTTAGATTTAAATTTAACATAAGAAACCTTGCTGTTTTTTTAGTTAAATATTTGTTTTGAAACAACCCCGAATAGGTAAAAAAGTAAAAAATGGGTTAGGGGTAGACTGGAAAACATCATAATTATATGTAAAGTAATAGGGTTTAAATGCCTCTTGCAGATATCGACATAAAATTTATTCCGGGAGTCGGACCGAAAAAGGCTGACTTATTGGCGAAAGAGCTGAATATTCGCACAGTTGAGGATATGGTGCGTCATTATCCTTACAGATACGTGGATAGAAGCCGGTTTTATTTTGTGCACGAAATATCGGAAAACATGCCTTTTATACAGTTGAAAGGACAGATCTTGCAATTCAATACAATCGGAGAAGGACGCAGTCAACGCTTATCTGCTATTTTTACAGACGGAAAGGATACCATTGAGCTGGTCTGGTTTCAGGGGATCAGATTTATTTTGAATAAATACAAAACCGGTGTCACTTATGTTGTTTTTGGCAAGCCCTCTTTTTTCAATGGGAAATACAATATTCCGCATCCTGAAATCGACTTACCCTCACAACTTCCTCCTCTTGAGCAAATGGGATTTCAGCCATTTTATAACACCACGGAAAAGATGAAGTCGGGCTTTTTAAACTCCAAAGCCATCCAAAAAATCATGCAGGGAATTTTACCTTTTCTACAGGAGAAAATTCCTGAAACGCTACCAAATTATGTGTTGAAAAAATTTGCTTTGATGAATTTGACGGATGCACTCATCAACATACATTTTCCCAAAAATAATTATGCCCTGAATAAAGCCCGCCAGCGACTCAAGTTTGAAGAGTTGTTTTATATACAACTGAGCATCCTGCAGCAAACCAAGTGGCGGGAGCAAAATCTGAAAGGCTTCGTAATGAATAAAGTCGGATATTATTTCCGGAGTTTTTATCATGATTTTTTACCTTTTGAGTTGACTAACGCACAAAAACGTGTGCTAAAGGAAATTCATGCGGATGTGTCGAGCGGCAAACAAATGAACCGGTTACTGCAAGGTGATGTCGGAAGCGGCAAAACATTGGTGGCTTTAATGGCTATTCTGCTTGCTGTTGATAATGGATTTCAGGGATGCATCATGGCTCCGACAGAGATTTTGGCAAGCCAGCATTTTGAAACCATTTCAACTTTGATCGGTGACATCGGAATCAAAGTAGCATTGCTCACCGGCTCAACACGCGCTAAAGAAAGAGAAGATTTGCACGCTGCATTGCAATCCGGTGAATTGAACATATTGATCGGCACCCATGCGCTGATTGAAGATGTGGTGCAATTCAAAAACCTGGGCATGGTAGTCATCGACGAGCAGCACCGTTTTGGTGTGGAACAACGCTCTAAGCTTTGGAAGAAAAACACACAGCCGCCGCATGTGCTGGTAATGACTGCTACGCCAATACCACGCACTTTAGCCATGACGCTTTACGGCGACCTGAGTGTTTCAGTTATTGATGAGTTGCCGCCGGGCAGGAAGCCTGTTCAAACCTATCATTATTATGAAAATAAAAGACAGGCTTTAAACGGTTTTTTATACAAGCAATTAAAAGTCGGTCGTCAAGTCTATGTTGTTTATCCCCTGATTGAGGAATCGGAAAAGATGGATTTGCAAAATGCTACCGAGGGCTTTGAATATTTCAAAGCAAGCTTTCCTGACTTCAAAATCAGCCTGGTACACGGAAAACTAAAAGTGGCAGAAAAGGACAAACAGATGCAACTGTTTGTCTCGGGACAAACGCACATCATGGTCGCCACAACAGTGATTGAAGTGGGAGTCGATGTGCCCAATGCCTCTGTGATGGTAATAGAAAATGCCGAAAGATTCGGGTTGTCACAACTGCATCAACTCAGGGGACGGGTAGGGCGCGGTGCGGTACAATCCTACTGCATTTTATTAACCGGTTATAAGTTAGCCACAGAGACCCGCAAAAGGATGGAAATTTTGACCCGTACCAATGATGGTTTTGAAATAGCCGAAGCTGATTTACAGCTAAGGGGTCCCGGAGATATAGACGGCACACAACAAAGCGGTATGCCTTTCGAGCTGAAATTGGCTGATTTGGCCAAAGATGGAAAAATGCTCGAAATAGCCAGAAATTACGCCATTGAGATATTGACACCCGATCCGAAATTGGAAAAACCGGAAAACCATATTTTAAGCTTACAGTTGAAAAAACTAAAAACAAACACTATCAACTGGGGACTTATCAGTTGAATATTACAAGTCAAGTTTGGCTCACAAAACTATTTTCTTTACCTTTGGGGGCTTTACACCAATTAATAATTGATTGATTCCCATGGAGAAAACGCTTATCATATTGAAGCCGAGCGCTGTACAACGCGGTTTAATCGGTGAAGTGACACAAAAATTTGAGAAAAAAGGACTTCAGGTTTGCGGAATGAAAATGATGCAATTGGAAGATGAAATTTTAAACGAACATTATGCACACCTTGCGCACCTGCCGTTTTTTCAACGCATCAAAGACTCCATGATGGCGTCTCCGGTGATTGTTTGCTGTTTGCAAGGAAAAGATGCCGTGAAGGTGGTACGCAGCATGGCGGGTGTAACCAATGGAAGAGAAGCTGCTCCGGGCACTATCCGTGGTGATTACAGCATGAGCATTCAGGAGAACATCATTCATGCTTCTGACTCTGTCGAAACGGCTGCCATTGAATTAAAGAGATTTTTTAAAGATGAAGAGATTTTTGAATACACACTCAATTCAATGAATTTCCTTTACGCCGGCAACGAAGTTTAATTGACAACACAATGAAAACAAACACATATCTTGCGGTCATTTGTATTTGCTTGCTCACCTTTTTTTCATTCAATTTATATGCTATTGATCATGACAAACATAATGTAGCTGCTGAANTTCAGGCTGACACTGCTAATGTTTATCATACTTTGTTGATGGATGAAACCGATGACTTGATGGAAAATCATCCGGCTGATGATATCTACAATCGGATTTGGACCAGCGCCAAGTTAAATCCATATCAAACATCAATAGATGATTTAAATGATTCAATTCAAATTGATTTGTCTTCCTATACGGCACCATTGGCGAAATTTGTACGAATCACCTCACATTTTGGAACACGTAGATTCCGCTTTCACTATGGTGTTGATTTGAAATTGCAAGTTGGCGACACAATTTATGCCTCTTTTTCGGGTAAAGTCCGGATTATCGATTACGAAAGAAGGGGATACGGTCATTATGTAGTGCTCCGCCACGACAACGGGTTGGAAACTGTGTATGCCCATCTTTCCCGTGTATTGGTATCTCACGATCAAATCGTATGTTCCGGTACCCCGATTGCACTTGGCGGAAATACCGGTCGCTCTACAGGTCCGCACCTGCATTATGAAATTCGCTACCTTGGCAATGCCATCAATCCCGTGAAATTGATNGATTTTGCCAGTGGAACTCCTTTGGAGGAANATTATTTGATGACCAAAGAAATCAGTTTCTACCATCAAAAAGAATTAAAAGCCTTGGCGGCTGCACTGTTTTATAAAGTAAGAAAAGGCGACAGCTTAAGTGTGATTGCCAGACGCTACGGAACTACAGTGGGNGCTATTTGCAGGCTTAACAACATCTCTCCAAAAAGGATCATCAGNATAGGGCAAACCTTAAGGGTGCGCTAAATACCCCAAAAAACATCTTATCTTTGCTGTTCAAAATTGAATTTGAACACAAATTATTATTGGTATTATGTTTTCCAAAAAAGATATTGAAGAACAGATTTTAGTCATTTTTGGTTCAAACGGTGATTTGTCGAAGCGTAAACTGCTTCCTGCCATTTTTCAGTTATATTTNNACAATTTATTACCGGAAAAATTCATTGTGATTGGTACCGGCAGCAAGGATAAAAACGAAATAACAAACCGTGAAGATGTCAAATCTGCCATCCTTGAGTTTTCCCCCAACAGTAAGCATTTCGACTCAAAGAAGATAGAAAACTTTTTAAATTGTGTGTATTATCAAAGGGTGCATAATCAAACCGAAACGGATTTTGAAGGTCTGAAAAACTACATCAACACACTTTCAGCTAATCTGAACATCGCCCGAAACATCATTTATTACTTTTCTATTCCACCATTTTTATATGAAGTGGTTGCCAATCATCTGGTTCGGTACGGCCTAAACCGGGAAGAAGACGGGTGGAAACGTATCATAGTTGAAAAACCCTTTGGTTACAGTTATGCTACCGCGGTGGAACTGGACCAGAAATTACATACGGGTTTTCATGAAGATCAGATATATCGCATCGATCACTATTTAGGTAAAGAAACTGTGCAGAATATCATGGTTACGCGTTTCTATAATGGTTTTTTCGAACCAATCTGGAATAGAAAATATGTGGACCGTGTGGAGATTACGGCCGCCGAAAAGATCGGTGTTGGGGACAGGGGCGGATATTACGACACTTCGGGAGCCATGCGCGACATGATACAAAATCATTTATTGCAAGTATTGGCCGTCGTTGCCATGGAGCCGCCTGCCATTTTTGATTCGAACTCTATCCGTAATGAAACCGTAAAAGTATTACAGGCACTCAGACCCATCACCGCCGAAAACGTATCCAAACAGGTGGTGCGCGGACAGTACGTTGCCACTCAAGTGGATGGTCAAATGTGCCCCGGATACCGCGAAGAACGTGGCGTAGACCCAAATTCAAAAACCGAAACTTTTGTGGCACTCAAAGCTTTTGTCGATAATTGGCGCTGGGGAGATGTCCCTTTTTACATCCGTACGGGCAAACGGCTGCCGGTAAGGGTAACGGAAGTGGTGATACATTTGAAACA
>JGI24707J26582_10002048_pt1 | contig 15422 bp, 11 predicted proteins | sample BioPla1DNA1_FD_26582 | JGI IMG/M metagenome (IMG submission 26582) | reverse complement strand
AATAATACTACCTCCAATAGCAGTTGCTGGGATTAAATAGTTGTAACTATTACCAATAAACCTACGCATTAAATGAGGACTGATTAAACCTATAAAACTTATGACTCCTACAAATGAAACGGCAATAGCTGTAACCAAAGAACAAATTGTCATTCCTAATAAAGTTAATGTTCTGGTGTTAACTCCTACGTTCTTTGCAATTTCTGTACCAGCTTCCAGTGCAAAATAATCCCATTGATGAATTTTAAAAAAGATAAAAGCAAGGAAAAAAACAATAGCTAAAATTAATATTTCTTGCCAACTGGTTCCGCCAACATTTCCATAAGTCCAGAAAACAACTGCACCCAGCTGAACATCATCTGCAAAATATTGAAGTAGCATACTACCGGCAGAAAAGACAGCACTTAGTGCAATACCAACTAAAACTAAACCACTTGCTTCTATGTAAATACTGAATCTTGAAATTAGTAGAATAATTATAGTAGTCAAGATGCTAAAAAAGAAAGCCGATAAAGTAACTATGTATGGATTATCAATTGCAATGGGCGAGCTGGTAGTAGAGAGAACACCGCCACCAAAAATAATAATGCCAATAGCTGCGCCAAAAGCAGCACCTTGGGCTACACCAAGTGTAGAAGGTGAGGCTAATGGATTTGCCATTACGCATTGCATGATTAAACCAGACATGGCTAACATAGCACCTACAACAATAGCTGTAACGACACGAGGTAATCTGATATTGTAAAAAATCATTTGGGTAGTTGGATCTGCCTGTTTACTTAATATTTTAAATAAATCTGATAAAGAAAAATTTATGCTACCTAAAAGTAAACTCACTATTGCGACAAGAAAAAGCAAACAAACTAACACCATTAAAACTAAACGTTTTTGCCTGATTTCATTAAAATATTGTTTACTTGGTGATGATGTATTCTTATCTTTAATTAACATTGTCCACTAAAATCTATTCGAACTCTATTGGCCCGTAAAAAGCACCATAATCTATTAAATCATTTAATAAATTTTGCTCTCCCAGAAAAATGTCAAAAATTTCTTCGATTTTTTCCTCTACAACTATATCATTAAAGGCAGCTGGATTTAGGATAGAACCTATATAATAAGCGTTAGCTAACGATATTTCTAGATTTGAGTAATAACTAGTAGAACTTGGGTGTTGATAAATTTGATCATTCTGAAATGCTGTCAACTGATTATAAAATTCTGGATCAGTAGCCTGATCCTGTTTTACCAAATTGACACCACTATAATCACAAAAAATATACTCAGGATTCCACAATAAAATCTGTTCACGATCTACTTCAACTGCTGTTTCAGTTTGCTCATTCCCTAGTGTCTCAAAAGCAAGATTATTTGCATTAATTGCCAAGAGGATTGGATCCTTGACACGTATTCCTTCAATGCCATGAGCACCTTTAAAAGTTGCGGCTGCTGAAATAACACTTGGCTGTTCATCATCTTTTAAACCTATGGTTCTATTATTTAAATCTTCTAAACTTGTATCTATGTACTCAAGTAATTCAGTTGCTCTATTTTCTACGCCACAAACCTGAGCAATGATTTCTAATGATTCAGCGTAATCATCTAAAAAAATGTTGCCAATACTTACTGAAACAACAGGTAAATTAGTTTTATTTTCAATATCTTCTACAACATTTAAGGGATAAGTACATAAGATAACATCTGGCTTTAACAGAACAATTTCTTCTGCGTGATATTCAGTATTCCCCATAGCATCGGTTCCTACAAGCGGTACATCTTGCCATCTAGTCTGATTGACATGAGCATACGCAGTTAATGGTGTGATCTTGTCAGATTCCATACCACTTAAACCAACAACTTGCTCTGCCAGTCCTAAATAAGTAACGAAACGTGGTGTGTTACCTAAGGCAACAATTGTTTCAACTTTTTCTGGTAAATAAACTTCACGACCTAGAGCATCAATTATTATTCTCTGATCATCAGCTTCCGGTTCTACATCTTCAATTTCTGAATTATTAGTGTTTTCAAGTGTAGTTTGCGAAGAGCTGGAACAACCAACAGATATGACTAATGTTAGAATCAAAATCAAGCAAATTAACTTAGTTTTCTTCATATTTTCCTCATCTATAACTTATTCTTACTACTCTAAACAGATCTTTAGTTTTACTTAATATACTAAGATTAAGTAGAGTAGGGCTTACGGTATTTTCATAAGCCCTAAATAGCAAATTTTATTTGCAAATTGGTTTGTAAATTTTCCTATTTTCTAAGATAAATCTGCTCTTTCTAGACAATCTTGATAATATTTGAAATCTGTAAAGATAGGTTCTTTATATGGATTGATCTTTTTCTTTCTTGCAGTGTGAATGATATAGACAAGAGCAATAACATTAACGATTAGTGCGAGTGCACTGATAACTAGCATCATGGTCGGATTAGCATTTGCACTTCCGCCTGCTTCTATACCTTGGAAAGTTCCATCTGCATAGGTAACTGGTAATGTCGCCCAGCGGAAGGAGCTAGTACCATCAGGTAAGGTTTCTTGGAATAATGGGAAAACTTGTGCAAACATACACCAGATAGCAAGTGTATTGGCTCTGTTTTGAATCCAGCCACCCTTATTCCAAATTAAAGCTGCAATTGTTGGTGCCAATAATAGAGCTACCCCACAGAACCATGAATGGGTGGGTAAGCAGTTATATGTATAGGCAAAATTCCAAATGTCATAAACGATGATATAGACCCAAATTTGATCTAGCCAAATCATGTCCTTTCTGTCCTTAGATTTGTAGACAGACCACCAACCAGTCATGCAGAAAATATTAATAATACCTGCAAGGCCATTGAGGATATTGTGCCAACCACCATATAGCCAAACATTTTCACTGGATAAGAACCAGGAATTCCAACCTTTAACTGCACTTTCAAAATCACTGACCACAGCGATTAGGATGTTAATAGCAACAATAACAAAAGGGAAAGCCTTAAACCATTGTTTACTACCAATACCCCAATCGTACTTGATCATCATGAATCCAATACAACCTGCCAAGGCAGCATATAACTTTGCATAATGGAACCAGCCGTTCATATAGACATAAGTTTGATTATTAAGTGCCCATTCTGCACCTCTGCCTGCAGAAATTTGTAAAACAATAAAAAATACTGTTAAAATTGCTGGAATTACAAAGAACATAACTGCGCCACCAAGTTTTGTACGACGTGCAAATTCATTCAATAATATAAGTGCGACTAAAACAGCCAACATGGCTAGCCATTGATAAATAGCATTTTCGCCATATACATGAAAAAACATAAATCCTCCTAATTTCACTAACATCAAATAATATGATGGCTAAACAATTTACTCTTCAAATTTTTTGGAAAATCACCTCGCTTCTATTTGTTTGATTATGCATTCATTACCTTCCACTAAAAAAGTGTTCTCGTTTTCACAAAAGGGACATTCTTTTCCATATTTGACTGTTTCGTAGATCTTGCGACAATCTTCGCAAAATGTTACACCAGGCTTTATTTCTATGATTAATTCAGCATTCCTAATTAATTCATTTTTTCTTCGATAATATTGCCAACAATCTTCAAAATAAGAAGGAATGATGCCGCTTACTTCACCTATTTCTAAAGTCACTGAACCTATTTCTGTCAACTTATTAGTTTCAGCAATTTCAGCTAGTGACTTTGTAATTTGAACAATAANACCTAACTCATGCATCGTCGTACTTGACCTTTGATGTTGGCATTTTCTTAAACATTGTCTTGACAGCACGCTTTAATGCATATGGTAGGATATGTTTCATTTTATTTTCTGATATAACCATGTTACTCATTTCGGGTAATTCACGATGCAGATGAATTGCATCAAAATTACATTTGGTTGTACAAAGCCCACAACCTATACATTTGTTATAGTCAACAACAGCAGTCCCACAATCAAGACAACGTGCTGTTTCAATTTTTACTTGTTCTTCTGTGAGGGTTAAATGTCTATCAGTAAATGATTTAAGATCTATGCTGGAATCAAAGCCTTCTATTTGACGACTTGATTCATCATAACCTTCGAGAACTACATCATCTGTATCAAGTTCTATGAACTCGCGTCGATTTCGACCAATAGTCAGTGAAGCATTTTCATGTACAAAACGATGGAGAGATTCTGCACCTTCTCTGCCTTGAGCAATTGCATCTATGGCAAAACGTGGACCTGTGTATAAATCTCCACCTACGAAAATATCTGGTTCGGCTGTCTGAAAAGTTATTGCGTCAGCAATTGGACTATTGCCCCGACCAAATTCCACTTTCGTATCTGCTAACAAATCACCGTATTCAATACTTTGACCGATACTAAAAATAACATGTTCACAAGGAACGGTTATTGTATCGTTTTCATCATATTGAGGATTGAAGTGTCCATTTGCATCAAATACAGATGTACATTTCTTCAATACGATTCCTGTAACCTTGCCAGCTTCTTGTAAGATTTCTTTTGGACCATATTCATGATTGATGGTTACATTCATAGCTCGAGCTTCTAAAATCTCCTCGCTAGATGCAGGCATTTCTTCAGCACATTCTAAACAGTACATATTCACAGAATCAGCACCTAGTTTAGCAGATACACAAGCTGAATCAATTGCAACATTACCACCACCAATTACAACTACTTTACCTTCTATAGGTTCGCCATTTCCGGCATTGTTTTCACGTAAGAAGTCAACAGCTGTATGAGCATTTTCAGCGTTTTCTCCTGGTATGTTTGGCAAGCGACCACCTTGACAACCAATGGCTAGATAGAAACCTTGATATCCTTCAGCACGTAATTCGTCTAAAGAAATATCCTTGCCGACTTCCACACCACATTTAATTTCTACACCTAACTCTTCAATAATCTCAATCTCTGCCTGAATGACTTCATCTTGTAATTTATAAGATGGAATACCATAGACAAGCATCCCGCCAGGTTTCTCATTTTTTTCAAAAATGGTTGGGGAATAACCTCTTAAAGCCAAGTAATAGGCACAACTTAGACCTGCTGGTCCTGCACCGATAATAGCAATTTTTTGCTTAAAGCCGCCACGATTACTTGGAATAATTTTTTTCGGAACATAACGAGTTTCAGCATTTAAGTCCTGTTCAGCAATAAACTTTTTAACTGCATCTATCGCCACTGCTTGATCTACATTAGATCTTGTACAAACATCCTCACAGGGTCTGTTACAAATATGACCACAAATAGCTGGTAACGGATTATCTTGTTTGATTAAAGCTAAAGCTTCAGTATACTTGCCTTGAGCAGCTAACTTTAGATAGCCCTGAACTGCAATATGTGCAGGACAGGCTGATTTACAAGGTGCTGTACCTGTGTCATAACAATTAATTTGATTATTATCACGATAATCAGGATCCCACATTTCAGGACCCCATTTATTGTTGTCTGGTAGGATATGTATAGGGTATTTGACCTCGCCTTGGCTTGTACAGAGCTTTTGTCCCAATTTAACTGCACCAGCAGGACAGACTTCAACACATTTTCCGCAAGCTACACATTCTTCACGTTGAACTTTAGCAACATAAGCAGAACGAGACATATTCGGTGTATTAAATAGTTGGGAAGTGCGTAGAGCGTTACAAATATCTACATTACAGTTACAAATTGCAATGATTTTATCCTCACCATCCATATTGGTAATTTGGTGAACAAAGCCATTTTCTTCCGCTCTTTCTAGGATTTCTAGAACTTCTTCGCGGCTAGCATAACGTCCACGATCTGTTTCAACAATATAATCGGCCATATCTCCCATCGCAATACACCAATCTTCTGGATCATCAGCACAGCCTTCACCTAAAATTTTACGACCATAACGACAGGAGCATGGACTAGCAGCATAACGACCATCATATTTGTCGAGCCAATGAGAAATATGCTCTATCGATTCTGATCTAGCATTGCTAGGAATAGCTTTTTCTACAGGAACAACGTGCATACCGATCCCGGCACCACCTGGCGGTACCATTGGTGTTATTTTTTCAAGTGGTAGAAAAGTCATTCGCTCAAAAAAAGCTGCCATCTGTGGTTTCTCTTCCAAATCTTTCATTCTCATATTGGAAAATTCTGCACTACCCATAACAAAGACAGGTAATACATAAAGCCTGTCTTTCTTTTCATCTTTCGTATACCAAAATTCGAGTACACCAGCGTAACCCATTTCAAAAAGAATTTGTTCTAATTCTTCTTTTTCATATTTGTACTCGGTTTTTTCCATCATTTCATCGATCGTATATGGGCTTCGTAAGTCCATGGTTAAGGCAATTTCTGCCATTTCATCTGTGATCATGGCTGCTAAACCATAATATTCAGGATCTTGTGGACCAACTTTAACTCCTACACGATCAGTAATTTTTTGCCCTAATTCAATAATCGGTTGTCTAACGTGTTCAGGATTGGAATCGTAATGTGACATTCCACCCGGACCCACTATTCTGGGCATTTGTTTTTCTGACATAGTTGACTCCTTATATGTTTGAATTATTGCTGCCAATCATGGACTGCAGCAACTAACCAATCAATCCAATTCTGGATCCCTTCACCAGTTTTTGAACTGATTGGAAAAATTTTTGCTTTTGGGTTTAATTTGTGAATTTCTTTTGAACACTGTTCGATATTAAAATCAAAATATGGTAAAACATCAATTTTATTAATTAATACAACATCGCTGACCTCAAACATTAAGGGATATTTAAGAGGTTTATCATCACCTTCAGGTATGCTTAGAATCATCACGTTTTTAACTGCACCTGTATCAAATTCTGCTGGACAGACTAGATTTCCAACATTTTCCAAAATAACTAAATCCAAGTCTTCCGTACCCATTTCAGTCAAAGCTTGTCTAGTCATATCAGCGTCTAAATGGCACATTCCGCCAGTATGGACCTGAATAGTTTTAACCCCTAGCTCAGCAATTGTTTTTGCATCAACAATACCATCGATATCTGCTTCCATGACCCCCATATTCAATTTATCTTTTAGTTCTTCAAGAGTCTTGACCAAAGTCGTTGTTTTGCCAGAACCAGGTGAAGACATTAAGTTGAGCAAAAATAATTTTCTTTCCTTTAATTCTTTGCGCAATTTATTGGCTTCACGCTCATTGTTGGCAAAAACATTTTCTTTTACCTCATAAACTTTAAACATCTTTTCCTCCTACTAAATTTTCAAGATCACATCAAAACTCATATTTTAAGCAAACAGTGTAAACGTTTAGGATTACTATGTTAAAGTTCGATAACCTAATCAAAGTTGAAAAAACCAGGAAATATGGTTGGACGAACTAGAAAATATGCGCTCGACGAATAAACATACACTGTGTAAATATAATACAACGTTTTCGTTAATATGTTAAGCTCTTTTGTGCAAATTGCATCGTTTATTTATTTGACGAGTTGTATTGCTTCCTCATTTGAAAATAAAAATGCACATTAATTTATTAGAGCAGTCCTAATAAAAGAATTCTTTGATAGAGATTGCTTAATTTCAAGCTGTTAGTGTTAGTTGTGGCGTTTAAAAGAAATATATTATTAAGCTGATACAGGAGTTGATTATGTTACAATAATATGGAGTACTGCAAAGTATGAGAAATATATATAGACAATAAACGAGAAGCATGAAAAAGAAATAATCATCAAGTGCTAACCGTGTACTGTTTTTAGTTGAGAGAACTTCTTTTATTGGAAGTCCTTTCTTATGTGTAGTGACTTGCTAATGATTAAGCAGAGGATTAATTAATCACTTGATCATTTTTGGAGGTTATTCTATGAATGGTGTTATGATGCAATATTTTGAATGGTATTTGCCTAATGATGGAACTTTGTGGAACAAGCTAAAGGAAGATGCACCACATCTAAAAGAAATTGGTATCTCAGCTGTCTGGATACCGCCTTGCTACAAAGGACAAAATTCGGACGATGTTGGTTATGGTGCTTATGATCTTTATGATTTAGGAGAATTTGAACAAAAAGGTACGATTAGAACTAAATATGGGACCAAAGAAGAACTAATTGCAGCTATCGAGGCTTTACATGAACATGAAATTCAAGTTTATGCTGATATGGTAATAAATCATAAGGCGGGGGCGGATGCTAAGGAAGTTTTTTCAGTTGTCAAAGTTAATCCGGAAAATCGTGATGAAGTAATTTCAGAACCTTTAGATATAGAAGGCTGGACGAGCTTTACTTTTCCAGGACGTGGTGACAAATACTCTGATTTTAAATGGCATCATCAACATTTTACGGCAGTTGATTTTGATGAAAGCACAGGCGAGAGTGGAATTTTTAAAATTTTAGGCGACGCAAAAGATTTTTCAGAGCATGTAACGGATGAAGAAAAAGGTAATTTTGACTATCTAATGCATGCAGATCTTGATTTTAATAATCCTGAAGTTATTGCAGAGATCAAAAAATGGGCAGTTTGGTTTGTGGAAGAGCTAAATCTTGATGGATTACGTATAGACGCACTTAAACATATCGACTTAAAATTTATGAATCATTTAACCGAATATCTGCATAATGAAACATCACGTGATCTATTTTATGTTGCTGAATACTGGACAGGGAACATTAAATCGCTGAATGAAGTTTTACAAGACTCTTTCCCTGGCATAACTTTGTTTGATGTACCGCTTCACTATAATTTTTATGATGCAGCTCAAGCAGGTAAAGAGTATGATTTGTCCAAAATATTCGAAGATACAATCGTTCAAGATGATGCTATAAGAACGATGACGTTTGTTGATAATCATGATTCCCAGATAGGACAGTCTTTAGAATCCTGGGTAGATGATTGGTTTAAACCATTGGCTTACGCCATGATTTTATTGAGGCAAAAAGGTTATCCCTGCGTTTTTTATGCTGATTATTATGGTGGTCAGGGTGAACAATCAACGAAGTCACATCAGGAGCTATTAGATATTTTACTCATGGCTAGAAGAAAATATGCATGGGGAGAAGAAATTTTACATTTGGATCATTCAAACTGTATAGCAATTCAAAGACTAGGGAGTAAAGAGCATCAAGATTCTGGACTAGTGTGTATCCTAAGTAACGGCGACAACAACTACAAAGAGATAACATTTAATGAAGAAAGTGCAGGTCAAGTATATTTTGATTTAACGGGTCACATTAAGGGAAATATTATGCTTGATGAAACAGGAACTGCTACTTTTCCTTGCCCGGCTGGTTCATTCTCAGTTTGGGTAAAAAAGAAAATGTAGAATTGAACTTGTAAGGAGAAAATTCCATGAAAAAAATTACGATGTTTATGTTTGATGAATGTCCACATTGCCAGTTAGCCTTAAGACTTCTGGATGAATTGATGGCTCAGGATGAGTATAAAGATATTGAAATCACAAAAATCAATGAGCGAAAAAACCCAGAAATCGCAGATCAATATGATTACTATTATGTACCAACCTTTTATGTAGAAAACGAAAAAGTACATGAGGGTCATGCAGAAAGAGAAGATGTTAAAAAGGTTCTAGATTTAGCTAAAGCCTAGTTAACGATTTGCTAAAAAATTTAATCAAAAATACTGTTTAACAACTATAGTAACGGTACCCATCGCCATTAGTCGATGGGTATTTTCATCATAATAGGTCTAACAAAAAGAAAATTTTGTTGAAAATTAATAGAGAAAACCTAAAAATATTAAAAACTTGTGATAAATCGTTTCCTTTACAAGGAGTTTTTCTGATGATACAATTAGTTGCTGAGATTTCGGCATCGAAATGCTCATGCACAAAAAATAACAATGAAAGGAGGAAGATAGATGCCTACATTTAACCAGCTGGTCAGAAAAGGTCGCTCGAGAAAAACCTATAAGTCAGCGTCACCTGCCTTAGGTTATGGTTTAAACTCATTAAAAAATCGTCCATCTAAGTATGATTCGCCACAAAAACGTGGTGTATGTACTTCAGTCAAAACGACGACACCAAAAAAACCTAATTCAGCTTTACGTAAAGTTGCTAGGGTACGTTTGACAAACCAAATGGAAGTCTCCGCCTATATCCCAGGTATTGGTCATAACTTACAAGAACATAGTGTTGTTCTAATTCGTGGTGGCCGTGTCAAGGATTTACCAGGTGTTCGTTATCACGTTGTGCGTGGTACACTCGATACTGCAGGCGTAGCAGACCGTATGCAAGGTCGTTCCAAATATGGTGCGAAGAGACCAAAATAAGCTACACAATTAGTAGCTAGATCGGTTGGACAATTTAGTCTAAAGAAGGCTCTGTTTTCCTGACTTTTCAAGATACAGGTCTTTCTTTGCAAGACACGATCCAAACCGTGAGTACCTATGATTTCGGTAAACCGTATAATCATGAAAGGAGGGAAGTAAAGTGCCAAGAAAAGGCCATGTTCCAAAAAGAGAAATTTTGCCGGATCCAAAATTCAATGATTTAAAAGTAGCAAAATTGATAAATATTGTTATGTATGACGGCAAAAAATCATTGGCTCAAAGAATAGTTTATTCAGCTTTTGACTTAGTCAAAGAGCGTTCAGAGCAAGAGCCAATTGAAGTTTTTTATCAAGCATTAGAAAATGTTATGCCATTACTAGAAGTTAAAGCTAGACGTGTTGGTGGTTCAAACTATCAAGTTCCAATTGAAGTCCGCCCAGAAAGACGTCAAACTTTAGCATTGCGCTGGATTGTGAACGCAGCTCGTTCACGTAATGAACGTACTATGCCAGAACGCTTAGCAAATGAAATTCTTGACGCAAGCAATAGTACTGGTCAAGCATTTAGGAAAAAAGAAGAGATACATCGTATGGCAGAAGCAAACCGTGCTTTTGCACATTACAGATGGTAGTAGAAATCAAAGAACAGAGATATTTTACAAATATTTCAAATGCATTTTAACAAATAAAGTGTATGAAGGTATATATTAGATGAGATTTGCTATGGAAGGAGTTTAACCGCATGCCCAGAGATTTCTCGTTAGAAAACACAAGAAACATAGGCATAATGGCACATATTGATGCCGGTAAAACGACAACTACGGAGCGTATCCTTTACTACTCAGGCAGAATCCATAAAGTTGGTGAAACCCATGAGGGTGGTGCCACAATGGACTGGATGGAGCTAGAACAAGAACGTGGTATTACTATCACATCTGCTGCTACAACTGCTGAATGGAATGGGAAGAGGATCAATATTATTGATACTCCAGGTCATGTTGATTTTACGGTCGAAGTTGAACGTTCTTTACGTGTTTTAGACGGTGCTGTGACGGTATTAAGTGCCAAAAGCGGCGTTGAACCCCAAACAGAAACCGTATGGCGTCAAGCCAACACATATGGCGTGCCACGTATGGCCTATGTTAATAAAATGGATATTGTAGGAGCGGATTTCTATAATGTTATAGAAATGATCGAAGATCGTTTAGCAGCTAATCCAGTAGCAATCCAATTGCCAATAGGCAAGGAAGATAACTTTACTGGTATTATCGATCTAATGGAAATGAAAGCTTACAACTATGCTGACGATATGGGTACAAAAATTGATGAGATTTCTATCCCAGAAGATATGTTAGAAGATGCTAAGTTGTATCGTGAACAAATGATCGAAAAAATTGCTGAAAACGATGAAGTAATCGAAGAAAAATATTTGCTCGAAGAAGATATTACCATTCCAGATTTAAAAGCTGCTTTGCGCCGAGCAACAGTTGATGCCAAAGTGGTTCCAGTAGTTTGTGGTACATCCTATAAGAACAAAGGCGTTCAATTGCTATTAGATGCAATTGTTGACTATATGCCATCACCTTTGGATGTTCCAGCTATTGATGGCATAAATCCTGAAACAGAGGAAACAGAAGAGCGTCATCCAAGTGATGATGAGCCGTTCTCTGCTTTAGCGTTTAAAATCATGACGGATCCATTTGTGGGCAAGTTATGCTTTTTCAGAGTATATTCAGGCACCTTGGACGCAGGTTCGTATGTATACAATTCAACTAAAGAAAAACGCGAAAGAATTGGTCGTATTTTATTGATGCATGCTAATCATCGTGAAGAAGTTGACCGGGTTTATGCAGGTGATATAGCCTCTGCAGTTGGTTTAAAACTTACGGCGACCGGCGATACACTCTGTGATGAAGATGCTCCAGTAATTTTAGAGTCAATGGACTTCCCAGAACCTGTTCTTTCTGTTGCAATTGAACCAAAGTCCAAAGCTTCGCAAGAAAAGTTAATCACAGCTTTAGCAAAACTAGCTGACGAAGATCCAACTTTTAAGACTAGAACCGATTCAGATACAGGTCAAACCTTGATTTCTGGTATGGGCGAATTACATTTAGACATTATAGTAGATCGTTTATTTAGAGAATTTAAGGTTGAAGCAAATGTTGGTGAACCACAAGTTTCTTATCGTGAAACTATTACCAAGCCTGTTGAGGTAGAGGGTAAATTCGTAAGACAATCCGGTGGCCGCGGACAGTATGGTCATTGTGTTGTACAATTTGAGCCTCTAGAGGCAGATGAAGGTTATGAGTTTGTTGACAAAATTGTTGGTGGAGCTATTCCAAGAGAATATATAAGTGCAGTTGATGCAGGTATTCAAGAAGCTTTAGCAGCAGGTATCATCGCAGGTTACCCTGTTGTAGGGCTTAGGGCTACCTTAGTTGATGGTTCTTATCATGATGTTGACTCTTCAGAGATGGCATTTAAAATTGCAGGCTCAATGGCCTTAAAGGAGGGCATGCGTAAGGGTGATGCGGTCCTGTTAGAGCCACTTATGAAAGTAGACGTCACCATGCCAGAAGAATATATGGGCGACGTAATGGGCGACTTAAGCTCAAGACGTGGTCAAATTACTGGTAATGAAATACGTTTAAACGCTGCGGAAATATCTACTTATGTACCTTTGTCCGAAATGTTCGGCTATGCTACTAATTTGCGTTCGATTACGCAAGGTAGAGGAACATTTGTAATGCAAATTGATCATTATGAACGAGTGCCAAACTCCATAATGGAAAATTTTATATCACAGTAAATCAAAATTAAAATACACACAACAACTACTAGAGAAAGCCAAAGTTGTTGGATCATTGCCAAAATGCAAGATTTGTGTAGAATATAAAGAGATAATTAATAAAAGATAAATAGATCAGTTTGACTGTATCAATAAGGAGGATCTTTTACAATGGCTAAAGAGAAATTTGAAAGAACTAAGGAACATGTTAATGTTGGTACACTCGGCCACGTTGACCATGGTAAAACCACATTAACAGCTGCTATTACAAAAGTACTTGCTCTCAAGGGCGGTGCTGATTTTACAGATTATGCAAATATTGACAAGGCTCCAGAAGAGAGAGAACGTGGTATCACTATTAGTACTTCTCACGTAGAATATGAAACTGATGATCGTCACTATGCTCACGTTGACTGTCCAGGCCATGCTGACTATATTAAAAACATGATTACAGGCGCTGCTCAAATGGATGGTGCTATCCTTGTTGTTTCCGCTGCTGATGGTCCTATGCCACAAACGCGTGAACATATTTTGTTAGCTCGCCAGGTTGGTGTTCCAGAAATCGTTGTATTTATGAATAAAACAGATCAAGTAGATGATGAAGAATTACTTGAATTAGTAGATATGGAAATTCGTGAAATTCTATCTGAATATGAATATGATGGTGACGAGGTTCCAATTATCCGTGGTTCTGCTCTACAAGCATTAGAATCAGATAGTACAGATATGGATACACCTGAATATGCTCCAATCTTAGAATTGATGGAAGCTGTTGACAGTTACATTCCAACACCTGATCGTGCGACTGAGCAACCATTTGCAATGCCAGTCGAAGACGTATTTACTATTACTGGTCGTGGTACTGTTGCTACAGGTCGGATCGAGCGTGGTACAGTTAAGTTAAATGACCCAGTAGAAATTGTTGGTATGCAAGAAAAACCAACTAATACAGTTGTTACTGGTATCGAAATGTTCCACAAAATGATGGATTATGGCGAAGCTGGTGATAACGTAGGTTGCTTACTTCGTGGTATAACACGTGATGGAATCGAACGTGGTCAAGTTATTGCTGCTCCAGGCACAATTAGCCCACATACAAAATTCGTTGGCCAAGTATACGTTTTAACTAAAGAAGAAGGTGGTCGTCACAAGCCATTTTTCTCAGGTTATCGTCCACAATTCTATTTCCGTACTACCGACGTTACTGGTGTTGCTGAATTAGAAGAAGGCGTTGAAATGTGCATGCCTGGTGACCACACTTCCATGACTGTTGAATTAATCACACCTATCGCTATCGAAAAAGGTTTGAAATTTGCTATTCGTGAAGGTGGCCGTACTGTTGGTTCAGGCACCGTTACAGAAATTATTGAATAATAATTAAATAATTTTATTTACACCAAAAAGGGGCTGACTCAGAACTACCAAAAAGGTAGAAGAAGAGATAGCCTCTTTTTTTATTTGCAAATATTAAGCTTACATAAACCTAACAATTTACTCACAACATGTAATAGCTCTAACAAAGACATAACAATCCTTATTTATAATATACGAAGTTTAGTTTAGGGAAATGTTTATTTTCAGTGGGGGCTTTATGTTTTGTAGATGTCAACAAAATTTTCAAAAAACAAAATACACTCTAAAACCATACAAGTTTTTTCAAATTCTCATAATTTTGTTAAGTGCTATTTTATTGATCACAGGTTGTTTTGGCAGTTCCATGAAAATTCATGAAAATGATTCCGACTTTGTTACTACAGCTGGAAGAGGTGAAGCTCTAACAATTGTAGCCGGCTCTGAACATAAAGTTTTGGAACCAATTCTTGAAAATTACGCTAAACAATCTAAGAAAAAAATAGAAGTAACATATTTGGGTTCACTTGATATTATGCGTCAATTGCAATCAGGTGAAGTAGAATATGATGCTGTTTGGCCTGCTTCTACCTTATGGTTAACAATGGGCGATGAGCATCATCTATTAAAACACGTTGAAACTACTGCGATTACACCAGTTATTTTTGGAATAAAACAATCTTTAGCAGAAGAACTAGGCTTTACTGATAGATCCGATATTGTGCTTGAAGAAATTATTCAGGCAATAGAAAATGATCAATTAAATTTTGCTATGACTTCTGCTACCCAGTCCAACTCTGGAGCAAGTGCTTATCTTGGCTTTCTAACAGCTTTATCCAAAAATCCAGAAGCTGGTTTTACAAAAGAAGATTTGGCAGACCCACTATTACAAGAAAAAATTCTTAGTTTACTTTCCGGCGTCAATCGTTCCTCTGGCAGCTCAAATTGGTTAGTGGATCTTTTCCTGATGGGTGATTATAATGCAATGGTTAACTATGAAACTTTGATTATCCAAACGAATGAACAGTTAGAAGCACAG
>JGI24707J26582_10002044_pt1 | contig 15444 bp, 13 predicted proteins | sample BioPla1DNA1_FD_26582 | JGI IMG/M metagenome (IMG submission 26582) | reverse complement strand
TATGTATTATAGTAGTATGTATTATAGTGTTATGCATAATATAATACTATCATTCGATATAGGAGGAACAAAGATGAAAAAGCATTTTGTTTTATTTGGAGTTATTTGTATGCTTTGTTTATTTCCATCGATCACTTTTGCAACTCCTATTTCCATAGAAAATGAAACAACAGAACCTACGATTACACTAGAAGAAGCTTTAACTTACATTGAAGAAATCGCAGAGGATGACTTCTTGGATTTAGGATTAATAAGGATTAAAAAAGGGTTTTCCAAGTTGGAAGAACCGACTTTTTCAGAGCAACGTAATCTTTCTCTTGAAGGAGAGGAAGGGGTCGAAGTTGTTGTTTTTGTATATTGTAAAGATAAAGATGGTAAAGATAAAGTAACCTTTGAAACACCTATTCAAGTAATAGGAGCATCTGGAATGTATCATGAGATAATTCCAATTGATACGATTGGAGAAAATTATATTGTTATTTATGCTCAAAAAGGAGAGCAAAAAATTGCACGGCAATTTCAATTAAATCGAAAAAATCAAGAGACAAAAGTAGAATTGGAAAATAAGCGATATACGATTTTAAAAATGATTCCTTAATGAAAAATGGGGAGTGAATATGTCAAAAAGTCGATGGAAAAGTTTCTTGTTGGTCTTTTTAATAGGTTTGAGTATTTATCAGACAGGAAGGTTATGGTTTGAAGATTTATCAAACCGTAACTTTTTTTATAGTGTTTTTTTATCAAAAATAAAAGAAAATAAAAGGCTTCAATCTTCTAAACAGAATATTGTTATTCGTCCTAAACAAGTAGTAGTTTCGTTTGCTGATGGGGAAGAGGAGTTTACTGTGGTTAGTAATACGAGAGGAGAATCTACTCATTTTCAACAAGTAGCGAATACTATTCTTAAAAAGGCATTACAAAAAGGAAATTATATAGAAACCATTGACTTGGAGGAATTGGAAGAAGATCCAAGTTCTATTATATGGGAGTATCCTGGTGTTATATTAGGATATTATGTAGATATTCCTTTTTCTTCTTTTATAGGAGGATTGGGATTAAAACCTGTTTCCTATGGAAAACAAATAGGTTTGTTTGAACAAATTTGGATTTTAGCTCATGAACAAGCTCAAAAAATTCAGTATGAGATTTATTTTATGGAATCACAAGAAAGGATAGCACACCATATTCAATGGGTCGAAGAAAAAGGAGACGGCTTTTTTATTAATCAGATAAAGGAATTAAGGAATAAGCAATTTTGGACGTATAGTGCTAGTAAAAAAGATGGATTGAGTAAATTTGCTAGAAATGTCTTTTTGCCAACAAAAACAGAAGAAGTTTATGTAAATCAAGTTCTTTTTTTAGAAAATCCGTTTTTGGAAGAAGAAAAAGTAAATGAAGAATTATTAGAAGAAACATTGAATCCTTTTTTTGAAAATCATGCATTGAAGTGGATGATTAAAAAAGAAGACAATCAATATGTGTATGGGGATGATCGAATTATTATTAAGTATTTTCCTCAAGGAATTATTGAATATAGTAATCAAGTGATGAGTAGTTCTTCAAAAGAGATGTCTTTAGAAGAAGCGTACCAGGTGGCGGAACAGTTTTTGCTTAAAGACAAACAACTGACTAAACAAGAATATGAATTGGTTTCTTATGAGAAACAAGAAAATCAATATCAGTTTTTCTTTAATTATTCATTTTATGATTTCCCTTATATTATATCGGATAGGATGAAAGAACAGATTCAATTGCAGTATCCTATTGAGATAGGGGTAGAAAATTATCAAGTGAAATTTTATCGAAGATGGGTATTAGAGCAAAAAGATTTGCCTATTTATTTACGAGAAATGCAAGATACTTATATAGAAGCTTATGATCGATTGGCTGGTTATTTGACAGAAACACAAAAACAGGAACCTATTCAAGATTTNTTTTTAGCGTATTATCAAGAAAATCGAGGAGATAATCCACAACTTTCTTGGGTATTTCATATAGGAGATGAGTGGTATTATGAGAGGGCACGATGATAAGGAAGAAGGTATGCTATGAATTGGACGAAGGTTAAAAACATTTTAATTTTCCTTTTTTTAATTTTAAATATAGTACTTGGAATTTATTATTATGTTAATCAATATCAAACGTATACCTTATCTACGGAACGTATCCAACAGATTCAACAAGTATTACAAAAACAAAAGATTAAAATGGATACAAAGATGGTCACTACTTTTTATCCTATGCCTAAATTAAAGATTGAATTGGCTCGATATGAAGATCAAGATCTGTTAAAAGGTATTTTTCATAATCAAAAGATGATTCCTTCGATTGAGAGTGAAGGAAGAAAATATGTGAAAAATGGGGAAGAATTGTGGATTAGTCGTCAAGGGGAAGATATGGTTAGTGATATTATTTATAAAAATCCACAAGGACGAGGAGAACTAGAAAGTTTTTCAGAAGATAAAGTGAAAAAATTAGGAGATCAATTTGTAAAAGATTTAAAAGGAAAAGAAGGAACTTTTCGATTAGATCAAAAGGAAAAAGTAGAAGATGGATATCATCTAGAGTATCGAGAGGTATATAAAGGATGGATTTTATTTAATAGTATGGTAGAGATTGAAATGACAGAAAAGGGTATTGTTCAAGGTCGATTGTTACGATATGTACCAATGGGATTTCAAGGAGAAAAAAAAGAAATTTATGGTCCGGATGAAATATTATTGAATTTTGTTTATTTTATTCGAGAGAAGTATCCTTTTGGTAAAATTTCTATTGTAGGGATGGATTTAGGATATGATACAGGAGCTAAAGATGATTATCAGGACTTGTCAGGTATCGCTGTTCCTTACTATAGAATTCTACTAGATACAGGAGAAGTATATTATATTAATGGATATAAAAATGAGATTAAGCAAGAGATAGAATAATAAATGGAAATTTATCTTTTACATTATGTTAAGTTGATGGTATAATATAAATGATATATCCCCCAATTCTGTCTAAGAGGTGTTAAAATGGATCATTTTTTAATCGAAGGAAAACATAGACTGGAGGGTAAAGTCTGTGTGAATGGTGCCAAAAATGCAGCTGTGGCTGTGATTCCGGCAGCAATTTTGTCGAATGATATATGTATTATTGAAAATTTGCCCTATATTGATGATGTAGTTTTTTTATCGGAAGCGATGAATGAATTAGGTGTAAAAACTGAATTTTTAGATCGTCATACATTACAAATTGATAGCCGAAATCTTAATAATTTTAAAGCTGTATATGACTCTGTTAAAAAAATAAGAGGATCCTATTATTTATTAGGTGCTTTATTAGGACGATATAAACAAGCAGAAGTAGCTTTCCCAGGAGGCTGTAATTTTGGTGTCCGCCCGATTGATCAGCATATTAAAGGATTTGAAGCTTTAGGAGCCGAAGTAGTAGTAGAACATGGGATGATTCGAGCAAAAGCAGATCGATTGATTGGAACTTCTATTTATTTGGATGTTGTTAGTGTAGGTGCTACGATTAATATTATGTTAGCAGCGGTATTAGCAGAAGGAACAACTACTATTGAAAATGCAGCAAAAGAGCCTCATATTGTAGATACTGCTAATTTTTTAAATAGCATGGGAGCAAATATTAAAGGGGCTGGAACAGATGTTATTCGTATTACAGGTGTAGAAAAGCTACATGGCTCTACGTACATGATTATTCCTGATCAGATTGAAGCGGGTACTTTGATGATTGCTGGTGCGATTACTCAAGGGGATGTAACGGTTTGTAATATTATTCCTAAACATATGGAATCTATTACTGCTAAATTACAGGAAATGGGTATTCGTATTGTAGAGGGGGATGATTGGATACGAGTTTGTGCTGATAAGCCTTTATCAAGTATACAATTAAAGACTTTACCTTACCCTGGATTTCCTACAGATATGCAACCACAAATGTGTGCTTTATTAAGTGTAGCAAATGGGACAAGTATTATAACGGAAGGGGTTTGGGAAAATCGTTTTCAATATGTGGGTGAGCTTAAGCGAATGGGTGCACAAATCAAAGTCGAAAGTAGAGTAGCTATTATTGAAGGAGTACAATCGTTATCCGCTACAGAAGTATCGGCTTTAGATCTTCGAGCAGGAGCTGCTATGGTATTGGCTGCTTTAGCTGCTCAGGGTGAATCACGTGTAATGAATATACAGTATATAGATCGAGGTTATGAATTGTTAGAAGAAAAATTAAATAAATTAGGGGCTTATATTCAGCGTATTCATTCGTCATCGGATCAAAGTTTGGCAGTACATAAACCCAAATTTAAAGTATTACAACAAAAAATAGGATAGAAAAAACACTTTCTGTAAAAAGAAAGTGTTTTTTAAATGATATTTTTAAATTTCTTTTGCTTTGCTCATTTCTACAGCCATTAGGATGAAGGCGCCAGCACCGTGTAAATCATTTTGGCTAGTAGGTCGATGAATATAATGCTCATAATCTCCAATTCCTGTTCCAATGCAGATATTCCCAATCACTAATTGATCATTTTCATCGAAAGTTAAAGTATCAATAACACCTTGATATCCTTTCCAAGCAAAATTTAAATAGTTATCGTCTAAATAGCCCATTCGTATTGCTTTTGCTAAAGCATAAACAAAGAGACAGGAACAAGAATTTTCTAGCCAGTTGTCGGATTGATCTCCTTTATCTACGACTTGATACCATCGTCCAGTTTTTTCATCTTGAAATTTAGGCAAGGATATAAGAAGATTTTTTAAGATGGTAATTAATGTTTCACGATCTTTATGATCTTTTGGTAAATAATCAAGCATATCTAGAACAGCAACAGGATACCATCCAATAGCACGACCCCAAAATTCAGGAGCTTGACCCGTTTCTGGATCAGCCCATGGTGCCTTTTTACTTTGGTCCCAGCCATGATAGAGTAATCCTGTTTTTTCGTCTTTAGTATGTTTATGCATGAGTATAGCTTGGAAGCTCATCATGTCAAAGTATTCTGGTTCATTGAAGGTATGAGCGAATTGAGTAGCAATAGGGCCAGCCATATATAATCCATCTAACCACATTTGGTTTGGATAGCGGCCTTTGTGCCAAAATCCACCTTCTTCATTTGTTTTCCAAGATTTGAGTAGAGGAACTAAGGTATATAATGCTTTTTTATATCGTTCATCACCAGTTTTTTCATAGAGATTAAAAAGTAAAATACCAGGTTGAATATCATCTAATTCATCAGCATTGTATTTTTTAATACTTCCATCGGGTAAAATTAAGCTATCTACCCATCTTTTGAGATAGTTATAATATTTATCATCTTTGGTTTCACGCCAACATTTTTCCATACCAGATAGAAAAACACCTTGGTGATAATGAAACCGATCAGGGGGTAGGTCTTCTGGTTCAAATTTAAACATAAGAGCATCACAAGCTTTTTGAGCCCATTCAATAGGGGTATANGTACTCATTTTCATTCACTCCTTTAAAAGATATTTTTTATATGAGGTTTATTACGTCTATAAGAATATGATAACATAGAAATATGTACATTATTTGTCAGAAATCTTATATTCTTCTTATATATTGCTTTCTTTATTTAGACCGATTATAATGAAGATCATAAAGTTTAAATAAATGTAGTTTTGCTAGTAGTAGTTGCGCTTTCATGGTATAGGAGACAGAAGGTGAGAGTTTCATTATGCAAGTAGAACAATTTTATTATAATAATGATCAAGGTACTTTTTCTATGACGCATCGTCAGGCGATGAGTCACAATATGGTACATAATCATTTTCATAGTACTTATGAAGTGTTTTATTTAATTTCAGGTGAACGATGTTTTTTTATAAAAGATCGTACGATTACCATTCGAGAAGGTGATTTGGTTATTATTCAACCGAATATTTTACATCGAACAACAAACTCTAGTGTATCGAAACATGAACGCATTATTCTTAATTTTCATGAGAGCTTTATGTTAAAAGTGAATGATTCTTTTTTTCAAGTTCTTTATCCTTTATTTGAAAAAGAATATGTGATCATTAAATTTGCACCTCATGATCGGATGTATATAGAAAAAATTTTACATACGATGATGGAAGAAATACAGAGGGAAAGTACAGGGTTTGAGCTGTATCTACAAACGTTGGTATTGCAATTATTGATTTTTTGTTGTCGGTATATAGAACAAAATGATATCGTTTCTTTAGAATATCCAAGTCCTGTTCATGAAAGAATTTCAGAAGTAGCCAGTTATATCAATCAATATTATACAGAAAATCTTTCTCTTTCTGTTTTATCGGAACAGTTTTATATTAGTCCTTATTATTTAAGTAGAGTATTTAAAGAAGTGACGGGTTTTACTTTTGTAGAGTATTTAAATAGTGTTCGTATTAAAGAAGCGAAAAAATGGTTAGAACAATCTACGTTGCAAGTAAAGCAAATTGCTAAAAAGGTGGGCTTTGGAAGTGTGACTCATTTTGGAAGAGTATTTAAGGAAGTGACAGGGCATACGCCTTTATATTATCGGAAAAAGATGAAAGTTTTATAGATATCCTTCCTATTGTAAGGGATGGAGAGGAGGAGTGTAAATAAATGAGAAAATTTAAAAAAATATATGTTGAAATTACAAACATATGTAATTTGGCCTGNCGTTTTTGTCCGAAAACACAGCGACGACCTGAATTTATGAAAATAGATACCTTTCGTATGATACTAGAACAAATACAGCCTTTTACTGATTATCTTTATTTGCATGTGAAAGGAGAACCGTTATTACATCAGGATATTGATATATTATTAGATATTTGTAAGGAGAAGGGTTTTAAAGTTAATATAACGACCAATGGAACTTTGATAAAAGAAGTGAAAGATAAAATGATGAATAAACCGGCAATTCGGCAAATGAATTTTTCCTTACATAGTTTTGGAGGAAATGAAGGAGCTATAGATCAAGAGGAATATATGAATCATATTCTTGTATTTACTAAAGAGGCTATGGAATATACCAATATGATTATATCGTTACGATTATGGAATTTGGATCAAAATAATGTAGTGAATCGTGAAAAAAAAATAAATCGTGATATTCTTGGGAGGATTGAACAAGCATTTCATCTGCCTTATCGAATTGAAGAAAAGGTTAGTCCGGGTAGGGGAATTCAAATTAGGGATCGGCTTTATATCAATCAAGATTATGAGTTTCAATGGCCGGATTTAAGAATAAAAGAGGAAAATAGAACAGGTTTTTGCTATGGACTTCGGAAACATGTAGCAATATTAGTAGATGGTACGGTTGTTCCTTGTTGTTTAGATGGAGAAGGGATCCTTCAGTTAGGGAATATTCATGAACAACATTTTTCTGAAATTATAGAAGGAAAAAGAGCTAAGAATATTTACAATGGATTTTCAAGGCGAGAAGCAGTAGAAGAATTATGTAGAAAATGTGGTTATAGGGAAAGATTTAGCTAATCATCATTAAAACTTATTGACAAGAAGAGCAAGTGTCTATGTATAGATACTTGTTTTTTTATTTATAAATTTTGCATTGATATTTTAGCACAGAATGATTGAAGTAATATAGATAGATATAAAAGTTCTTATTTTTGAATGATGCAATTAGTTTATATATTTGTTTAGTTTTTTATAAAGTGGATAGAATCAGTAGTTAGTAAGAATGAAGGAGGCTTGGAAATGAAAGTAGGGATTCCTAAAGGATTATTATATTGGAAATACGGAGTTTTTATGGAGGTTTTTTTTGCTCAGTTAGGGTGTGAGGTGATTGTTTCACGGAATACTAATAAAGAATTATTAAATTTGGGAGTGAAACAGGCTGTAGATGAAACTTGTGTTCCTATTAAAATTTTTCATGGACATGTTGCATCTCTGAAAGATCAATGTGATTTATTGGTTATCCCTAGAGTGATGCGAATGGCGGAGAGAGAATATATTTGTCCGAAGTTTTGTGGGCTTCCAGAGATGATTAAAAATAGTATTTCTGATTTACCTATGATTACAGAGGAGCCTATTTATGCACAAAATTTAGATCAATTATATAAAAGCATGGAGGTTTTTGGCAGAAAGGTAACAAAAGATAAAAGAAAAATAAAAGAAGCCTTTCATAAGGCTTGGAAAGCGTATGAAGAGTCTTTTTGTGGTATTTATGATGTGGGCTATAAAATGAGAGTAGCTCTTTTAGGTCATCCTTATAATGTACAGGATTCATTTTTAAATATGAATATTGTAGAAAAATTACATGATCTCGAGGTCGGGGTGATGACAGAAGAGGTAGTACCTAGAAGAGAGGTAAATGCTTATGCCAACCAATTGTACAAACGACTTTTTTGGACGTTTGCTAGACATTGCTATGGTTCAGGAATGTATTTTGCAAAAAATCAATTCGTAGATGGTATTATTTATTTATCTGCTTTTGCCTGTGGGATTGATTCGGTGGTTATTGAGTTGTTGAAGGAAGGAATTGGGCATTTTCCGTTGTTGGTTCTTAAAATGGATGAACAAACTGGAGAAGGTGGGTTAAATACGAGAATAGAGGCATTTATAGATATGATTGAAAGGAGAAAATGGTATGAAAGTAACGTTTCCTCATCTAGGGAATGTGTACATGGCAGCTAAGATTTTTTTGGATGATTTAGGTTTGGATTACGTCATTCCTCCTTTAAGTAATCCAAAGGCATTAGAAATTGGAGCTATGTATTCACCAGAAGAGATTTGTCTTCCTTATAAAATTATGATCGGAAATTATATACAAGCTTTAGAACAAGGTGCGGATACTATTATTATGGCAGGAAGTTGTGGGCCTTGTCGATTGGGTGAATATTGTGAATTACAAAAAAATCTTCTAAAAAATATAGGATATAATGTGACTTTTATTACGTTAGATGTTCCTAAAGATATTGGGAAAGAGGAATTATTAAATCGTATAGGAATACTAATGAACGCAAGTGGAAAGAGTTCCTATGAAGGGATACAAGCACTGATTAAGGGAATAAAGGCGATGTATCTGGTCGATGAGATAGAGAAAGAAGTTTATTGGCGAGCAGGATATGAGGTACATAAAGGCGATTGTAAAAAAATTTTATATCGTTATCGGCAAGATGTTTTTGCTACGAATAACCCGAATAAAGCGTTAGTTATTTTAAAAAAATATCTAAAACAAATAAAACAAGTGGAAATAGATAAAAATAAAGATCCTTTAAAAATTTCTATTATTGGTGAAATCTATACCGTGATTGAATCTTTTTCTAATTTATATATTCAAGAACGATTGATGGATTATGGAGTGTCTAGTTTACGGATGCTAACTCCTAGTTGGTGGATCAAAGATTTGATTGGAAAGACGGTGAAGTTGAATTCGATTGGAATACGTCGAGCATCTAAGGAATATTTATCTGTAGGAATCGGTGGTCATGCTAGGGAGTGTATCGGAGAAGCTGTTTTAGCGGCTAAGAATGGACAGGATGGAGCAATTCAGTTATTTCCGGTTGGTTGTATGCCGGAGATTGTAAGTAAAGCGATTTTGCCTACTATTTCGAAGGATAAAAATTTTCCTATTATGACTTTAGTCATGGATGAAATGACAGGAGAAAGTGGATATATTACACGTATAGAGGCTTTTTTAGATTTATTAGAGAGACGAAAGTTAAAAGTAGTATAGTGGAAGGAGTAGGAAATATGTATTACCTTGGAATTGATGTTGGATCTGTAAGTACAGATGTAGTTTTATTAAATGAAGAGATGGAAGTGATAGAGAAAATTTATTTACGTACAAAGGGAAAACCTATTCAAACCATCCAAGAAGCTTTTTCTCTTTTAAAAGGTCGGTATAAAGATGAAGAAATTCAAGCAGTAGGAACTACGGGCAGTGGACGAGGTATGGCTGGATTTTTAGTGGGAGCCGATGCTATAAAAAATGAGATTACTGCTCATGCTGTAGCAGCTTTAGAGTTAGACCATGAAGTTCGTACCATATTAGAAATTGGAGGGCAGGATTCTAAAATTATTACATTAAAAGATGGGATTGTAACTGATTTTGCTATGAATACAGTATGTGCAGCAGGAACGGGGTCTTTTTTGGATCGACAAGCAGAACGATTAGAAATTCCGATTGAACAATTTGGACATTATGCTCTTCAGTCTCAAACTCCAGTACGAATTGCAGGAAGATGTGCAGTTTTTGCTGAATCGGATATGATTCATAAACAGCAGTTAGGTTATCCCCCATCCGATATTATTCGAGGACTTAGTGAAGCATTGGTTCGTAATTATTTAAATAATGTAGCGAAAGGAAAAGAAATTGCATCCAAAATTTTTTTTCAAGGTGGTGTAGCGGCGAATATAGGCATTAAGACTGCTTTTGAAAAAGCTTTAGGCACAGAAGTGATTGTTCCCAAATATCATGATGTAATGGGATCTATAGGAGTAGCTATTATTGCTAAGGAGGCAGTAGAAAAAAGGAAAGGAAAAACGAAGTTTAAAGGGTTTACGATTGCTCAAAGTAAATTTGTATCGAATAGTTTTGAATGTAAAGATTGTGCGAATCGATGTGAAATTATTCAAGTGTTAGAAAATGGTGTGGAAATTAGTTGCTTTGGGGATCGATGTGGGAAATGGTCAGAAAAAGTAGCTGTGTCCTAAAAAATTCAACAAAATGATGGATTAAAAACATTTATACTTTACAAGAATATAGTATAAATGTTTTTTTATGAATATTTCCAAGGATTGTTTTTTTTGATTGTTTCTATTAAAATAAAAAGATAACAGTAAAATAAAAATGTATACAGTGATGGTGCTTTATTTTTAATATTTGTATGGGGTGGATGAAAGGGAGAGGTTTATGTTTAAAATTCTAGTTGTGGATGATGAGGAAAAAATACGAGAAGTGATTCGTGAATATGCGGAGTTTGAAGGACATAGGGTGGTAGAAGCAAAAGATGGTATGGAAGCGGTGAATATATGTAAAAATGAGGATTTTGATGTTATTGTAATGGATATTATGATGCCTAAGTTAGATGGCTTTTCAGCATATAAAGAGATACGAAAGATGAAGGATATTCCAGTGTTAATGCTTTCGGCCAGGGGAGAAGAATATGATAAATTATTTGGTTTTGAAATAGGCATTGATGATTATGTAGTAAAACCGTTTTCGCCGAAAGAAGTAATGGCCAGATTAAATGTAATTGTTCGACGTAATATAAAAGTGAAACAAGAAAAATCCAGGAAGCAAACGTATCAATTTGGAGGTTTGGAAATTGATATAATAGGTAGAAATGTGTATGTAGATGGTGAAAAAGTAGAGATGACTCCGAAAGAATACGATTTATTATTTTATTTGGTACAGAATCAGAATATAGCACTTTCAAGGGAAAAATTATTGCAAGAAGTATGGGGATTTGATTTTTTTGGTGATGATCGGACGGTAGACACTCATATTAAGATGATTCGAAATAGCATAGGAAATTATCGAGATTATATTGTTACATTACGAGGTGTAGGGTATAAGTTTGAGGCGATAGAATAAGGTGAAGAGAGTGAACAAATTGAAAACATTGAAAACATGGATGGATACTAGAAGTTTAAAATTTAAATTGTGGACTTATTTTGTTTTATTTGCAGGTATGATTATAGTAATTTTATGGCTATTACAAATTGTTCTTTTAAATACATATTATAAAACGATGAAAACTAGAGAAATTAAAAAAATCGGTAATCAATTAGTAAGTGAATATGGGCAGGATCATTTTGAAGATTTGATTTATCGGACTTCTTTTAAGGATGGAATGATTATTCAAGTTTTAAATGAACAGGGTATTCCCATATTACCAGTTAATTCTTTTGAAGACGTGAGACCACCAAGAATAAATCCTACGATTGTTTTACAGTTTATTCAAAAACTTTCAGAAAGTGAGGATGGAAGAGTTTTATATACAGTGGAGGATTTTCGTCTGCGTGCTCCGACGGTAGTTTATGGAGCGGTATTACCAACAGAGGGTGATGAGCCTTTGTATCTGTATATTAATGGGATATTAGAGCCCATTGATTCTACAATTTCTGTTTTAAAAGATCAATTAATTATTGTAACCATTATTTCTTTACTATTAGCGATTGCTTTATCTTTTTTAATTGCCTCAAAGGTATCTAGACCTATTACTAAACTAACCAATGCAGCATCTATATTAGCGGAAGGAAATTACGATGTGGTTTTTGAAAATGGAGATTATACGGAGATTAATAAATTGGCAGATACGCTAAACTATACGACACAAGAACTTTCAAAAACAGAAGCAGTGAGAAGAGATTTTATTGCCAGTGTTTCTCATGATTTAAAAACCCCGTTGACATTGATTAAGTCTTATGCAGAAATGATTCGCGATATTTCTGGAAATCAAGCGGAAAAGCGAAATGCTCATTTGAAAGTAATTGTGGATGAAACAAACCGGTTAACTGAATTAGTAAATGATATATTAAGTTTATCTCAATTACAATCAGGTATGATTGAAATGAAGTATCATTTTTTTGATATTGGGAAAACAACAAAAAATATATTAAAATTATTTCAAGTACTCTCTGAGAAAGATGGTTATGTTTTTACGTTAGATTGTGATGAGAATACGGTAGTGATGGGAGATGAAAGAAAAATGGAGCAAGTTATTTATAATCTCATCAGTAACGCCGTGAATTTTACGGGTGAAGATCATAAGATTATGATTCGAATTAAGGAGGAAGAAGAGGATATAAGATGGGAAGTACAGGATACGGGACCAGGAATTAAAGAGGAAGATCTTCGTCATATCTGGGAGAGATATTATCGATCCTCAGAAAAAACACATCAACGAACCGTTGTAGGTACAGGGGTTGGCCTTTCGATTGTTAAGAATATATTGATGGCTCATGAGGCTTCTTTTGGTATAGATAGTACGGTAGGGAAGGGAAGCCGATTTTGGTTTTCATTAAAGAAAAGTGCAAAGAAATAAATATCGATAAAACATAAAAACTAAGAAATCTATAGGAGATAGATTCTTAGTTTTTTGTTTTTTATCGATATATACGTTGAAAATTTAAGATTCTAGTATGAAAGTGTATATCGACATAGGAGTTTAAAAGGAAGAATAGGTATTGAAATTTCACTGGATTTTCAGATACATATCACACAACTATCACAAAATCATAGTAGGATAAAGAGGATGAAAACAGAGGATGAAAACAGAGGATGATAGGAGGTGAGGAGTTTGAAAGAACGAAAGTATCGACATGAATATAAGTTTTATATTAATTATGGAGATTATTATGTATTAAGAAGTCGTTTACGACCGATTTTAAAGATGGATTCACATGCAGGGGATGGGGGACAGTATTTGATTAGAAGTTTGTATTTTGATGATTATAAAAATAGTGCATTGGTAGAGAAGCAAGCAGGGCTTAAATATAGAGAAAAATTTCGAATTCGATTTTATAATCATGATCCTTCCTTTATAAGATTAGAGAAAAAAGTAAAAAATAAAAATCTTACGGCTAAATCGAATACTCTATTAACGAAAGAAGAATGTGAAAAAATAATAAATGGTGATATGGAATGGTTGAAGTGGAGTAATCAAGACTTATTACATGAATTGTATATTAAGATGAGCGTAAGAAGGTATCAGCCAAAGACGATTGTAGATTATACTCGTGAAGCTTATATTTATGGACCAGGAAATGTTCGTATTACTTTTGATCAACGTGTACGTAGCGGACTTTTTTCCAATAATTTATTTAATAAAGAGGTACCTACCGTTGAAGTTTTAGAACCGGGTTGTATGATTTTAGAAGTAAAGTTTGATGAATATCTTCCTGATGTGATTACAGATATCATTCAAACGGGAGAGCGAAGGGTACGATCTGTATCGAAATATGCATTATGTCGAACTTTTGGATAATGAAGAGTGAGGATAAAAAAGGTTTACAAAAAATAGGAAAAGGAATGATGAGGGATGACAATGAGTGATTTATTTCAATTGAGTTTATTTGATAATATTGATCAGATATCTATTACAGATATGTTCGTGGCGTTAGGATTGGCTTTTGTTTTAGGTCTTTTTATTCGAATTGTTTATCAAAAGACATTTAAGGGTGTTATGTATTCGGAAAGTTTTGCGGTATCTTTGATGGGATTATGTTTAGTGACTACATTAATTATTTTAGCAACGACATCGAATATTTTATTGTCGTTAAAAATGGTAGGTGCGTTATCTATTATTCGTTTTCGAACGGCTATTAAAGAACCTTTAGATATTGTGTTTTTGTTTTGGGCTATTTCAGTTGGAATTATTTTAGGTGGAGGACTTATACCGATTGCTATTTTAGGTTCTATTGTTATAGGGATTGTGTTGATACTTTTTGTTAATCGAAAATCGAAAGAAACTCCTTATATCATGGTAGTTCATTATAATAATGATGAATGTGAAGAATCTGTATTAGCGTTGTTAAAACAAAAAGTAAGTAAATTTATCATAAAATCCAAAGCTGCTTCTAAAGGTAATGGCACAGAATTAACAGTTGAAGTTCGATTGAAAGAAATGAAAACAGATTTTATTAATGACCTATATAAAATACATGGAGTATCGAATGTAGTTATGGTCAGCTATAATGGTGATTATATGGGATAAAATAATTTTTTATGAAAGAGTGATGGGAAACCATGATAAAAGATAAAAATATAATGAGAATTAGCATCATTTCTATGACGTTAAGTGTACTTTTTATAATAGGCTATTGGTTAAAGGTAGAAGGCGAAGATAGTCTATCTTCAATATCCCAGCCTGAGTACATGGATAAAATATTTCAAAAAGGTAAGGTTCACGAGATGGATATTCAAGTAGATGAAAAAGATTGGGAATATCTTTTGGAAAATGCAATACAAAAGGAATATATTATGGGAGATGTAGTCATTGATGGGGAGACTTTCTCTTGTGTAGGGATTCGGCCAAAAGGAAATTCAAGTTTAACGTCTGTTGCTAATGATAGTACAACAGATCGTTATAGTCTTAAAATTGATTTTCATGAATATGTAAAGAGTCAAACGTATTATGGGCTAGAGAAGGTAGCTTTAAATAATTGTATTTTTGATACCACGTATATGAAAGAATATTTATCTTATGAAATGTTTGAAAAAATGGGGATTGCTACTCCAGCGTGTTCATATGTTCATATGACTATTAATGGAGTAGATTGGGGATTATACTTAGCGGTAGAAGTAATGGAAGAAAGTTTTATTGAAAGATATTTTGGTAGTGCAGAGGGGAATTTGTATAAACCAGAAAGTACGAACTTAGCAAAGGGAGGAGACAAAGGAAATAAAAGGGGTATGGGTCCTAATTTTATTCCAAAAGATCAGGAAGAAATGAATAAAAATGAGAATTTAGCTTTGATGAAAGAGGAAATGGGAGAGAA
>JGI24707J26582_10002042_pt1 | contig 15453 bp, 18 predicted proteins | sample BioPla1DNA1_FD_26582 | JGI IMG/M metagenome (IMG submission 26582) | reverse complement strand
GGATATACGTCAGGATCCAAGTCTAAATTTGCTTATTTAGTTTTCAAGGTTCAAGAGGGAGAAAGAACCTAAAATGATCTCCCTAAATCTTAATATACGAGCATTCCTGTAATGAATGAAAATGACAATTGAGGAAAATACAACCTCCTGCTATGATTTGAGTGTGCCGATCAAACGCACAAAAATCATAGAAACCAGGAGGCTGTAAGAAATGAAGACGAATAACAATGCTAAGTTGGAAGCCATAACTCACAAGACTCTCATTGTCGGTATTGATATTGCTAAGCTAACTCAGTGGGCACGATTCGTAGACTATCGTGGTCTAGAATTAGGAAAAGCCGCGAAGTTTAAAAATGACAAAAATGGCTTCGAGAACATCTTAGCAACCATTGAATGGTTTTGCAAGACCAAAAGTTTTGATGCGGTCATCGTAGGACTGGAACCAACCGGACACTACTGGAAGCCGCTAGCAAATTATCTGCTAAAACACGATGTGAAAGTGGTCATGGTTAATCCTTATCATACTAAGAGAGCTAAAGAGCTGGATGATAACAGCCAAACCAAGAATGATAAAAAGGATGCTCTAACCATAGCTAAGCTCGTTCGGGATGGCCGGTATTATGATGTGTATATGCCCCAGGACATTTTTGCAGAACTAAGGGTGTTAACTAATACCAGAATAAGTCTGATGAGACGCCATAATTCNATAAAGAACACGATAACAGCCTTGCTTGATGAATACTTTCCCGAGATAAACACCGTGTTCAAGAACGTATTTAGGGGAAAGGCATCCATGCAGATATTGAAGTCTTGTCCTTTCCCGGCGTTGATCCTTGAGCTGGGGGTTGAGGGAGTGTTGACGGAGATCAAGAAAGTTGTTAAGAGGTCGGTGGGCAGAAAAAAGGCAGAGCAGCTTGTGGAGACTGCTAGGAACTCTATTGGAGTCAATTATGGACTTTCATCAGCCAAGTTCAAGCTAGATTTGATGGTTGAAGAATTGGATCTATTGACAAGACAGCTTGAGCAAATAGAAGATGCCATGGCGTCTGCGTTGTCGCAATTAGACTATGCCGATTTAATTCTTGGCATCCAAGGGATAGGGGTAGTGACTGCGGCCAGTTTATTGGGTGAAACTGGCGATCTGCTGAGATTTGATCATCCGCGTCAGATCAGCAAATTGGCTGGATACAACCTCGTTGAGGACAGTTCCGGCAAAAGCAAAAGTGGTACGATAATTTCTAAGCGCGGGCGGAAGAATCTAAGAAGTATTCTATACCGGATAGCATTGGTTATGGTTGCCAAAAATAACGAGATGAAAGAGCTCTACCAGTACCTAAAAACCCGTAAAGACAACCCTTTGAAGAAGAAACAAGCTCTTGTTGTCGTCTCTAAAAAGATAATAAACGTGATCTATCACCTAGTGAAAAAGAACATGGAATACAAACCGGAATTGGTGCTTGGCGAATACAGAAAGAATCAAATCAGNCAAGCTGCCTAATCCATAGCCGATTTCCATTAATTCATTAGAATGAAGCCTCTGCACACATGAAACACGCCAGTAAAGCGGGGATAAGGAGGATACCTCCATCAGGGCATGACCCAGCATACGAGCTTAACACTATCTCCGCTTTTCTATCCACAAAACAGAACGAAGGAATGTAAGGGCAATGACCCAGTGAGCCGTGATAGGGTGAGTTTAGGATAGTACCGGCGAAACACATGTGACATGTTGACATTATGAGATATTGAGAAAGATGGAGTAATCCATAGATATGCTTCAAATATTGAGATAGGAGGTATCAAGATGCGAAAAGTTTTGATTGTAGTGGACATGCAAAACGACTTTGTTGCTGAAGAGGGAGTGCTCAGCTCAGAGCCTGCCCGGAAGATTGTCCCCTTTGTCAGGGACCAGGTGCAAAAAGCTTTGCAGGCCGGCGATGAAGTTATTTTTACTCTAGATACCCATAGGGAAGACGATAAGGAGTTTGCCAAGTTCGCCCCCCACTGTGTGCAGGGAACCTGGGGACAGGAGTTAATTCCTGAACTTAAAGCCCTCGCCAAGCAGCAGGGAGGGGACCGAGTGCATTATGTGAAGAAAAACCGTTACAGTGCCTTTTTCCAAACTGATCTGGAAGAGTACCTAGGGCTCAGCCCAAGCAGCACCCGGGCAGCGGTGGATGCAGTGGAGATCGTAGGGGTCTGCACCAATATCTGCTGTTATTTTACCGCAGAGGAGCTCGCTAATCGGGATGTTCCCACTAAAGTCTACAGTAGCGGTGTAGCCAGCTTCGATGAAGAAGCCCATCGCTTTGCCCTCGCTCAGATGCAGTCGGTCCTGGGCCTGGAAGTGGTCTAAAGGCTTAGAGGAGGAAGGAAAAGGGCCAGAACACCAAGCGCAAGATGGACAATGAGACTTTCCTGAGGGGCGTCATCGCTTCAGCCGGTTGGCTGTCGCCGATGATGCCCTTGATTTTTTCCGTCAGAAGTTCGGCGAACTCAGGGCTGTCGATGACGACCATGCTCTCGGTACTTAAGAATGAACTTCTGGCATCGAAGTTGAAGGATCCTACTAGGCTCAGCCTGCTGTCGAAAACATAGGTCTTGGCGTGCAGGCTTCTGGAAGGATCATAATACTCATGGATTTCTGCGGCCAGTCGTTTCACACTTTGCTTCCGATTGAGGTAGCCGGCCATGGCTGACAGATTGGCGTAGCCCGGTGATCCCGGGTGATTGGTCACAATTACCGTTTCAGCAGCAAGGGGCCTGCTGGGCAGGAATTTCTCCATGGCGGGGGTGGGAATAAAGTAGGGGCTTTGGAGAACAGCACGCTCCCGGGCACTTGCCAGTAGAGCCGCCACTTCCATTAGGATCCAAGGTTCCTGATTGAGCCGCCCTAGGGGGTTATGAATGAGAGTAACCTTGTTTGTGGGAAAGGCCAGGGCATGCCAGTCGATCTTGTCAGGAAAAAGTTCTTCCGCTGCCGCCTGCAGTCTGTTCCGCACATCTTCGCTGCCGAACCGTGCAAATAGCCCCCTTCCCGCCCTTTCGGCCCAGGGGCTTTGCCATTGTTCTGTGAAATAGGCTTTAAACTGATGGAGGACGCTGGCTGGGTCCTGCTTTCCCTGGCTGATGATTAGCACATCCCGATCTCTGACGGCGCTCTTGTCCTGGGGATCGAAGAACCTGAGGCCGATGTTTCGGCCGCCAATAATTGCATGACTGTAATCTGCTATGATGTATTTATCGTGCAGCCGGTTGTTCCAGGTCCAGGGGCGCACAAGATCGATGGGCTCGTAGAGTTTCAGCTCAATGTTCTCATGTTCGAAAAGTTCAGATCGCACTTTCTTTAAAGGGCTGCCCAGGGCACGGACGCCGTCGAGTAAGATGCGTACCTTGACCCCGCGGTCTGCGGCTGCCAAGAGTTCGCCAATAAAAGCCTCGGCGGAATAATCCCGGGCTAGGCTGTAATAGGCAACATCAATTGTCTCCTGGGCACCAGCGATCAGATCGCGGCGGGCCAGGGCTGCCAGGTAGGGATTTTCTAAGAGCACCACCTGATCATAGCCTTCTTCGCCGTAGAAGCGTTCCGAGTCAATCCTCCCTTCCCAGTCTGGTTCGGGGCTGACCGGGAAGGCAAAGATCAGGACGCCTGCAGCCAGGGCGTAGAGGATGTACAGTTTCAAAATGAATGATAGAACTTTCCTTAGCCGTTTGAACAATTGAATCTCCCCCGCTTAGCTCTAATTGTAACGTAAATCGGGCTTCCCAGGCAAATGCGGCAGAATGGACTTCTCCTATGGAGGGGTTTTTCTGTTTTTGTGGAAAGTATAAGCAAGTACAAAGTGGAGAGGATGCTATGCATACAGCGGGGGACAGTAATCTGCTCTACCTGGTTTTCGGAACATTGATCGGCATTATTCTAGGTCTTAATATCGCATTTTTGTACAGCCGCTTTTTCGGCAACAGGGCCAAGACCGAGACCAAATTGCGGGCTGAGATCCGCGAGTTAGAAAAGCGCCTTAGGCAAAAGGATGATTATATTGCCAGGGCTATCAAGAGCATCAAAGAAGAGAGGTGAAGCACAGTGGGCAGGATTGTTAAGACAACTGCAGCGGGCGGAGTTGGATTTTTGGCAGGTCTCTTGCTGGAACAGGGGCTGGAAAGCCTCACCGGCCTAGACTTTGTGGATGGTCTCTTTGCCGTGGCCGGTTCAGTTTTAGCCGCCCTCTCTGTCAATCGGGAGCTTGTCAGGGCTGCCTCACGCAATATTGAACAGATGTTTGGCAAAGACCCCCTCGAGATTTCTGAAAGCGAATGGAAGCAGTTTAAGGACGCTAATCCTAAGACTGCCGAGTGGCTCGAGAAGGCGCTGAAGGTGTAGCATGCTTCCGTCACTCTCACTTTTGACAGGAATGGTAACCGGACTGGCGACAAAATTCGGCGTTGCTTACTTGCACAAGCAGGGCCATTTGCCCCAGTCCGTCTATGTTAATAAAGCCCTCAAGGCGCTGGAAAATGATGATCTCGACGAGGCTCTGCGCAACTTTAAGCTGGCGGCTGCCAAAAAGCGGCTTACCAACCAAACTGAGATCGCCCAGGAAATTATTGGGCAGGCCATGATGCTTAGAATCAGCAAGCTGCAGGACAAAATTGCCGAAATCGAAGGGATCCTGCATCCGCCCATTTTCTCCCTGCAATACCTGCGCAACCTGCTTCCCAGGGAAAGACTCTATCTGGAGTCTTTGCGAGAGGAAAGGGACGGGTTTGCCCAGGCTATCGCAGTCTTGGAGCGCATGAAAGCCCAGCTGGATGAATGAATGCCAGTGGACATCGTCCTAGTCATCATCCCAATCGTCGTCCCAGTCATCATCGTCATCATCCCGATCTTTGTCTACTTCCAGCTCTATTTTGCGTTCTCTTCCGTCGTTCAGTTCATATTCAAGCTCAAACTCCTTAACATCCGCCTGATGGATTTCCAGCTGATCCAGCACTCCCTGAATCAGAGTCAAAGGTTCGGCAGAGGTTAAGGGGGGCGAAGACTCCACGATCACCCGCACCTGCTCCAAAGCTTCATCTCCTAAGAGGCGTTCATTGCGGTCGTCGCGGCGCAGCTCGGCCCTTTGCGAACCTTCCCCCCGGGCCCCGTAACGGACTTCAATTTCTGAATCATCTTTCAGTTCGATCTCCAGGTCAAAGAATTTTACCTCCTGCAGGGAGTTTTCAGTTGCCCCTACTTGCGACTGGAACATTTCCGGCTGTGCACCGCGGCCGAAAATAGCCTGGGCACCGGCCAGCCCTGCCAGAAGTGCAATAATCATTATCACTGGCCCGTAGCCTTTGAATCTAGAGTCCATATTGTTTCCCCTTTCTTGATATTCAAGAGTATTTTGCCCAGAAACCGCCCCCATATCTCTGCAGGCAGGAACTTTTGGCTGCTGCCAGAATAGAGAGTTGAGAAAGGAGGTGTTCCGCCTTCAAACGCCGGTTTTGTGCACAGTTTATTGTCTTGGCGCTCCTGATGTGCCTGCTGGTCTCAGGCACAGCCTGGGCCGGAGAAAAGCTGCATGCCTTTGAGGTAGTTGAGCGTTATCCCCATGATCCCGACGCTTTTACCCAGGGTTTGGTGTTTCACGGAGGCTTTTTGTATGAAGGGACCGGTCTCTACGGCCACTCATCGCTTCGCAGAGTAAACCTGGCCGATGGGGAGGTGCTGGCCCGCACGGAGTTGGCCCAGCAGTTTTTTGGCGAGGGTATCGCTATTTTAGGCGAGCGCATCTATCAGCTGACCTGGCGGGAAGAGAGGGGTTTTGTCTACGACCTGGCCACCCTGGAGCTGATCGAACAGTTCAGTTACGCCGGGGAGGGCTGGGGCCTGACTGCAGATGGGGAGTATTTGATCATGAGCAACGGAACTGATCAGATCACATACTTAGACCCAGACTCCTTTCGGCCCGTTAGACAAATCACAGTTTCCAGCCAAGAAGGTCCCATTTGGCATCTCAACGAACTGGAGTATATAGATGGGGAAATTCTGGCCAATATCTGGTTTGATCACCGCATCTGCCGCATTGATCCAGGCACAGGCAAGGTTCTGGGCTGGATTGATCTGAGCAGTCTGTACGAAACGGAAAAACAGGCTGATCCAGATGCAGATGTTGTCAATGGCATCGCCTACGATCATGATAATCAGCGGCTGTTTGTTACTGGGAAGCTGTGGAGCCACATTTATGAAATCCGTCTGGAACGTTAAAGGAGGCAGCGACTTGGCGAAGTTTTTGGATTATAAAGACAAGGTGGTTGTTGTAACTGGTGCGGGCCGCGGAATCGGCAGGGGAGTGGCCCAGGCTTATGCAGCCCGGGGAGCCCAGGTCGTCATTGCTGAACTTGAAGCGGAACTGGGACTAGCAACCGAGGGCCTCATTCAGGAACAGGGCGGCAGGGCTTTCTATGTCCCTGTTGATGTATCTGATCCGGGGCAAATTACAGACCTGATCCACACTGTGCAGGAGCGCTGCGGCACGATCCACATTCTGATTAACAACGCTGGTGTCTCCCGATTCCGCTCTCCCTACGAACTGACGGTAGAGGAGTGGGACAGCGTCATTAACACCAACTTGCGCAGTGTCTTTCTCTGTTCCAGGGAGGCAGCCCGGATTATGCGCCTGCATAATGAAGGTTCCATTGTAAACATCGCTTCCACCAGGGCGTTTCAGTCCGAAGAGAACTCCGAAGCCTATGCTGCTTCGAAAGGCGGGATTATTGCCCTAACCCATGCCTTGGCGGCTTCGCTCGCCATTGACGGGATTTGTGTCAATTCCATCAGTCCAGGCTGGATCGAGACCGAGAACTATGCAGAGCTAAGGGATATAGATCATCTGCAGCATTGGTCCGGACGCGTAGGCAAGGCGGGTGACATAGCGAATGCTTGCCTCTTTTTGACCCATCCTGACAATCGTTTCATTAACGGGACCAATTTGATCATAGACGGCGGCATGACAAAAACCATGCTATATGTGCCGTAACGGTTGATTGAACTGGCAGGAGAAGGTATTTTTCTGGTGAATAGTTAAGTGACTATTTTCACTATTCCTTTTTGAGTTAGCAGGTGAAGTAATGATTCGGCTCAGGCATACTGTCACCATGACCATTATGATCCTTATCATCTGCCTTGTCATCGGTTATGTTGCTTGGCTGTGCCTCCAGCAGGTAGGCGGCAGCGCTGAAGACGGCAGGCTGTCTGTGCTCCTCTCCCTGAGGATGGTCTTCCTTCTAGTCCTCCTGGTTATTATCTCCCTGTGTACTGTTTTGGTGCTGGAATATCTTTATTTCAAGCAAAGTACCAAACAGCTGGAGATGCAACTGAACAGCGATATGCTCACAGGGGCCGGCAGCAGGCGTTACGGCTATGACTGCCTAATTGAGGCTTTCAACGAATTTAAGGCCAGCGGTGTGAGCCCGGCGATCATTATCTTTGATCTTGATCACCTCAAAGCAATTAACGATTCCTACGGCCATGTGACAGGCGATCAGGTGCTGCAGGGCGTTGTCAGGGCAGTCTATGACGGCATCGCTCCCTCAGATTTGGTGGTGCGCTGGGGCGGAGACGAGTTCGTGGTGCTCTGCCGGGGAGTGCAGGCTAGGGAACTTGGGGAGCTTGGCAGAAAACTTGTGGCAGCAGTCTCTTCTGCCGAATTTCAGGCAGGAGAGCAGCTGATCCAAACCAGCATTTCGCTGGGGGTATCCGTCTTTTCGCCTGGCGATCAAAGTGTCACCGAGGCATTGGCCAGGGCAGATCGGGCTTTGTATCAGGCCAAGGAGTCAGGCAGAAATCGGGCCTGTGTTGCACTCCCGAAAGCCATAGATTAAGAAAATAGCAATATGCTGCCGATAAAGATAGTAGAAGACTGGTGGAGGTGGCAAGATGAAGATTAGCGAGCGCATCCCGATTCGGCCTGAGACGGTGCAGCTTCTGGAAGGGCGTGTTCCCAAGGCTGCCCCGCACCAGGTTGATAATGTGGAAGATGTCAATTTTAAGGGCAACAAGGATCATCATCGGCTCAGTTTTAGATATAACAAAGAGTTGGGGGAAAATGTAGCCCACCTTGTGGATACACGGACCGGCGAAACGGTGAAACATTCTCCCTCCGCCACAGAATTGGATCACAGAATCCGCATTCAGCGTCTGATGGGCCTGCATGTGGACAAACAAGCGTAGATAAGGGGGAAGAAGGCGTGACTGTAAAGTTTTTGGATTTAGCCGCACAGCGGTTTTCTCTGCGCAGGTTTAGCGAGCAGCCGGTGGAAAAGGAGAAGATCCTCCAGATTCTGGAGGCCGCCCGGCTGGCCCCGAGCGCGGTAAATTACCAGCCCTGCCATTTTATCGTGGTCACGGACGGTGAACTAAAGGCGAAGATCGCGGAAGGTTATTCCAGGGAGTGGTTTGCTAAGGCACCGGTTGTGATTGTGGCCTGCGGCGATTGCAATACCTCCTGGAAAAGGCGGGACGGTAAGGACCATGTGGATATAGATGTGGCTATTGCAGTTGATCATCTTACCCTGGCTGCAGTGGAACAGGGGCTGGGTACCTGCTGGGTATGCGCCTTCGATGCAGCCCATGTCCATCAAGTGCTGCAGCTGCCTGAGCATATGGAGGTCATTGCCCTAATTCCCCTCGGCTACCCCGGGGATGATCACAGGCCGCTAAAGAAGAGGAAGGACCTGGACGAGATCGTAAGCTGGAACGGCTACAAAGCGTAATTGTGGCGCATTCATCATGGAAAACCCCCTGTGGACATTTGATCCACAGGGGGTTTTCCCTCAGTCTAAGTGGGTCTAGAGTAAGGCTCTAACAGCCTTCAGTGCTTGCTCGTAGTTTGGATGTTCCGTCATTTCTTCCAGATACTCTACATAGGTGATCTTATTCTGCCCATCAAGGACCAGAACGGTCCTGGCCAAGAGGCGCAGTTCTTCAATCAGCACCCCATAGGCTTCACCAAAGGAAACGTCACGGTGATCAGAGAGGGTGACGGCATCTTCCAAATCGGCATTTCCACACCATCTCTTTTGGGCAAAGGGCAGATCTACGCTGACGGTGATTACTACTGCCTCGGGCAGCTCTGCAATATCCTCATTGAACTGCCGAGTCTGCAGATCGCAGACGCCGGTGTCCAGTGAGGGTACGATGCTGATTAGTTTGACTCCATCTCCATAGTCTGCCAGGGTCTTTTCTTTGAGCTCATTATCTATCAGTCTAAAGTCAGGTGCTTGTTCACCAACGGCCAACTTTCTGCCGCGGGCTGTCAGGGGATGTCCGTGCATAAATACGGTTCGCTTTTCCATAATCCAGCGATACCTCCTTTTGACGTTATATACTATGTTCGTCACTTAGTATTGATTCTCCTTTTCATTCCGGAAAAAGATGTAAAAATCAGTCTTAAGGCGGAGAATGTCTCGATTTGGAGTCGCTGGTGTGTATGGGTGAGGGGTGGTAAACTGGTGACAAGCTAAACGAAGGGGGCAAATAGATGGCTTTGTTTTCTAAAGTCAGTTCACAGGAGGAGTTTTCACTGGGGCCAAAAATCGAATCCATTTCAATCCAGGGCTTTAATGGGGCGATTGCATGGCTGCCCTTAGATGGGGGGGCGCCTAGGATTGTGGCGGAAAAAGAAGTCCGTGGGCTGTCCTTAGGCGGACTGGATCAGATACTAGCGGATCTACAGATTGAATGTGACATCTCAGAAGGGAAAATTGCGCTGCGGTCCATTAACTCGCCCAAAGCCCTGGGCATCAATGCCAAGGTGGATTTTAGCGTCTATGTATCTCCAGAGCAGATCAAACATTTCCAGGCGATAACATCTAACGGAGCAGTTTCAGTGGAGGTGCCGACCTGCGGTAAGCTTGATCTAACAACCTCGAACGGGCGGATTATGCTCCAGTCCGGTCAGGGCGAAATCAATGCCAAGACCTCCAACGGGAGGATTGAGTTCGGCTTGCTCGCACTTGAGGGCTACAGCTCCTTGCGGACATCAAACGGGCGCATTGCGGGGCAGGCCAAGTTTGCCACAGACGGCAGGTATACGATTGACACCAGTAACGGCAGTATTGAGCTGAGGATCCCCCATGACAGTTCCGGCTCATTCCAGGCCAGGACATCCAATGGACATGTGAAGTTTGAGGTGGGGGATACTCAGCTTAACGGCCGCAAACAGGTGGTTCTTGAAAAAGGTGACAATCCTTCAATCTCACTGGCCACATCAAATGGCAATATCACGGTTCTGGGCTATTGAGGCCCGTTATTTACTGAACTTAGCATGGTATTCTTCAGCTTCTGCCTTAAGTTCCGGCTTCGCCTTGAGGGCAGGGTTTGCCAGGAGGTCGTCTAAGACTTGGACGGCCTCTTTTTTGCGCCCATTGTACTCGAGGGCTACCGCCAGCTGGATTTGATATTCCAGATTGTCTGGATCGAGCTCCACAGACTTTTCCGCATGCTCTAAAGCAAGTTTCTTGTTGCCAATGCTCAATGGAAAGCCTGGGGCCTGGTGGTAGAGCTGACTGAGCACCCAGTGGGCATCGGCGTAGCTTTCATCCAGCTCTAACGCTTTATCCAAAGCTTCTTTCATAGGTCGAACCATAAACAGGCTGCTTAAGATGCCTCTTGTTTGTCCAATCCTGCCCATCAGGGATGCCTGCCAAAAATGTGGGTGGGGAGAACCGGGAAGCATTTCTACAGCAGCATCTGCGTATTCTTTGCCTGTTTCAAAGGTTTCCAGTATGTCATCTTCGATGCGATCTCCAAGGTACAGGTAGGCCTTGGCAATCAGCCAGAGGGCTTCGCCGTCCTGAGGACTGGCTTGCAGGTGCTTTTCCAGGCTTTCGATTGCAGTTTGGATCTTCGGCAGTTCTTCGCTCTCAATCTGGGCTTCAACACTGGAATAATTAATGGCATAGATCGCCGGAGTAAGGGACAAGACCAGTGCGAAGACTAGAATCAGGGGACGGATAATGCTTTTTACCAATGTAATATCTCCCTTCCTTGGGTTTTACGTTCAAATTCACCCAAGAGACATGTGATTCCTTCTGACAAAGAACAGCTTTTGGTGACAATTGAAAAGGGATCCGCTAAAGCAGATCCCACTTTGCCCTTCTTATTCCTTTAAGAAACGATCAAACCAGGCGGTGATCTCTTCTAAGCGGCGCACGCGGTGCTTAGGCTTGCCGCTGCGGCTAAGTTCGTGGTTCTCGCCCCGGAACATACAGAGGCGGGATTCAACGCCATGATACTTTAGTGCCGTAAACATCTGTAAGGCTTCAGGCAGCCAGCAGCGGTAGTCCTCGTCGGAATGGATAAACAAAGTCGGAGTGTTGACTCGATCAGCATATTTCAAGGGCGAATGCTGCCACAACTTTTCATGATCGCTCCAGGGGGTGGCCCCAACTTGATCCGGTGCAAAGAAGTAGCCGATGTCTGTGGTATAGCCCATGGAGACCCAGTTGCTAATGCTGCGCTGGGAGGCGGCCGCTTTGAAGCGGTCGGTATGGCCGATGATCCAGTTAGTCATAAATCCTCCGTAGGAACCGCCTGTTACGCCCAATCGATTAGGGTCGATGGCCGGATAGGCATCTAGAACCAGGTCTGTAAACTGCATCAAGTCTTGGTAGTCAATGGTGCCGTACTTGCCGCGGATGTCGGCAAATTCATTGCCCTTGCCATCGCTTCCCCGTGGGTTGCAGAACATGACAAAGTACCCCTGGCTGGCCCAGTATTGCATTTCATGGAAGAAGACTGTGCCGTAAACAGTTTTGGGGCCGCCGTGGATGTTTAAAATGGCGGGGTAGGTTCGGCCTTCTGCAAAATCTGCTGGCTTGAGCACCCAGCCTTCGCAGGTTATGCCAGGTGAGATTTCAAAGCTCAATGCTTCCGGCTCAGAGAGTTTGCGCTCCTTGTTAACCCAGCTGTTAAAGGTGGTCAGCTGCTCTTCTTTGTCCCCGGTCAGGCTGTAAAGTTCCTGTAGTTTCAGCTCTCTCAGGGCAACAAAGAGAATCTCACCGTTTCTTACGCTGAAAGAATCAATGGATCCAGGTTCGCTGGAGATCCTTTCTATACTTCCCGTTTTGTCGATGCGGTTAAGGTAGGAACTTTCACCTTCAGTAGTGACGAAATAGAGAAATTCTCCATCTAGGTGCTGACCGCCACCGCCGCCGTAGCGGCAGTCTGATCCGACAGAGTTATAGGCTGATCTGTCGAAGTCAGGCGTAAGCAGCTCCTTACTGCCATCGAGCCGGACTAGGTAGAAGCGGGCGTTTTCGTTCAGTCCGAAGCGCTCTCTGGCACTGCCCCTGCAGAGCAGCTCCTGATCTGTGATAAAGTGTGCAGAATGATAGGCAAAGTCTTCAGCGGGAGTTAGCTTAGTTACCTGTTTTGTCTCTAAATCAGCCAGGTAGAGGGAATTGATCAGGGGCATCATACCTGAGTACTCCGAGCAGATCAAAACCGCCTTGGTTTTGTCTGCATTAAGCTCAAACCCTTCAACCTGCATTTTTTCCCCCGTCAAAGCCTCCAGGGAACCTGTTTGGCTATCGTAGAGAAACAGACGGGAGCGGTTGCCGCTTGTAAAGCCTTGGCCATTGCTCCAATAGGGAATTTCCTCCAAGACCTCATAATCCTTTTCCGCGGCGTACTTTTTCAGCTCGGCCTCCTTGGCTTCCTCCGACAAAGAGCTCAGGTCAGGGCGCTTAGGATTGTAAGTGCAGGTAAGCAGATACCGATCTTCACCCAGAGGCTTAATCTTCCTAACCCGCCTGGGTATGCGGAAGGCTTCCCTGGCTTCGCCGCCGTGAATGCCAATTTTGTAAAATATGGTTAACTCCTCTCCCTTGCTTTGCCGCTCCTGATCTTTAGGGCTGCGGGTGGAAGNAAATAGAATTTCCTNCGGGCTGAGCCAGGTGAAAGAGGACTCCCTGCCCAGGGCAGTCAACTGAAAGACGCTTTGTTTCTGTACATCATAAATCCACAGGTGTGATTTGTATCCGTTGTCCTCCATGTCTGCTTCATGGACGGCAAAACAGGCATAGTCGCCCGCGGGGCTGTGTTCGATAGCGGAGAGAAACTTGTACTTCGTAAAATCATCAAGGCGCAGGTTTTCCAAGATTGCTTCATCCCTTCTCATTTGTGTCTTGCATAGTTGATCTTCCTTGTTAACTTGGTATTTCCTTCTTAGGTCTCGGGGCTTTATGGTGGGGTTCTATGTTCGTAAAGGGACAATTGTGTCAAGTGCAATTTTGGCAGAGTTATAGGGATTTTGATGCGCTCAAGGAGGAACGAAAGGTTTATAAATGATTATTCATTTGTCATGTTCCTGTATAGTTGAGAAAATGGGCACAAGTTCGATTGACGAAATGCTAAGGCTTGTTTATAATGATCACGTATGGTGACATGTCTCGTACACTCAGAAAGTTCATAAAGAGAAAGGGGCCTACCTATGAAGAAAACTCTCATTTTGGTTCTTGTTTTAGTGTCCATTTTTAGCATGTCCGCACTGAGCTTTGCTGCGGAACCGATCGTTATGGGTAAAGCTGACTGGGCTGCCCATGGCACAAGATGCTTTGCAGTAGCCGTTGTCGCTCTGCAGGGTGACGTAATCGTTGGCGCTTACATCGATGAGTATCAGATGCTCGCCAAGGCAGACGCCATTGGTGTTCCCAACTCCGACAAAGCATTCGGCGAAGCTTTTGCCAACCCAGAGCAAGTACTTGCTTCCAAGAAAGTAAACGACGAGCTCTACAGCAACAATATGGCTAATGCCGGTTCCACAGTCACCATCGCAAACAACTTCAAAGCTGTTGAGGACTTTGTTGTTGGCATGACCGTAGCAGAACTCGAAGCTTTCCTTTCCAACAACGACAAGGAAGCTGTAGTTGACATCGTAACTGGTGCCACCTTGGTTGACACCTATGGTTACTTAACCGCTTTCTGGGCAGCCGCCAAGGATGCTCAAAGCAAGTAAGTTGACTAATAAAAAAACCGTATTGTCCTAGCGGACTTTACGGTTTTTTATTTTGTTCCTGCCCTCTGCCTGGCAGCAGTTTGGGTCTGGGCATGCTTTTTTGCACGTTTTTGAGTGCAGTCTGCTTGGCAGCTTCCAAAAGCAGGCCCAGGGCGTGGGAGATGTTGCGGCGCATCTCATCATCCATTTCCCGTATCGATCTCAGCACGATACGGGCATTTTTATGCCAGTTTAAAGTGAGCTCCCTCAGCGTGCTGGCATTTGTCGCTTCTAAAATGGAAAATAGCGTATCTACAAACTGTTCTCGCTGTTCAGGAGGCAAATGTGTAAGCCAGGTTTTCAGGGTGTGATCTATAAACTTGCTTTGATCCGTAACTTGATCTAAGTAGACAAATTGGTCCCTTTCCACTTCCCAGGAAAAGAGATCATGCTGCATTAGGCCGACTTGTTTGCTGCGCACCACAAAATAATCCTCTTCGTGCTGGAGCAGCATGCCCACCACGGACGACTGGGGGATAAAGGTCTTGATTCTCTCTGCCACCCGCCGGTAGCCCTCTGATTCCAGCACACAGGCATCAAAGCCTGGACCGTCATGATTATGTACAAAGACCAATCTATCCTGGACTTCCGGCTTGCAGAAGGATGCTGCATAAACTGCCAGGTTACCTCCCTTAGAGTGTCCCCCTGCACCTAAGAAACCCGGCAGGGTGCCCGCAGCATCATTGAGGTACTGGACTGCATCTAACTGAGCCGGCACAGGTGTGCAAAAACTCATGTTAAAGTCTTCCTTCCAGCCCGCGAGGGACAGGTCTGTACCGCGGTAGGATACATAGGCGAGTTCAGGCGCGGCTTTTATCACCAGGGCCGCAAACTGCTTTTCCCGAGCAGGATCCACCTGGTTGGTGTAGCCGCACAGGGTCATATTCGCAAAGCGGGGACTGGCTGCAACAGCCTGCAAAAAGGGGAGATCAGCCTTCATGATCAGGTTTTCCTGGGGATCATCTTGGGCAAAGAAGATCTCACCAGCCTCGGCAACTGAAATTTCCCGGCCAAAGGACGCGGGGACGATGCCGTCCCAGGGCAGATAGGAAAGGCGGGACAAAATTAGGCTGTCGATCTCGTTTAGTGCCGTTTGCTGCAGGGATAAATCTCCCCGCCACTTGAGGTAGTCAAACAAGGTGGCCATCAGATCAACCCCCATACTATGTTTGTCAGCCTCTTTCGTGCCAGAAGTGGGAAAACCCTTCCAATGCAGGATTTATTCAGGATGCAAAGAAAGATATAGGTGCATTTTTCTGCTTGAAGTGAAAGTGGTTCTTTGCGAGCCTGTTGCTTTTGCCGGTGCGGCTTAGCTTAGGCAGCACCAAGGGTATTCTTTTGCATTTATTAATGGCTATAGGACTAGGTCTTCAAGTTCTGGGCCTCTAAGGCGGTGCTGGTTTGCGGGATA